>OJNS01000044.1_pt1 | contig 94207 bp, 83 predicted proteins | sample 1597911 | NCBI WGS metagenome assembly OJNS01 (sample SAMN01915214, study PRJEB22387) | human gut metagenome | isolation source: stool | host: Homo sapiens | place: USA
GAGATCCTGAATTCCAATGTACTGGTGATCAGCCGGAAAGGAAAGGTCCTCGGCGTAGGAAAATCCGATGGAATTGAGCCGATCACAGAACTGCTGGATGACAATATCGGTGGATTTATTGATCCGATGTTAAACGAGAGACTGCTGGGCGTATTATCCACGAAAGAGAACGTCAACCTGGAGACTCTTGGCTTTGAAAATACCGATACGAGAAAATTTCAGGCGATCATCACTCCGATCGAGATTGCCGGAGAGCGTTTGGGAACCCTCTTCATTTACAAATGCAATGAACAGTATGATATTGATGATATTATCCTTTGCGAATATGGTACCACAGTGGTGGGACTGGAAATGTTGCGGGCTGTGAATGAAGAGAGTGCGGAGGAGAGCCGTAAGGTGGCTGTCGTAAAATCTGCAGTCAGCACTCTTTCTTTCTCAGAGATGGAAGCCATCACCCATATTTTCGACGAACTGAACGGCATGGAGGGAATCCTGGTGGCCAGCAAGATCGCCGACAGAGTCGGTATCACCAGATCTGTGATCGTCAATGCCCTGCGGAAGTTCGAAAGTGCCGGTGTGATTGAATCCCGTTCCTCCGGTATGAAAGGAACCTATATTAAAGTTTTGAATGATGCCGTATTCGATGAAATCGAGGAACTGAAGCGTCAGAACGGCAGAAATTAAATGAAAAATGTAAGAATTTGCAAGAATAAGAAAAATTTAGGAAGAAGAGACTATTGCGAAAAATAGTCTTTTTTCTTTATATTTATTCTGTGTGAGTTTATTTTACTATTGTGTTTTTGTCGAAATACTTTATAATAAAATAAAATGGGTATATGGTAGAAAGCGGTTTTTGGGTGCTCTTGTCAGAAGACCGCGGAATGTGAGGTAATATGATACAGACAAACGCATTTGATTATATCAATGTTCTGGACCGGGCAGCGGACGCAGCCTGGCAGCGGAACGAAGCCATTTCCAATAATATCGCCAATGTGGATACCCCGGGCTACAAGCGCAAGGATTTAAATTTTGAGGGGGTACTGTCACAGGAGCTTGGCAGATGCAAGCATCAGTCGCTTGATAAAAAAATAAGTGAGCTTGATACCTCAAAGCTGACGGCCAATGTATACACAGACCATTCCAATTATTCATACAGGATGGATGGCAATAACGTGGATATAGACACTGAAAATGTCGAGCTTGCGTCTGAGCAGATTAAGTATGAAGCACTTACAAGCAGCATAAGCTCGCAGTTTTCACGAATGAAGAGCGTGCTGTAGTAATTATGGAGGTTTAATGATATGGGATTATTTCAAGCTTTTAATATAAGTGCGTCCGGCATGACGGCTGAACGCTTCAGGACAGATATCATTGCACAGAATATTGCCAATGTAAACACTACGTCCACAAAGGAAGGCACACCGTACCGTAGAAAGATTGTGACTTTTTCCGAGAAAAATGTCACACCTTTTTCACAGATATACTCTTCATCAAAGAAGGCCGCTGTTGGAAACGGTGTAAAGGTAAGCAGCGTGACATCAGATTATTCTACTGATTTTATCAAGGAGTATGACCCATCAAATCCTGATGCTGATGCAGATGGTTATGTTTCTTATCCAAATGTCAATACAGTCACAGAGATGACCAATCTGATAGATGCCACACGTGCATATGAAGCCAATGCAACTGCCTTTGAGGCAAGCAAGTCAATGGCACAAAATGGCTTACAAATAGGCAAATAGCCGGCTGATACATACATAAAGGAGCTTTTTGATGGATATTTCAAACATTAATGGAATTTCAACAGGAGATATTAAATCTTTTTTTAATAATACCTCTCTTACGAAAACTGACAAGACTGATTCATTTTCTGATGTACTTTCTGCTGCCATGGGAAGCATCGGTGAGACAAATGATCTGCAGAATGCAGCTGAGCAGGAGGAAGTGAGATTTGCACTTGGCGAGTCTGATAATACACATGATCTGCTTGTTGCGGAAACAAAGGCGGCTGTGGCATTGCAGTACACTGTTGCTGTCAGGGATAAAATAATTGACGCATACAAAGAACTTATGCAGATGTCAATATAAGGAGTAATAGAAAATGCCAGAACGTTTAAAGGCTATTTTGGATAAAATAACTGCATGGTGGAAAAAATTCAATACTAAGCAGCGCTCCGTGCTCATAAGCATAGTAGCTGTGGTTATAGTGGCTCTTGTAATACTTGGCGTAGTCATATCAAGACCTACACAGGTTGAGCTGGTCGAGGCACAGAGTGCATCAGAGGCTTCCACAATAAAGGGAGTACTTGAAGATAACAATATAAGCTATGAGGTGGACAGCAAGCTTGTGTTTTTTGTCAATAAATCAGATGAGGTAAATGCCATTATGGCACTGGGTGATAACGGCATCCCTGCGCAGGCGTACTCGATAGACAATGTCACAGACGGCAGCTTCTCAACAACCGAGGCTGATAAGCAGAAAAAGTATCAGGTGTATCTGGAGGATAAGCTTAAGGATCATCTGGAAAAACAGTCATACGTAAATGAAGCAAGCGTTGATATCACTATGCCTGACAAGGATGGTACCATTCTTAAATCAAAAGAGGAGGCAACTGCGGCTGTCACTCTTGGACTTAAGGATTCGATTACAGATGATCAGGCCTACGCAATAGCACGTCTTGTTGCAACAGCTCTTGGAAACGATACCACAAAGGGCATTACTATCATCGACAAAAAGGCCAATGTACTTTACTCGGGCGGAGATTCCGATACCTCGGCAGGTCTTGCGACATCACAGCTTTCTTATAAGCAAAAGCTGGAGGAGCAGGTGAAAAATGAAGTCAAAAAGACCTTAGAGAGCTCAAATATTTTCTCGAATATTGAAGTTGGCATGAATCTGGACATAGATTTCAGTAAGACTGAAACAGCCCAGAAAAATTACACTTTGCCTGATGGACAGACCGATACAGGTCTTTTGGACAGTGAGTCGAATTACCAGTCGGATGCAACCAATGGTCAGGCTGCGGTTCCCGGAACTGATTCAAACAGCGATGATACTACATACACTACACAGGATGGCACTCCATCAGAGTCATCAATTACAGATAACGACAAAAAGTATTTAAATGATGAAAAAATCACTACAAGTAAAAACGATGGAGGCTCAATCAAGTATGATTCATCTTCAATTACCGTAGTTGCCACCAGGTATAAGGTATATGATGAAAGCACTCTTGAAAAGAACGGAAAGCTCAAGGATACAAGCTGGGAGGAATACAAAGCAAAGCATGCAGATCCGGTCAAGGTGACGGATGTAGACCAAGATCTTGTAACTTCCGTGCAGAATGCAACAGGTATCTCACAGATTTCATTCCTTGTATATGAGCAGCCGGAGTTTGTTGACAAGGCATCTGGCGTGCGTTCGTTGAGTGATATTTTACAGATTGCAATCACTGTCCTTATTTTTGCACTGCTTGGCTTTGTGGTATTTAAGAGCACAAGAAGCAGTGAGGAAGAGCCAAAAGAGGAGGAGCTGTCTGTAGATTCTCTTTTAGAACAGACTGCTGAGAATAATGAGCCTCTTGAGGATATTGGATATAACGAGAAGACGGAGACACGTCTTCTGATAGAAAAATTTGTTGATGAAAATCCCGAAGCGGCTGCGCAGCTGTTGCGTAACTGGCTTAATGAGGATTGGGAGTAGTTACATATGATAGATGATTACAGTGGTTTACAAAAAGCTGCTATTCTTTTAATTACACTTGGACCTGAAAAGGCTTCAGCCATCTTCCAGCATTTGAAGGAAGATGAGATAGAGAGTCTGACACTCGAAATAGCAAACACCAGAAGCGTCTCTCCGCAGGATAAAGAATCTGTTTTGGATGAATATTATCAGGTGTGTCTCGCGCAGCAGTATATTGCTGAGGGCGGCATCGGCTATGCCAAGGAGCTCCTTGAAAAAGCTCTTGGCAGTGAAAAGGCTCAGGGAGTTATTTCCAAGCTTACAGCATCATTACAGGTCAGACCATTTGAGTTTGTCAGAAAGACTGAGCCTGCACAGCTGCTTAATTTTATACAGGACGAGCATCCTCAGACAATAGCCATGATTCTTTCTTATCTGTCGTCTTCACAGGCTGCCATGATACTCGGTGCTTTGCCTCCGGAAAAGCAGGCTGATGTTGCCAGACGTATCGCCCAGATGGACAGAACATCACCTGATGTCATAAAGGAGGTCGAGAGAGTGCTGGAGAGAAAGCTTTCATCTCTTGTCAATCAGGACTATACAATTGTCGGTGGCATAGATTCTATTGTCAATATATTAAACAGTGTAGACCGTGCTACAGAAAAGCGTATTATGGAGTCACTTGAGGTTGATGAGCCTGAGCTTGCAGAAGAAATCAGAAAGAAGATGTTTGTATTCGAGGATATCCTTCTCCTGGATGACAGGTCTATCCAGAGAGTGCTCCGCGATGTGGAGAATGCGGATCTTGAGCTTGCACTTAAGAGTTCTACAGAGGAACTACAAAATGTCATATTTAGGAATCTTTCAAAACGACTTGCCGCTATGATAAAAGAGGATATGGATTTCATGGGACCTGTACGTATGAAGGATGTTGAGGAGGCACAGCAAAAGATCGTTGCTGTTATCAGAAAGCTTGAGGATTCGGGTGATATCGTCATTTCAAGAGGCGGAGGTGATGATATAGTTGTCTAATATATTAAAGCAGTATCGTGTTGCCGGAGAAGATAAAAATGTCCGCGTGATAAATAGCAATTCCATGATAAAGCAGTTTTTTGCCGACTCCATAAGCCACCCCGCTGATAGTTATACAGGCATATCATCTGATGCACAGAGCAGCTTAGAAAAAACAAAATCGCTAAGTCCGGACACGCAGGAGAGCGGCTTCAATGATGGCATAAATGCTGCTGTAGTCACAGAAATAGATGTTTCAGCTGAGAAGGAAAGGCTCTTAGAGGAAGCAAAGCTTGAGGCTGATAGCATATTGGACAAAGCAAAGGCAGAGGCCTCAAGACTTTTAGATGAGGCTAAACAACGTGCACAGATTCTATATGCTGATAACAAGTCAAAGGGCTATGAGGATGGTCTGGCTGAGTGTCAGAGAGAGTTTGACGAAAAAGAAATATCTTTAAGACAGGAGCTTTCAGATAAAGAAAGCTCTTTGAAATCAAAATATGATGCTTATTCAAAGGAGCTTGAATCAGATCTGATAGATGCAATAATTCAGGTTTTTAACAAAGTCTTTAAAATACAGTTCGATGATAAAAAGGATATCTTGTTTCATCTGGTTGAAAATACCATGTCAAATATAGAGGTGGGCAAAGAATTTCGTATACATGTAGCTTATTCAAACTATAAGTTTATGATGTCGCATTTGGATGAGATTCAGGAACGCATAGGCAATGATATTGATATCGAGGTTGTAAATGACGCAAATCTTGACACGAGCGGCTGCTTCATTGAGACAAGCTTTGGAGTGTTTGACTGTGGAATTGATATGGAGCTCAACAATCTGGTGAAGGATATACGCTCACTTTGCAGCTGATATAGCTGTATGAGTGTTGGAAGAAAGGGATTTTAATTGTTAGAGGTAGCACAAAAGTATTTACAATTAAAAAGCGGTGAGTACTATAAATGCTTTGGCAAGGTGGACAAGGTTGTCGGTCTTACGATAGAATCAATTGGTCCCAAGGCTAAGCTCAATGATCTTTGCATGATTTTTCTTGACAAGGAACGCAGGGATTATGTCATGTCTGAGGTGGTAGGATTTAAAGATTCACATATTATTCTGATGCCGTTTGACAATGTGGAGGGAGTTGGTGTCGGCTGTATAGTTGAAAATACAGGACATCCTCTCACGGTAGCTGTCGGTGATGAGCTTTTAGGCCATACAGTTGACGGAATAGGCCGTGTAACTGACTGTGATGAAAAAGACCTTGAGCTTGACAGTGAATATCCGATAGAAGCACCGCCACCTGATCCGATGTCCAGAGAAATTATCAGTGATGTGCTTCCTCTGGGAGTGAAGGCAGTAGATGGCCTCATCACAGTAGGCAAGGGACAGCGTATCGGTATTTTTGCAGGCTCAGGAGTCGGTAAAAGTACTCTTCTTGGTATGTTTGCCCGCAACACAAAGGCAGATATCAATGTAATTGCCCTGATTGGAGAGCGAGGCAGGGAGGTTAGAGAGTTCATAGAAAGGGATCTTGGCCCTGAGGGTATGGCACGCTCTGTTGTAGTAGTTGCAACCTCTGACAAGCCGGCTCTTATAAGAAACAAGGCTGCAAAGACAGCTACAAGCATCGCTGAATATTTTCGTGACAAGGGTGAAGACGTGCTTTTGATGATGGATTCACTGACACGTTTTTCCATGGCTCAAAGAGAGATAGGACTTGCATCCGGAGAGCCCCCTGTGACGAGAGGATATCCACCAAGTGTGTATTCTGAGATGCCAAAGCTTTTAGAGAGAGCAGGAAGAGCTGATAAAGGCTCTATCACAGGGCTGTACACTGTGCTTGTCGATGGAGATGATTTCAATGAGCCTATTACAGATACGGCGCGTTCTATTTTGGATGGCCACATCATGCTCGATAGAAAGCTGGGACATAAAAATCATTATCCGGCTATTGATGTACTGCAGAGTATTTCGAGAGTTATGAGTGCTATAGCAACTAAGGAGCACAAAAATCTCGCCGGCAGATTAAAAAACGTGCTAGCCACATACACGGAGGCTGAGGATCTTATCAATATCGGTGCATACAAAAACGGCTCAAACCAAGATATCGACTATGCCATTCAAAAAATTGGTGCTGTTAACTCATTCCTTTGTCAGGGAACAGATGAGAAATTCAGCTTTGAAGAGGAACTTGAGCTTTTAGAGAAGGTGTTCGAGTAGTATGGGAAAATTCAAATACAGCATGCAAAATATACTTGATATAAAAATAAAGCTTGAAACACAGGCAAAGAACGAGTTTTCGGAAGCAAACCGTGCTTATCTGACTGAAAAAGAAAAGCTCGAAGAGCTGTTTAAAAAGCGTGCAGTCTATGAAGCTGCTCTTAAGGAACAGCTTTCAGGCAGCTTAAATATATCTGAAATTAATATTTGCAAAAAAAACATAAATTCACTCAAATCGGCTATCCGCACACAGCTTATGAATGTAAAGAAAGCGGAGGATATGCTGGAGGTTAAAAGAGTGGCATTGAATGAGCTTATGAAAGAGCGTAAGACGCATGAGAAGCTGCGCGATAAGAAATTTGAGGATTTTCAAAAAGAGGAAAAAGACAACGAATCCAAAGAGATAGACCAGCTTGTGAGCTTTACCTATAATTCGTAGTCCGGAGGAAATATGGCAGAACTAAACGAAGCAGAATCAACCAAGGATACTAAGAAAACAAAAAAAGAAAAGAAAATGGAAGAAAAAGCCGCTAAAAAGGCGGCTAAGAAAGCAAAGAAGAATCATGAAGCCGATAAGCCCGATGCAGAAAATGATGACAGTGATTCTGTCTCAAGCAAGATAGTCATGGTGCTTGTTACTATACTTATTATTGCAATATGGCTTGGAATATTTGCAGTTTTTGTAAAAGCAGATGTGGGTGGCTTTGGCTCGACTGTGCTTGCGCCGGCACTAAAGGATGTGCCTGTACTAAGTAAGATACTTCCTGATTCCGGCAATATCACTGCATCTGAGTCCAAAGAGACCGCAGGCTACACAAATTTGGACGATGCGGTTTCGAGAATTAAGGAGCTTGAAAAACAATTGGATGATGCCAATAGCAAGAATCAGGCTGATGCCCAGACAATCAATGATTTAAATGCCCAGATACAGGATTTGAGCACCTATAAGGAGGATCAGGCAGCCTTTGAGGAGGAAAAAGAAAAATACTATGAGGAGGTTGTTTTTTCAGATAAAGCACCCGATATAAAAGAATATAAGAAATTCTACGAGCAGGTAGATCCTGCCAATGCAGAAATCTTATATAAACAGGTGTGTGAACAGCTTGAACAGGATGATGAAATTAAGGATTATGCCCAGACATATTCCAAAATGAAGCCTAAGGAGGCCGCAGCTATTTTTGACAGCATGACCGACAATCTGTCACTTGTTGCCAAGATATTAAATGCCATGGATGCCCAGTCGAGAGGTAATATCCTTGGTAAAATGGATTCGGCTACGGCGGCAAAGGTTACTAAGATTATGAATCCTTCACAGAACTGATAGCATATCTTGTTACAATAATAAAAGAAAGGAGGAGAATATGGCAGACAATACAATATCACCTGTTGTACCAAATGTATCAGGTGGACGGAATGTTTCGACAGGGCAGAAGGCTGTAACGCAAACAGCTGCACAATCCGGTATTGACTTTAAAAGCTATCTTGGCGGCCGGACAGCTGTGCAGGATAACAGCACTACATTTTTAAAGCGAAGAAACTCTTATACTTTAAATAAAAACAATACTAAGGAAATAAGCATCAAAACTGCATCAAAAAACAGCCCTACAGAAAGCGAAGTTAAAAAAATCACAGATGATATATCTTCGCAGATAGTTGAAAAAGTAACTGATGACCTCGATATATCTGAGGATGAACTTAATAATGCAATGCAGCTTCTTGGACTGACAGCTATGGATTTACTCAACCCTGCAAATCTGTCGGCATTATATTGTGAGGTCACCGGAAATGCATCTGATCCACAGGCACTTGTTTTAAATGCCGACTTTACTGCACTGTTTAATGATGTGTCTCAGGTTGCATCTGAAAATGATGCACAGCTTGATTTATTATCACAGCTTACTGCTTCAGATGATGGTGAAATACTAGATGCAGATATAGTTTCTTCGGCTGATACAACGGAAAAAACGGTTGACAGCAGCTATGACGATACAGCAGCTTCGGGTCAGAATATAAACGACACTGCTGATGAAGCTGTTAAGGTATATGATGGCGGTACACAGGACAGTTCTTACCAAAACTCGGACGAAGGCACTTCTTCAGGCGAAACAGGCAATGGTATTATATCAGATGAAAATACAGAAAAGACTCAGTCAAAGTCTCAGGTTGACAGTAGCTTTGATGATTCCGGTGAGCGCGTGTTGCATCATGATGATGACGCACACTCAGACAATTCAGTACTTCATGCATCTGTCAGCGAACAGCTGAATACTGATACTTCATTTGAAATGTCACAGTCACAAAGCCGATTACGTGTTGATACGACCGATATCATCAGACAGATTGTCGACAGTATGAGCATATCAAACACCACTGAAGAATCGGCAATTAACCTTCAGCTTACACCTGAAAGCCTTGGAAGAATGTATATCAACGTATCTCAGAAGAACAGCGAGATATCTGCAAGAATTGCAGTTTCAAATGAGGCTGTAAAAGAAGCCTTACAGACACAGATGGTCAATCTCAAGGAAGCCTTAAACAATTCAGGCATCAGGGTAAATGAGGTGGAAATCACCGTTGCATCACATGAGTTTGAGAGGAATCTCGAGCAGGGTGCTGCAAACGACAGCAGACAGCAGGAGAGCACAAATTCCTATAATGGTTCAAACAGCTCTGACAGCGGCATAGACAGTGATATGATGCAGGATCGCGTTGAAGAAAGACTTGTGACACAGATTATGAGAGATAACGGAAATTCAGTAGATTTCACAGCATAAGGTGTCATGAAAAAGGAGGACAAATGGCAATTACAGCAAATGTTACAAACGGAAAGCTAGACAAGACAAATACCACTCCGACACAAAACAGAAAAACAAGCAGTGCAAAAGCAAGTGGCTCAAATCTTGGCTATGATGATTTTTTAAAGCTTTTAAGTGCAGAGATGCAGTACCAGGATCCGCTTGAACCAACAAGCAACACCGACTATGTGGCACAGATGGCTACATTCTCACAGCTGGAGGCAACTCTTTCTATGAAAGAATCCATGTCATCGTCATATGACCAGACTACAAAGAGTGCAGCACTTTCACTTGTAGGCAAGGAGGTTATTGTTACTGATAAGGATAGTGCTTCCGGATACTACAGTGGCAAGGTAGACTATGTCACATATAAGGATGGCAAGATTCAGCTGTCTATCAATGAAAAAATGTACGACTACTCGAGTCTCTATTCTGTATCAACGGATGAGTACTACGATGCAATTGTAAACTCAAGTACATTTTCAAGTCTTATAGCAAAGCTTCCAAAGATAGAGGATCTGACGATAGATTCAAAGGGCAGCATAGAGGAAGCAAGAAAGCTGTACGACGGACTTTCGGATTATGGCAAGCAGTTTATAAATGCCAGTGATTACAGCAAGCTTCAGGCTTATGAGGATAAGCTTAAAGAGCTTATTGCGGCAGATAAAAATAATCAGGCTGACAGTAAAGAAAACGATACGAATCAGACTGCGTGAGGTGGATTATGAAGAATATCATTAATAATTACTCATCCATAGAGCAGCTGACAAATCAATATCTAAATAAGCAAAAATCTACAGAAAAAAAGATAAATGGTATATCTTTTGAGGAAATATTAAAGCAGCAGACACAGCCGGTTAAATTCTCAAAGCATGCATCAATGCGGCTGACACAGAGAAATATTAATCTTTCCGACGACCAGAGCATGCGTCTTCAAAAGGGGATAGCAGCTGCAGATAGCAAGGGTGTAAACGATTCACTGGTGCTTGTAGATGATATTGCGTTTATAGTAAATGTGCCAAGTAAGACCGTTGTCACTGCAATGGACCAGGCAGAAACCAATTCAAATGTATTTACAAATATTGATGGCGCGGTAATTATGTAGCCGGACCTTTTAAGGAGGCAGAGGGCTTTTGAATGACAGAAAAAGCCCATACCGTCCATCTATACTATAGGAGGACAAACAACTATGATGAGATCACTTTATTCTGCTGTGTCAGGACTCAAGACACATCAGACAAGAATGGATGTTATTGGTAACAACATCGCAAACGTAAATACTGAGGCCTTTAAGGCATCTTCAGTGCGTTTCAGTGAGATTATGTACCAGACTACATCGGGCACTTCGGCCGGAAACGGAGCCACCGGTACCGGTGGAAAAAATGCAAAGCAGATAGGTCTTGGTGTAAAGTCGGGTGCCACTGCTGTAAATATTACCGGAGCCGGTTCTGCTGAGACTACTGGTAATCCATTTGATCTTAGATTAAATGACAAAAACGCGACTAACTTTTTTGTGGTAAGTGATGGAACAAACCGTCTTTTCACCCGTGCCGGCGATTTCTATGTAGATGGTAACGGTTATTTATGTATGAGCTCTACAGGATATACATTGCAGGGATGGCAGGTAGATGCAAAGGGCAACGTGATAAAGGATACGGTATCATCACTGCAGGTAATGTCGTCTGCCACTAAAACCTCAGCTCCGGAGGCTACAACAAAGGCATATGTATCAGGTGTGCTCGATAAAAATGATGCCCAGGCAGCCGACACCGGAAGAATCATCACTATAGGCTTTTTTGATGACCTGGGATACAACTATACTGCAAAGTTTGGTATTAAAAAGACAAATACCGATGGTACATATGATGTAACGCTTAAGGATATCGTTGATTCTAAGGGAAATTCAATATTTGATGTGGACAAGGATGGTAATTTTATTACAAGCCAGGGACCAAACGGACAGACAATGTACTCGTATAAAGGAAGGGCTGTAGATCCCCAGACTATATTTGAGGACGCTTCGCTCGTTTTTGACCAGAGTGAGGGTACTTTTACATCAATTTCAAGTGCAAATTCACCGGCTGCAAAGACAATAAACTTGAATCTTTCCGTCTTAAACACACAGGATGCCTCAATCAACGGAAGTAATTTCAGCAATATAGAAGTGGATTTCAGCAAATCCATGAACTATAATAATAACGGAACCTCTACTATCGGTGGTATGAACGGTGACTTGCAGGGCGATGGCAAGGGAAAAGCGCTCGGAGCACTTACAGGCATAACTGTCAGTGACGATGGTAAGATATACGGTTCATATGACAATGGTAATACTGTTTTACTCTGCCAGATAGCTGTGGCACAGTTTGCCAATGCATCAGGTCTTGAAAAAATCGGAGACAACTGCTATCAGAGCACATTAAACTCAGGTGAGTTTGATGGAATAGGAGTTGAAATATCAGCTGACGGAGGCTCTATCTCATCAGGAGAGCTTGAGATGTCAAATGTAGATTTGTCTTCACAGTTTACGGATATGATAGTAACTCAGCGTGGATTTCAGGCAAACTCACGTGTCATCACTACATCTGATACACTTCTCGAGGAGCTTATCAATCTTAAGAGATAATAATTTCGCAAGGTATTGGGGGATGGCTTAGGTCATTTCCCAATATTTTGTGTATTTTTTATTAAAAATATTATCTTTACATAGACATTTACACTAAAATTTAGTAGAATTAAAACTAAGGTCATTCGACAAATATTTATTTATGGAAGGTGTGTATAAGTGGACATAGCATCTCTTTTAGGAGTAATTCTTGGTATCGGAATGGTTTTGTTCGGTATCATTCAAAATGGTGGGGTACCTGCATTATTAAACTTTCTTGATGCGCCCTCTGCAATTATCACGATAGGTGGTTCACTCTCGGCTGTGCTTTGCTCTAACAAGCTATCGGGCTTTATAGCCGGAATCAAGTCATTTGCACTTCCTTTTAAGGAAAAGAGCGTAGACCCTGGAGAGACAATAAATAAAATAATAGAGCTGTCAAATGTCAGCCGTAAGGAGGGGCTTTTAGCCCTCGAGGAAGCTGCCAGCAGTATAGACGATGAATTCTTAAAGAAGGGTATTATGCTTGTAGTAGACGGTACGGATGCAGAGCTTGTGAGAGGCATTCTTGAAACAGATATGCTAAGCATGGAGGAACGTCATAAGAAAACAATTTCTTTCTGGGAATTCTGGGGAGAGCAGGGTCCTGCCTGGGGTATGATCGGTACACTTATCGGTCTTATCAATATGCTTAAAAACCTTGAGGATTCTTCAACAATAGGTCCGAATATGGCGGTTGCCCTTGTTACTACATTCTACGGTTCGCTTATTGCCAACTGGCTTTGCGCCCCATTTGCTAACAAGCTTAAGGCTAACAATGAGCTTGAGCTCACTCTCAAGACTCTTATCATAGAAGGTCTGCTTTCCATTCAGGCGGGTGAAAACCCACGAGTTATTGAGGAAAAGCTCAAGTCCTTCCTTTCACCTGACAAGAGAGCGGCTCTCTCACCAGAAGGCGGAGGTGAGGAATAGTGGCGAAAAGGAGACCTGAGGATCCGCCAAAGGGAGCACCGGCGTGGCAGTCAACCTTCTCGGATCTTATGAACCTGCTTTTATGCTTTTTCGTGCTCTTGTTCTCTATGTCAACTGTTGACGCTGAGAAATTCCAGCTGGTCATTGCATCACTGACAAGCAGTGTTAGTGTTTTGCCGGGAGGCAGCACATCTATCGGTGATGGCAGGCTTGTTGGAGCAGGAGTCAGCCAGCTTGAGTTTTTGGATAAATATTACAATGATCTGGCCAATTCCAAATCGACAACTGAAAGCACCACAGAGGGTGATGACAAGAATGCCGAAGAACAGTATGAGCAGATGGAGCTTTCTGAATCTGAAAAAATGTCAGAACAGATAGAAAAACAGCTCGAAAACACTAGCTTACAGGATGCTGTAGAAGTGGATTTCAATGCACAGTACGTGCAATTGAGTCTGAATGGAGCCCTGTTGTTTGAATCGGGTAAGGCTGATGTAATGGAAGAGGCATATCCGGTAGTGAACAAGATTTCATCTATTTTAGCTGCATATCAGGATAATCTGATAGAGATTGAAGGGCATACTGACAATGTTCCGGTTTCATCACGTTCCAAGTATGAGAGTAATGATGTGCTTTCTATGTACAGAGCACTGAGCGTTGCAAATTACATCAGGGACAATACAAGCTTAAACCCTGCCCATATAAAGTCATCCGGAAGAGGAGACTATGATCCGGTTGCGGACAACTCTACTCCAGAGGGAAGGGCCAGGAACAGACGTGTAGAGATTAAGGTGTATAATTCTTACAATTCAGAGTTCAATACCAATTAATCCGGAAAGGAATGCATATGAAAAAGAATTTAATTTCAGTACTGATTTTAGCACTTTGTTTTGCAAACCTTGTGCTTACAGCACTGCTTATATTTACAATTATACCTGAGACAAAAAAGGCAAACAATCTGATAGACCAGGTGTGTGAGGCTATATCACTAGACTTAAACAGTGGCACTGCAACTAGTGGTTCACAGCTGCCGCAGGATCAGATTGTTGATTATGCACTTACAGCCGATGATGATACACTTACCTTCAATTTTGCCCCATCTGAGGATGGCAATACACATTATCTTGTTTGTGGCATATCACTTTCACTCAACAAAAAGAGTGACGGATATAAGACCTACGGTGAGGATTTGTCCGCCAAGAAAAATGTTATCTTAGCAGACATTACAGACATAATAGGCGATTACACAATGGAACAGTACAACACCGATAAGAGTGCTGTTCATGATAAGATTCTCAAAACTCTCCAGAAGAAATTCGGAGCAGACTATATAGTAGATGTAAATATTGTATCTTCGCTTACCCAGTGATGATTTCTTTACAAATACTTATGCCGGTATTAAAACAGGCAGATATTTAATAATTTGGATACAGGTGGTGATTAACAGATGGGTGATGTTTTATCTCAGAGTGAGATAGACAATCTGCTCAATGCCCTAAGCAGCGGCGAGCTTGATGTAGATGAAATAAAAGAGAATAGTGAACAGACGGTGAAAGACTATGATTTCGCCCGCCCATCTAAGTTTTCAAAGGAACATCTAAGGACCCTTGAAATAATATTTGAGCATTATGGAAGGCTTCTTACAACAAACCTTCCCGTTTATCTGCGAAAGTCAGTGCAGGTAGAGGTGATGAATTCGGAGGCAGTTACATACTCAGAATTCACAAATGCGCTTTCAAATCCGGTGCTGCTTGGCATTGTCAACTTTGCGCCGTTGCATGGGAATATAATAGTTGAAATGGCTTCCGGTCTTGGATATGCTATTGTAGACCGTATGCTTGGCGGAAGGGGAGATTCTCTCGATAAGACGAGAGAATTTTCAGAGATTGAGCTTTTGATTATTGAGCGTATTTTAGTTATATGCATTAATCTGCTCCAGGAGCCGTGGCAGAATGTACTTGATATAAGCCCTCATTTAGAGCGAATTGAGACCAATTCCCAGTATGCTCAGATTATATCTCCCAGCGAGGTGATAGCTATTATCACTATGAATATAAAGATTGGTGATGTTGAGGGATTGATGAATATATGTCTGCCTTATATCACACTTGAATCTGTTATAGATAAGCTGAATACCAGATACTGGTATTCTAACATACAAAATCATGATGAAACCAACTATAGAAATGCCATAGAAAGCCTTATTCAAAAATCACAAATACCGGTCAAAGCGGTACTTGGCAAGAGTCTTATATCAGTAAAGGATTTTTCTACGCTTGTGCCGGGTGATGTAATAAGACTTGACACCAATGTGGATGATGAGTTGGACATTTATGTAGGAAATATCAAAAAGTTTACTGCACTACCTGGTTCTTCCGGTGATAAATATGCGGTAAGAATTACATCAGTAGTCAGAGAGGAGCAATAAATCATGGATGGAGTTTTATCGCAGGAGGAAATAAATGCATTGTTAAATAACAACGATGCGGCGGATTCGAGCGATGAGATATTGACAGAATCCGAAAAGGATGCGATTGGAGAGATTGCCAATATCAGTATGGGAACAGCTGCAACCACGCTGTTTTCACTTGTAAATAGAAGAGTAGAGATTTCTACTCCTGTTGTTTCTTTTTCAAATTGGGACAAAATTGTTGACGAGTATGAAAAACCGTGTGTGTTTATCAAAATCGGATACACACAGGGGTTAAATGGAAGCAATATTCTCGTACTCAAAGAAAAGGATGTAAAAATTATAACCGACCTTATGATGGGTGGAGATGGAACGAATATAAATGGTGAGATTGGAGAGCTGCACCTTAGTGCTATCAGTGAGGCAATGAACCAGATGATGGGTTCTTCCGCCACATCTCTTTCGTCTATGCTCAATCGTACTATCGATATCAGCCCTCCTATCGCAGAGGTTGTTGATTTAAAAAACACCTTAAACGAGGGTGAAATTGACAGCTTCCTGTCTGAAGAGTTTGTAAAGATTTCCTTCCATATGGAGATTGGGGATCTAGTAGACAGCGAGATAATGCAGCTTTACCCACCGGCATTTGTAAAGGAAATGTGTAAGGGGGTATCTCAGAATATGGAGCTTGATACACAAAGTGTGACAGAGGATGTTCCTCAAAGTTCAAACACCGCCACACAGGCTGCGCCTATACAACAGCCACAGGATAGTGGCAGCATGAATAATGCTTCCGCAAACAGTCAGGGCATGATAAACGAAAATATGATGAATTCGAATATGAATAGTCAGAATATGATGAATCAGGGAATGATGAACCAGAATATGGGGGCACAAAATATGATAGGCAATCAGGTTAATGTACAGAACGCTCAATTCACCCCTTTTGGAGCCATGCCAAATCAGGTCTACCAGCCTGAAAACATTGATTTAATCATGGATGTTCCTCTTGAAGTGACAGTTGAGCTTGGACGCACCAAAAAATCCATTTCCGAAATACTCGATTTCGGTCCGGGCAAGATCATAGAGCTTAATAAGCTGGCAGGAGAACCGATAGATATTCTTGTAAATGGTAAATATGTAGCTAAGGGCGAGGTTGTTGTAATTGAGGAAAGCTTTGGTGTACGAATCACTGAGATAGTCAATTCAAAGATAAACACCGGAAAGACAAAATAGTTTCAGCTGACATTTAATCAATACTATGCAGAGGAATTAAAATGATATTAGCAGCAACATCACTGGACAGCTTTGTCCAGCTCATCACAGTTTTAATAATTTTTGTTTTTGTGCTTATCCTGACATATTTTACCACCAGATGGATGGCGGGTATCCAGAAGGGGCGAAGCTTTAATAAGAATCTTAGAATTATTGAAACAATAAGCGTCGGAAATAATAAGATGATCAGTATTGTTGAGGCAGGTACAAAATATATCGTTGTTTCAATCGGAAAGGATGATGTGAATTATCTCACCGAGCTTAAGGAGGAGGAATTAAAGGATTTATCATTTAAGGATCCTCAAAGCATGATGCAGAATCCGGAATCCTTTTCAGCAATTATGGATAAATTGAAAGAAAAGTACAGTAACAGGAGCAGACATGAATAGATTCATGAAGAAATTCAAGGCTGTATATTGCAATGCATCATTTATTTTTGCAATTGCAGTCCTTATGGTAACAATTTCATTATGCATATTTTATCCTGACAGTGTAAATGCAAGTCAGAGCCCCTCACCATCCGGTGATATCAGTACAAATGATGTGACAAACGATTTGGATGACGTTAAAAGTCTTGACAGTGGTGACAAGGATTTAGCCGATGCCACCTCTGACAGCACAAATGGTCTGAACATATATTACAACAATGAGTCAGGCTCTCTGTCCACACCTGTCAGGATGTTTTTGGTGCTTACAGTATTATCTTTAGCACCTTCTATTCTCATCATGCTGACTTCTTTTACAAGAATTATTATCGTACTGCATTTTGTCAGAACAGCTATCGGTACCCAGACAGCACCACCTAATCAGGTCCTTGTCGGTTTGGCTTTGTTTTTGACACTTTTTATTATGTGGCCGACTTTTTCACAGGTAAACGAAAAGGCTATAAAGCCCCTTGATGAGGGTAAAATCACCCAGCAGGAGGCTATAAAGGAGGCTGAGGGACCATTCAGGGAGTTTATGTATGGGCAGACACAGACTAAGGACATAAAGCTGTTTGTGGATATCTCAGGAGATGAGTACGATGACTATGATGATGTACCTTTTACAACACTTGTTCCGGCCTTTATACTTAGTGAGCTTAGAACAGCCTTTATATTAGGCTTTTTAATATACATTCCGTTTATAGTAATAGATATGGTTGTTTCATCAGTGCTAATGTCAATGGGTATGATGATGCTTCCACCGACAACCATCTCGATGCCGTTTAAGGTACTTTTGTTTATCCTTGCGGATGGCTGGGATCTGGTTATTGGTAATCTGGTCAAGACGTTTTACTAGGAGGTGTACATATGATTACCCAGGAAGCTGTTTTGGATATTGCCAGAGAGGCAATTTATACTACAATCATTACATCAGCTCCGCTTTTGCTTATTTCGCTGATTGTCGGACTTATAGTCAGTATATTTCAGACAGTTACGTCAATTCAGGAGCAGACACTTACATTTGTGCCAAAAATAATTGCAATTTTTCTTGTGATGATGCTCTGTGGCTCATGGATGCTCGACACTATGTCCGGATTTATGACTGATTTGTGGTCCAAATTCAGTTATTATATAAGCATGGGATAGGATGATATATGATTAATTATTCTTTTTCTATTGCAAATTTTGAATATTTTTTGCTGATTCTGGTGCGTATTGCATCATTTGTGTACATAGCTCCGTTTTTTGGAGATAATGCGGTTCCGGCACGTGTCAAGACCGGCTTATCAGCCTTTGTTGCTTTGTTTATGTACAATATCATAGAAAGACCACAGCTTTCCTATGTCAGTGCAGTAGGTTTTGCTGTACTGGTCGTAAAAGAAGGAATTACAGGACTGCTCATAGGTTTTGCGGCCAATATATGTAATTCCATTGTTATTTTTGCGGGAAATCTGATTGATATGGATATAGGTCTGTCCATGGCAACAGAATTCAATCCATCGATGAATTCAGAGACAACAGTTACAGGTAATTTCTACTATTACGTAGTTCTTGTCCTGCTTCTTGTATCTGATATGCACACATATCTTATAAGGGCAGTTTGTGACTCCTTTTCAGTTGTACCGCTTGGAGGTGCACAGTTTCAATTTGACAATATGCTCTCTACCATGACTAAGTATATGGGCGATATGTTTGTAATAGGCTTCAGGATATTTCTTCCGGTCTTTGCGTGCATGATGATAATGAACTGTATACTGGGAATCATGGCAAAGGTTGCGCCTCAGATGAATATGTTCTCTGTAGGTATCCAGTTAAAAATTATAGCAGGATTTATTGTATTATTTTTGATAGTATATCTAATTCCGAACATTGCTAATTTTATTATTACAGAAATTAAGACTATGGTGGTTTCGATAATTGATGGAATGTACTGACAGTTTAGATGAATTTTCCAAATTGCATACAGTGTTGTGCTACAATCTGCAATGGTTTGCACAGGATGGCGAGGGCGGCGAGAAAACAGAGCCGGCAACTGAAAAGAAGTTAAAGGATGCCAGGGAAGAGGGCAAGGTAGCAAAAAGCAAGGAGCTTACAGCTGCCTTTGATCTTATAGTGCTGTTTTTAGTATTAAAGATATTTATATCCTTTGTAGGGGGCAATCTGATTGGATTGTTTTCTACTGTATATAAAAAAATGCCTGACTTTTTAAAGGAGTCACAGGAGCAGATTTCATCTGTTTCGGTCACGCATTATTTAAATAATGTAATACTTCAGTTTTTACTGACTGTGCTGCCGTTTTTTGCTTTCGGAGTTGTAATCACGATTCTCGTGAGTATCATCCAGGTTGGATTTAAAATATCCACTAAGCCTATGGCTCCAAAGCTTAGCAAGTTTAATCCCATAAACGGATTTAAGAGGATACTGTCAAAGGACTCCATCTTTGAGCTTCTTAAGTCTGTACTAAAGGTAGGAATCATTATGTATGTGGCTTATTCCTCTGTTAAATCACATCAGAATGATATATTTATACTCTATGAGCTTCCGCTCAAACAGGCAATAGTACTGATTGGTGATATCATCATAAATACCGGTCTTAAGATCAGTATTGTCTATATGATAGTCGGTATTGCTGACTTTGCTTACAATAAGCACAAGTTTAACAATGATATGAAGATGACCAAACAGGAGGTCAAGGATGAGTTTAAAAATACAGAGGGAGATCCGGCCATTAAGGGTCAGCAGCGTAAACGTATGCAGGAGGCTTCACAGCGAAGGATGATGCAGGATGTGCCAAAGGCTGATGTTGTCATCACCAACCCTACTCACTTTGCTGTTGCAGTAAAGTACGATGCTCAAAAAAATGATGCTCCGGTAGTGGTCGCAAAGGGTCAGGATTATGTGGCGCAGAAAATAAAGGAAATAGCAAGAGACAATAATATCCATATAGTCGAGAATAAACCTCTTGCACGAATGCTCTTTCACAATGTGGATCTTGGAGCTGAGATACCGCCTGAGCTTTATCGGTCAGTTGCGGAAATACTTGCCATGATTTACAAGGAAAATAATTAGATTAATTTATTATTATAAAACAAAAAGATAAATACGGACTTTATATATGCAGTCCGTGATTTAACGGAAAGGAGGAATAGAATATGTTAAAAAAGACAGATTTAGGTGTTGGATTATATCTGTTATGTGCTGTTTTGTTTTTTATCATACCTATTCCATCCTTCCTGTTAGATGTTATGCTTGCATTCAACCTTTCAATAGCACTCATCATTCTTTTTAAGGTGCTTTTTGTAAAAGAAGTGCTTGATATGTCATTTTTCCCGACACTATTACTGTTTACGACTATATTCAGGATTTCACTTAATGTCTCATCTACCAGGCTTATTTTATCAACCGGAAACCCGGGTGTGGTTGTAAATGTGTTTGGTCAATTCGTTGGTGGAGGTAATTTAGTCATCGGTGCAATCGTTTTTATAGTGCTCATTATCATCCAGTTTGTTGTTATCAACAAGGGATCTGAGCGTGTTGCTGAGGTAACTGCACGATTCACGCTCGATGCTATGCCCGGCAAACAGATGGCTATTGATGCCGACTTAAACACAGGAGCCATCACTGACAAGGAAGCCAAGGCTCGCCGTGATAAAATCCAGAAGGAGTCAAGCTTCTACGGAGCTATGGATGGTGCTACAAAGTACGTAAAGGGAGATGCAGCAGCCGGTATTATTATTACACTTATCAACCTGGTTGGAGGCACCATAATGGGTGTTATGTTCCAGGGGCTTGATGCAAATGAGGCCATACAGAAGTTTGGCCTGCTCACAATCGGAGACGGACTTGTTTCACAGATACCGTCTTTACTTATATCTCTTTCGACCGGTATTCTTGTCACAAAAGGCTCCAATGAGAATGATTTTTCAGGAGAGCTTTTAGGCCAGCTCTTTGGCACAGCCAAGGTGCTTTATATTGTATCAATTGTACTTGTGGTTTTAGGTATACTCACACCTCTTCGCAATGAGTGGTGGCTCTTTATTGGGCTTGCGGTGGCTTTTTTTGTAACAGGTAAAAATCTGGATAAAAAAGCCGGTATTGAGAGCATAGAGGATGAGACCGCACAGGCTGAAAGCGATGCCGAGGAAATACGAAAACCCGAAAATGTCGTTTCACTGCTGCAGGTTGACCCTATTGAGCTTGAGTTTGGCTATGGTATCATTCCTCTTGCAGATGTAAATCAGGGAGGGGATCTGCTTGACCGAGTTGTAATGATAAGGCGACAGATTGCTTTAGAGCTTGGAACTGTCGTACCTATCATACGATTAAGGGATAATATACAGCTTAATCCTAATCAGTATATCATCAAGATAAAGGGCATACAGGTAACAGAAGGTGAGATACTTTTTGATCACTACATGGCTATGAATCCGGGCTATGTGGAGGAGGAGATAACAGGTATTCCTACATTTGAGCCTTCATTCCATCTTCCGGCCATATGGATTACGGAAAGCCAAAGAGAGCGTGCTGAGAGTCTTGGATATACAGTTGTAGATCCGCCATCGATTATAGCTACTCATCTGACTGAGGTTATCAGATCTCATATTGCAGAGCTTCTCACCAGACAGGATGTACAGAATCTGGTCAACAATCTCAAGGAATCAAATCCTGTCATTGTGGACGAACTCATACCAAAGCTGCTTGGTCTTGGTGAGATTCAGAAGGTGCTTCAGAATCTTTTGAGCGAGGGAATTTCTATTAGGGATCTGCTTACAATTTTTGAGACGCTTGCCGATCACGCACAGACCACCAGGGATACAGATGTACTTACGGAATACGTGCGCCAGGGCTTAAAGAGAGCTATATCAAGTAAGTATTTTCCTGCAAATGAGACCACAAGTGTCATCACACTTGACCCTGCGGTGGAGCAGGAAATTATGTCATCTGTTAAGCAGACAGAGCAGGGCTCTTACCTTTCTCTTGATCCTGACAGGATAAAGGCTATTATCAAATCTGTTGAAACAGAAATTGGTAAGTTGGAAAGTTTGGGAAAGAGTGCTATTATTATTACATCTCCAATTGTTAGAATGTACTTTAAGAAAATGACTGAGGATTATTTCAAGGATCTCATTGTGTTATCCTACAATGAGGTTGAATCAAATGTTGAGCTTCAGTCGGTAGGAATGGTGACTGCATAAATGACTATTAACAAATTCACTGGAAAAACAAAAGAAGAAGCAATTGAATGTGCAAAGCAGGCCTTTGGTCCAAATGCTGTGATTATGAATATCAAGGAGATTAAGCCAAAGGGATTATTTGGTATATTCAAAAGCTCAACATATGAGGTGACTGCGGCTATGGATGAAAAAAAACAGACACAGACAATAACGACCTCGCAGCTTGCAAGGACTACACTCCCGGGTAAAATTGATTACAAGGCAGATGAAGAAATAAAGATGCCTTCATTCGCCCCAAAATCTGCATCTGAGACCTTAAAACCTACACCTGCACCGGCAGCCCCAAAGGCGGCTGAACAGACCAGCGATATTGAACAGGAAATCAAGGAGCTTGATTCCATTGCCAAAATGATGGAAAGCACATTTGATAAACCTCAAAATAAGGAGCCTTCAAAGCCTCAAAGTGCACAGGAACTTAAATTTGTCCGCATTTTATACAAGACACTGCTGGATAATGAGGTGGATGAGAAATATATCAACCAAATTCTTGATGAAATCGAGAAATTCCTACGTCCCGGTAACAGTCTCGATGTGATTTTATCAAATGTATACCAGAAACTCATTTTAAGATTTGGTCAGCCTGAAACTATAAAGGTAAACGGCAAAAAACCAAGAGTTGTTTTCTTTGTCGGACCGACAGGCGTTGGCAAGACAACCACAATTGCTAAAATTGCTTCAAAATTCAAGGTTAATTATAATAAAAATATCGCATTTATCACTGCTGATACATACAGAATAGCTGCAACAGACCAGTTACGTACATTTGCAAATATTCTGGATACACCTTTGTCTGTCATTTATACTGCCACAGAGTTAAATAGTGCGGTGGCTGAATATGAGCAGGCAGATGTGATTTTTGTTGATACAGCGGGCTTTTCACACAAGAACGAGACACAGCGGAATGATATGAGAGCACTTCTTGCAGGTCTATCACCTGAATATGAGAAGTCGGTATATCTCGTCTTAAGTGCTACAACCAAGTACAGGGATCTTATATCTATAATTGATTCCTATAAGGATATTGACGATTACAAGCTGATATTTACAAAGCTTGATGAAACCTCATCATATGGCAATTTGTTAAATATAAAGCTATACTCTGATGCCGGTATATCATATGTCACGAATGGACAAAACGTTCCGGATGATATAGAGGTATTTGATACACAAAAGATTGTCAAACAATTACTCGGAGGCAGACAATAATGGACCAGGCACAGCAGCTTAGAAATGTTATTAAGCAGCGTAATCAAAATTATATAGAACCGGCCCGTGTTATTACCATTACAAGCGGCAAGGGTGGTGTAGGCAAATCCAATACCTCTGTCAATCTGGCAGTCTGGCTCAGCAGACTCGGAAAGAGAGTAATTATTTTTGATGCTGATTTCGGTCTTGCCAATGTCGAAGTGATGTTTGGTGTTATTCCTAAGTATACTCTTGCTGATGTAATATATGAAAACCAGACTATAAAGAGCATCATCTCAAACGGACCTTTGGGCATTGATTTTATTTCAGCCGGCTCAAGTGTTGTAGGGCTTAATAATCTAAACCACAAACAGATTCATTTCATTGTCTCTGCAATAAATGAGTTGAACAGTATGTATGATTTTATCATAATTGATACCGGTGCAGGAGTGTCTGAACAGGTCATGGAATTTGTTGCGGCCAGCAACGAAATTGTGTTGGTTACAACCCCGGAGCCTACCTCAATCACCGATTCATATTCATTGCTTAAAGCACTGTATAAGAGACCTGATTTCGATCCGTCAAAAGTATGCATACGCGTTATATCCAACAGGGCTGCGTCAAAAGAGGATGGCAGTATAGTGTTCAACAAGATTAATTCCGTTGTTATGCAGTTCTTAAACGGAAGTCTTGAGTATCTGGGATATGTGCCGTCTGATGCAATGGTTGAAAAGGCTGTCAGGCAGCAGAAGATACTTTCAATTTATGATCCGACCTCAAAGGCTGCACGGTCATTTGAAGAAATTGCAAAAAGACTTTTGGATAATGAATCTGCTGCTTTGGATGAGAAAAGAACAATCTCACATGTTTTTTCAAATTTTTTTAACAGAAAGCAATAGTTAATTTAAGAGGAAGACATATGGAATATACAAGTTTGATTTTTCCGGGTGACAAAATTGATATCTTTGCATCCGGTTTATCCGATAACAGCACATCATATAAGAGCAGCTTTTCTGACAAGCTAACAGACAGCATGTGGGAAATAACTATGCCTGTTGACAGTGGCAGAGTGGTTTTATTTCAGCTTGGCACGCAATTTGACTTTATAATATACACACAAAACAAAACTATACTAAAAAGCTCTGCTATAGTCAGACAGCGTTATCGTAAAGAAAATATGTATTTTCTTGCTATAGAGCTTATAAATAATCTGGAAAAGATACAAAGACGTCAGTTTTTCAGACTTCCATGTACTATAGACATGGATTTTTATGAAGTCAGATACGATGATAAAGCTGAGAGTGAGCTTGAGTTTTGCAAAAAGATGTATAAGAATCATGCAATCAACAGCAAAAATATGAATACTGTCAAATCGGTTATCCTTGATATAAGTGGAGGAGGCATCAGATTTTCTCTAAGCACACCTCTTGAAGAAGGTACATATTTTATGGCTCAGTTTTCTTTAGCACTTGAGGAGTGTACACAACAATTCAATATAGTTTGTAAGGTAATAAACTGTACTCAGTCTTTGGACTATGCAGACAGATATTTTGCACGTTCAAAGTTTATTTTCGACCGCATGACAGAACGGGAGAAAATAGTCAGATTTGTGTTTGAAGAAGAAAGACGCATAAGACGAAGAGAAATGGAGTAATAATATGAAATCTAACATTTTAATAGTTGATGATTCTGCACTACTGAGAAGGGTTGAGTGTGATATAATCAATTCAGACAATAAATTACAGGCAACTGATACATGTAAGGATGGACTGGAAGCACTTGAAAAGCTCCGTACACAAAAGTACGATGCTGTTATTCTTGATATAAATATGCCGAGGATGAATGGTCTTGAGGTGCTTTCACATCTGCAGAAGGAGAGCATAAAAACACCTGTTGTGGTGGTAAGCACTCTAACCATAGAGGGAGCAGATGAAGCTATCAAATCTTTAGAGCTTGGTGCCTTTGATTTCGTCACAAAACCAAACAATATCATAGAGGCAAAGGGAAACCAGTTTAAGGAAACTCTGCTCAGGGTTGTGTATGCAGCCGTTAGAATCACACCTGCTCATAGTGCTTCACGCAATCTCACAGTTGTTGAGAAGAAAGCCGGTGCTATTGTAAACAAACACAAGGCAGCAGGCAGCAATAAAATAGTAGCAATTGCATCATCTACAGGTGGTCCAAAGGCACTGCAAAGTGTAATACCGTTTCTTCCGGCTGAACTTTTGGCACCGGTTGTTTTAGTACAGCATATGCCTGCCGGCTTTACAAAGAGCATGGCTGAGCGCCTTAATGAGCTAAGTCAGGTTCAGGTGAAGGAGGCTTCAAACGGTGAGGTGCTTAAAAACGGAGTAGTGTATATAGCTCCGGGCGGTACACATATAGCTATAAAGAAATCAGGCGCTTCACATGTTATATCATTTAATGATATGCCACCTATCAGCGGACTCAAGCCTTGTGCCAATATCATGTTTGATTCACTGACATCCTCTAATTATGATGAGGTTGTATGTGTGGTACTCACAGGTATGGGGGCAGACGGCACGAATGGCATTCTTTCACTTGGCAAATCAAAGCCTATCTATGTCATTGCACAGGACGAGAAATCAAGTGTTGTGTATGGCATGCCAAGAGCCATCTATGAGGCAGGTGTGGTTGATGAAGTCGTTACACTATCAGATGTTGCCAAAGCAATCACAAAAAATGTGGGGGTAAAATAAAATGGATGTTAGCCAGTATCTAGATATTTTTATTGATGAAAGTTCGGAGCATATTCAGACATTGTCTGACTGTATCATGACTCTTGAGCAGGAGCCGGAAAACAAAGACACTATAAATGAGATTTTCCGTGCTGCCCACTCCTTAAAGGGTATGGCAGGTACAATGGGCTTTAAGCGCATGCAGCACCTTACACATGATATGGAAAATGTATTTCAGGAGGTCAGAAGCGATAAAATTAAAGTTGACAGCTCAATGATTGATCTGCTCTTTAAGTGCCTTGACGCTATAGACAGCTATGTTGAAAATATTAAATCCACATCTGATGAGGGTACTGATGATAATGAGGTTATCATAAAGGAACTCAACGATTTTATTGCAAAAGCAAACGGACAGACTGTAAGCAAACAGGCTGAGCCTCAAGAAAAGGCTGCTGAAGCTGAAACAAAGAATTCATCAGATGCATCTGACAGTGCACTTGATACAATTGAACTGACAGACAACGAGAAAAAATTAATTGACGAGGCAATTTCAGCAGGCCTTAAAATATACGGCATGACAGTTACCGTAGCAAGCGACTGTCTGCTCAAAGCAGCAAGAGCTTTCCTTGTTTTCAAGGCAGTTGAGGAGCTGGGACAGATTCTGGTTTACAGACCAAGCTCACAGGATATTGAGGATGAGAAGTTTGATTTGTCATTCAGCTTTTATGTTGCATCAGGTGAGGGTTTTGATAAATTGGAGCATGCAGCTTCCAACGTATCTGAGATTGATAAGGTTGAGGGAAAAGAAATCACCGAGTTTCACCTGGAGGGTGAAGCAGAGCAGACAGCACAGGCTTCTGAAGAGACAAAAAAGGCAGATAAGGAAGAAAAAGAGGAAAAGACTCCTGCTGCAAAGACAGAATCTTCAAAGCCAAAAACTGCAAATAACTCTCAAAAGCAGGCTGTTTCTCATAAAAAAGCTACTACAAGCCGAACAGTCAGAGTAGATATCGAAAAGCTTGATATGCTTATGAATCAGGTGTCTGAGCTTATTATTGCAAAGAACTCTCTTGTAGCCATGAGCTCATCTGATGGAGAAAACAATAATAACCAGTCATTCCATGAACAGATTGAATATCTGGAAAGAATTACGACAAATCTCCATGAGTCTGTCATGAAAGTACGAATGGTTCCTATTGAAAGTGTTACACAGAAATATCCTAGAATGATAAGAGATCTGTCTCGTACTCTGAATAAGAAGATGAGTCTTGTCATAACCGGTGAAGATACCGAGCTGGACCGTACAGTTGTGGATCAGATCGGAGATCCTCTGCAGCATCTGCTTAGAAACAGTGCTGATCATGGACTTGAAAGCAATGAGGTCAGACTTGAGCGTGGAAAGCCAGAGGTAGGTACTATTTTCTTAAATGCATACCAGGAGGGCAACAATGTTGTCATAAAGGTCGGAGATGATGGAAACGGAATCGATACCGAAGCCGTAAAGAACAAGGCTATCGAGCGTGGCATAGTCACAGCTGAACAGGCTGAAAATCTATCTCAGAAGGATATCATCAACTTCCTTTTTATGCCAAGCTTTTCAATGGCAAAACAGATTACCGATATCTCCGGACGAGGAGTTGGTCTTGATGTTGTTAAATCCGGCATTGAACAGCTGGGTGGTGATGTATCGGTTTCAACCGAGCTTGGTAAGGGTACTACATTTACTGTACGTCTTCCTCTTACTCTTGCAATCATTCAGGCTCTCATGGTAGAGATCCGTGATGAAATATATGCCATTGCGCTCGGCTCTATCTCAAATATAGAGGATATTCCTGTGAAGGATATCAAATATGTACAGGCTAAGGAAGTTATTCACCTGCGTGGAAGCGTTATTCCAATCATCCGCCTCGATAAGATGCTGGACATTGAACCAAAGGAGCAGGAGCCGGATCATCTTACTGTAGTGATTGTCCAAAAGGGAGATCAGCAGGCAGGTCTTGTGGTTGACAATCTCATTGGACAGCAGGAGATTGTAATCAAGTCTTTAGGAAAATACATAAACGGCAACAAGCTTATCAGCGGAGCGACAATACTTGGAGATGGTGATGTAGCTTTGATACTTGATGTAAATACACTTATGTAATGGAGGGGAAGTACATGCCAGAAAATGAATTTGATATACAGGAAAAAGAAACAAAGCAATATATTTCAGTCAAAATAGGCGAAGAAAAATTCGGAATTGATATTGGCTATGTTGATAATATCGTCAGAATGCAGAAGATTACAAGAGTGCCAAAGGCGCAGAAGTACTTTAAGGGTATCATAAATCTGCGTGGTGATATCGTTCCGGTAATGAGTGCCCGCATAAAAATGGGACTGGACGATGATGTATATACATCATCAACCAGAATAATTATTCTAAAGCTTGAAGAAAAGGGTGAGATAGGTCTTATCGTCGATGAAGTTTGTGAAGTTGTCACACTTGTGGTTGATGAAATAGATAAGCCTAATATAGATGCTTCATCTACAGGCAAGGAGCTGTTCATAAACGGTATAGGTAAAAACGGAGATGAACTGATTTCTCTGTTTGAAATAGGCTCAATAGTCTCAGATAAGGACGCTAACTGATTTGCAGCAATGTATAGTGAGGTATAAAAGCCTCACTATATAAGTTTTAACAAATAAAAGGGTGAATACTATGAGTGAATTTTCTTTAGATAATGTCAATTCGATGTATATGGATGTCCTTAAGGAAATCGGAAATATAGGTGCCGGCAATGCCACGACAGCGATTGCCGGCATGCTTGGCACTACCATGAAAATGGAAGTTCCAAGAGTTCTGTTAATGGATGCGACAAAGCTTGGAGATGCCATATGTCCGGAGGAAGAGACAATAGTGGGTATATTTCTTGAGGTTACCAACGATATCTCCGGCAGTATGATGTTTCTCATGAAGCTTCCGGCAGCACACTTTCTGGTAAACAAGCTGATGGGCAGACCACAGGACTATAACGAGCCATTTGATGAGATGGATTTATCTGCCATGAAGGAGATTGGCAACATAATAGCAGGCGCATATTTGTCAGCGCTTTCAACTATGACAAATCTTAAAATACTACCTTCCATTCCGTATATTGCTGTAGATATGGCCGCTTCCATATTAAGTGTGCCGGCAATTCAGTTTGGACAATATGGTGACAATGCACTTTTTATAGAGACAGAGTTTGGTGATGATATAATGATGAACGGATACTTTATCCTTATGCCTGATCCGGATTCATATGATAATATTTTATCGGCTTTAGGAATTAGTTTTTAGTATTTAGGAGAATCCATATGGCAAGTACTATTAAAGTATCAATGGCAGACCTTAAGGTTGCCAAAGCCCCTGATTCTCTGACCACACTTGGGCTTGGTTCATGCATAGGGCTCACCCTTTATGATCCGGCTTCAAAAATCGGTGGGCTTGTACACTATATGCTGCCTGACAGCACCAAACTTAGAAATAACACAAATATAGCCAAGTTTGGCGATACGGGAATTAGTGAACTTTATAATCAAATGATAAAAAATGGCGCGAATCCCAGACGAATGGTTGCAAAGATTGCCGGTGGAGCTAAGATGTTTGAGATGTCAGGCAATTCTACAATCGGAAATGTTGGCGATCGCAATACCGATATGGCCAGGCACGTGCTTGCAGAGCTGAAAATTCCTCTGAAGGCACAGGATACCGGTCTTAATTACGGAAGAACTGTTATACTTGACTGTGAAACCGGTGACTATATCATCAAAGCAGTCGGAAAAGAGCAAAAGGTGATTTAACATGAAGAATAATCTATTACCATCTCTTGTTATGCTTTTAGCCGGCTTAGTATGCAGTATTATATCCCTGCGGCAGGGCGTTGATCTGATGAGCTTTACAACAAGACTTTTAACTGTGCTTGTAGTATTCTATATAATCGGAGCGATACTTAAAGTAATCTTAAGCTGTGCATTTAAGGCAATGGAAGACAGGCAAAAGAAAGCTGGAGCGGCCGAAGCAAAGACTAATGATTCCGAAGTCTTTGATAATGATAATGACAATGATAAGCCAATTAGCTAGCTGCAGAATAATATACTGGTAAACAGGGGGCATAATGAAAGCTATAGAAAAGGAAAAGCTGTGGGAGGAATATCAAAAGAATCCCACTCCCAAGCTACGGGAACAGCTCATAATAGAATATGCACAGCTGGTCAGGCTTGTGGCAGGACGCCTCAGCATGTATCTTGGGCATAATGTGGAATATGATGACCTGGTAAGCTATGGGATATTTGGCCTCATTGATGCCATAGACAAGTTTAATCTTGAAAAAAATGTCAAGTTTGAGACATATGCAAGCCTTAGAATCCGTGGAGCCATACTTGATCAGATCAGGAAAATGGACTGGATTCCAAGAACAGTCAGACAAAGACAAAGGAAAATAGACGAGGCAATAAAGAACATTGAACTTCGTACCGGCAAAACAGCAAATGATGCAGAGCTCGCAAAGGAGCTTTCTATTTCAGAGGATGAGCTTTGCAACTGGCAGTCGCAGCTTAAAGTAACAAATGTTGTATCTCTCGATGAATTTGATGAGTCAGGACCTGAGCCTGTCATGGATGCTGCACATAATTCACATTATGCACAGCCGGAGGAGATTGTTACACAGGAAGAGCTGAAAACAATGCTTGTTAAGTCGCTTGACAATCTGACCGAGAAGGAGCGCAGGGTTATTGAATTATATTATTATGAGGATCTTACCCTTAAAGAAATAAGCAATATCCTCGAGGTTTCAGAATCAAGAGTATCACAGCTTCACACAAAGGGACTGATTAAAATGCGTAAGGTCATGGGTCCTTATATGAATATACTTACAAACGCATAAGAGGGCAGAGGTTTATATGACAACATTAGAAATAACTCTCATCATCATAGGTGTTGTTTTCCTTATAGGAAGCTTTATGGTAAATGACAAGCTTTCACATAAGGATTTGGATAAAATAGCCAATATGAGTGCTGAGGAACTAAAAATAATAACTGAAAAAGAAGTGACTGCCGCCAAAAAGGACTTAAGCGATGCCTTGGACGAGGAAATAACACAAAAGCAGGATGAGACAAAGCGAAGTCTTGAAAAGGAAGCAAATTCCAAAATAATGGCGATAAATGAATATTCTGATACAGTGCTTGATTCGATAAACAAGGCACATAATGAAATAATGTTTTTATACAGTATGCTAAATGACAAGCATGATGAGCTTACACGGCTTTCAGGCGATATAGATAAAGCATCATCAAGACTCAGAAGCTCCTTCGAGCCGCTTTCTGCAGACTCTGCAAAGAGGGCTGAAAAACCGTCTGTAGCCGTGCAAAAGCCGGCAGAACCTAAGTCTGGCACAATGCAGCAGGATACAAAGCCTGACATGAAGCAGATGACAGGTATAGATATTTCAGGTATCATTAAAACACAGCCTGCTTCAGCAGCCCCTGCGTCAAAGGCAGGTGCAACAGCTACAACAGGTACAGCGGCCGCTGTATCGGTCAAGGCATCAGATGCTGCTTTTGGTACGCCAGCAGGCAGTAGCGCAAATGCTGATGTAATAAATCACACACATGAAATCCTTAAGCTTTATAAATCGGGCAAGAGCAATGTAGAGATAGCAAAGCTTTTGTCTCTTGGTACCGGCGAGGTAAAGCTTATAATAGATTTATATAAAGAGGGCAAATAAAGTGAGATTAAAATACTATTTGCGTGGACTTGGATTAGGCATTATTTTTGCGGTAATTATTATGATGATTGGTTTTCACGACAATAAGCAGTCCATGTCTGATACAGAAATAATAGAAAAAGCTAAAACACTTGGTATGGTTGAAGCAAAGAATATTTCCGGGACAGTCGCAGACGAATATAATAGTGAAAAAACTGACTCATCTGCTACAAACTCAGATGCTTCTTCCCAAAAAGCCGAAACTGAACAGGATAGTCAGATGCAGGACAGCCAAACAGCACAGGAAGATACACAGCAGGAAGCAGCGCAGCCGGCAGCGGATGCAAAGCAGGAGACTGTAGAGCCACAGGATGCTGTTACAACATACACAATTTCAGTAACAAGTCAGGATACATGTCGCACCATTGCAGAAAAGCTTAAAGCTCTCAATCTAGTGGATGATGCTGAACAATTTCGTATATATATGGGACAAAAGGGTGCTGATCATTTTATAGCAGATGGTGAGCACATTATTCCACAGGGAGCATCGTATGATGATATAATCACTATTCTGACACAGAAATAAATTTTTTGCTTGCATATAAGCCTTTGGTATGTTATAATTCCAAAGGCTTAAATACTATAAAGCACGTGTGCGGATGATCGCCGGTGCCGGATAACGCTTACCGGTGGCTGATCTAATTGGAAACACACGGAAGATTAATAACCAAACGGAGGTAAATAAAATGAGCGTAATTTCAATGAAACAGTTACTCGAGGCAGGTGTTCATTTTGGACATCAGACAAGAAGATGGAACCCTAAAATGGCTCCTTACATCTACACAGAGCGTAATGGTATCTACATCATCGACTTACAGAAGTCTGTAGGAAAGGTTGATGAGGCATATGATGCCGTATCTGATATCGCTGCTCAGGGTGGTACAATCCTTTTCGTAGGTACAAAGAAGCAGGCTCAGGATGCAATCAAGACTGAGGCAGAGCGTTGCGGTATGTACTATGTAAACGAGAGATGGTTAGGTGGAATGCTTACAAACTTCCGCACAATCGAGAGCCGTATTGCAAGACTTAAAGCTATTGAGACAATGTCAGAGGATGGCACATTCGATGTTCTTCCTAAGAAGGAAGTTATCGCACTCAAGAAGGAGTGGGAGAAGCTCGAGAAGAACCTTGGCGGAATCAAGGATATGAAGAGAATTCCTGATGCAATATTTGTAGTAGATCCTAAGAAGGAGCGTATCTGTATCAAAGAGGCTCAGGCACTTGGAATCACTCTTATAGGTATTGCTGATACAAACTGCGATCCTGACGAGTTAGATTATGTTATCCCAGGAAACGATGATGCTATCAGAGCTGTCAAATTAATCGTATCTAAGATGGCAGACGCTGTTATCGAGGCAAAGCAGGGCGCTGAGGAAGAGGTTACTGCTGAGGAAGCTTCTGACGAGACAGTTGAGGAATAAAACAGATTAATATCGGAGGATAATCAAATGGCTATTACAGCAGGTATGGTAAAAGAACTGCGTGAAATGACAGGCGCAGGTATGATGGACTGCAAAAAGGCTTTAACTGAGACAAACGGTGATATGGATGCCGCTGTTGAGGTATTAAGAAAAAGCGGTGCAGCTAAGATGGAAAAGAAGCAGAGCAGAATTGCCGCTGAGGGAATCGCACGTGTTGCTGTAAACGGAAACGTTGCAGTTGTAGCAGAGGTTAACTCTGAGACAGATTTCGTTGCAAAGAACGAGACATTCCAGGAGTTTGTTCAGACTGTAGCAGATACAGCACTTGCTTCTGGCTTAAATGGTGGTGCAAATGGAGAGGATATCGACGCTCTTCTTGCTACAAACGGACTTAGCGAGCTTCTTGTAGAGAAGACAGCTACAATCGGAGAGAAGTTATCTGTTCGTAGATTTGCAAAGGTTACAGGTGATGTTGTTACTTCTTATATCCATGGTGGTGGAAGAATCGGTGTTATCATTGCAGCAAATGGTGCAACAGACGATGCAGCTAAAGAAGCAATCACAAATATTGCTATGCAGGTTGCAGCTATGAACCCACAGTACATCAGCAGAAACGATATCTCTGATGAAGAGCTTGCAAAGCTTAGAGAGATCACTGTTGACAGTGCATTAAATGATGCTACAACACTTCCAAAGCCTATTCTTAATAAGTTAATTGACAAGGCTATTAATGAGAAGCTTTGGAGCGATGATGATATCAACAACTTCAACGAGCACAAGAACAACATGAACTATGTATGGAACTTCTTATCAGATGCTGCTAAGGCAAAACTTGGTGAGCTTGCAATGGCAGACAAGGAGTCTATCGTGGCTGAGAAGATGTTCAATGGTTTAGTTGAGGGTCGTGTATCTAAGCAGTTAAAAGAGATTTGTCTCCTTGACCAGACATATGTTAAGGCAGAGGATGGAAAGCAGTCAGTTGCAAAATATCTTGAGTCAGTTTCTAAGGATCTTACAATCACCGAGATGGTTCGTTTCGAGGTAGGTGAGGGTATGGAGAAGAAGCAGGAAGATTTCGCTGCTGAGGTTGCTGCCCAGATGGCTGGAGTCTAAACTGTATCTTTATACTGATTAAACGAATGCTGTTCCGCAAAAGTTTAACTTTTAAACTTTTGCGGAATTTTTTTATCTTTACAAGATATAAAAATATGGTAAAATAGTAAGAGGAAACAAAACCAATCATAACGGGGGACGCATATGGACTCAAAGGATAATGAATTAGCCAGACAGCAGCAGGAGCGTCGCAAACGTGTGAGCCGGATTAAGACAGGTATTATTATGACTATAGCAATATGGATAGCAATATCTATACTTGCCATAGTTGTACTGGGTATCATGGTTGTCAAACTGAATTCGAGAATATACAAGCTTGAGCTTCAGTTAAATACAGCTATATCAAGCACAGTTACCGGTACTGAGTCTGATGATGGTGACATCGCTTCTGATGAAGAAAGCTCTGGCGCAAAAACTCAGGCTGTCGTGAAACAGCTTGAGTCAAAAGACAATGTGTATCATGATGGGGATACAAGAAAGGTATATCTTACCTTTGATTGTATTCCCGGTGATAACACCGGTGCCATTTTAGATGCCCTTGCCAACTGTGGTGTCAAGGCTACCTTCTTTGTCACAGCAGATACCTCCGGTAAATATGATGATGTTTATAAGCGCATAGTGCAGGACGGACACACTATTGCGATGGCTTCCTACAGTAATTCATACAGTAAAATTTATGAATCAACAGAGGCATTTACCGATGACCTGACACAGATTTCCGATTATATCACCAATCTGACTGGAATAGCACCGGATATTTATCGTTTTCCCGGTGGCAGCATGAACCAGATTAGTAATGTAGACATGGTTGAGCTTGTAAAGATACTCAATTCAAAGCATATCACATACTTTGACTGGAATGTCAATTCTGGTGATACGGCCGACAATTGCAGTGTCGATGATATTGTCAATAATGTCACCTCAGGTATTGCCAAATATGACAATTCAGTTGTGTTATTACATGATGATTCAAACAGATCAACCACGGCAGAGGCTATTGAGCCGCTTGTTGAAAGCATAAAAGCGCAGGGTGCCGAAATATTGCCGATTGATAATAATACATATAAAGTTCAATATATCAAATCAGATACTGTTGGATAAGATAATAAATGGAGGAAATATTCATGGGATTATTCAAAGAATTTAAGGATGATTTTTCTCAGGCTGTAAACGAGCTTGTACCCGGAGATGTACCTGAGAAAGAAGTAGAGCCAAAGGCTCAGACAGCTGACAATCTTGTAGTTGATACTATAGGAGAGAATGTTGACGTTGCATCAGAGCTTTCAAAGCTCGACGGATTACTTGAGCATGTCGAGGAGCAGCCACAGGAGACAACTGTACCAAGACCAACTCCAAGTGAAAATTTTGCAGAGCATACAATCAATACACAAAAAGAGGAGCAGATACCACAAATGAATGATATACCACAGCCAGTAAATACACAGCCAGTAAACAATAACGTTTTATCAGGAGATGTACAGGACGAAACATCAGTCATCACAGCAAGTACTGTACTCACAGGAGATTTACAGTCATCAGGATCATTTGATATTCAGGGAACCATCAACGGAAATGTAATGTGTAACGGCAAGATTGTTGTTACAGGAACAGTCAACGGCAACACAAATTCATCAGAGTTTTTCGCTGATGTAGCTAAGGTTGAGGGTGAAATTGTTTCAACAGGAACTGTAAAGATAGGTGCAGGATCTGTTATCATCGGCAATATCTCAGCATCTTCAGCAGTTATCGCAGGAGCTGTAAAGGGCGATATAGATGTTCAGGGACCTGTTGTAGTAGATACTTCTGCAGTTATCATGGGTAATATCAAGTCACGTTCAGTACAGATTAACAACGGTGCCGTTATCGAGGGCTTCTGTTCTCAGACATACGCTGATATCGATGTTCAGGGACTTTTCGAGGGTAAATAAATATGAGTAGAATATTACTAAAATTAAGTGGTGAAGCACTTGCAGGTGATAAGCACCACGGCTTTGATGAGGCTACAGTCATTGAGGTTGCAAAACAGGTTAAACAGATTGTTGATAATGGTACACAGGTAGGTATTGTTATCGGTGGTGGAAACTTCTGGAGAGGCAGAACGAGTGAGACCATCGACCGCACAAAGGCTGACCAGATTGGTATGCTCGCTACAGTTATGAACTGCATTTATGTATCTGAGATTTTCAGATATGTCGGAATGAAGACAGCTGTTCTTACTCCGTTTGAGTGCGGCAACATGACAAAGCTTTTCTCTAAGGACAGAGCAAACAAGTATTTCGCACATGATATGGTAGTTTTCTTTGCCGGTGGTACAGGCCATCCTTATTTCTCAACAGATACAGCCACAGTGCTTCGTGCAATTGAGATTGAGGCAGATGGTATTTACCTTGCCAAAGCAATTGACGGAGTATATGACAGTGATCCAAAGACCAATCCTGTTGCAAAGAAGTATGATGAGCTTTCAATCGAAGAGGTTGTTGAGAAGAAGCTCGCAGTAGTTGACCTCACAGCGTCTATCATGTGCCTTGAGAACAAGATGCCTATGTATGTATTCGGACTCAATGAGGAAAACAGCATTGTAAATGCTCTTACAGGCAAATTTAACGGTACAAAGGTTACTGTATAGTAAATTGCATATAATGCATATCAGGAGGATAATATGGATTCAAGATTAAACCCTTTCCAGGATAAAATGGAAAAAACATTAAATAATCTCGAGGAAGAGTATGCAGGCATCCGTGCAGGAAGAGCCAATCCACATATTCTTGACAAGCTTCGTGTAGATTATTACGGCACACCTTCACCAATTCAGAGTGTAGCCAATGTAAGTGTTCCAGAGCCTAGAATGATTCAGATTCAGCCATGGGAGGCTTCTATGGTTAAGGAGATTGAGAAAGCAATAAACTGCTCTGACATCGGAATTAATCCTACAAACGACGGAAAGCTTATCAGACTTGTTTTCCCTGAGCTTACAGAGGAGAGACGTAAAGATCTTGCAAAGGACATCAAGAAAAAAGGCGAGGAAGCTAAAGTTGCTGTCCGCAATATCAGAAGGGATGCAATCGACAGCATCAAGAAGACCGGCAAAGAGGAAGGCATTTCAGAGGATGAGATTAAAGGCCTCGAGGATGACGCTCAAAAGCTTACCGACAAGTTTGTCGCAAAGGTTGACGCTGCGGTTGACGCAAAATGTAAAGAGATACTTACTGTATAGTATTTATATCACGTATACAAACAAGGGACATGTTATTCGTGTCCCTTATTTGCTTATTCCCGGTTTTACTGTTCACACTTAACTGTGTGACCAGCAAATAAATGATGCGTCATGATTGTAAATATATAATATGCATAAATGAAAGGAAATAAAATATGAGTACTCCGGAACATATAGCAATCATTCTGGACGGAAACGGCCGCTGGGCCAAAAGTAAGGGTATGCCAAGAAACTACGGTCATACAGTAGGAGCCAAAAATGTTGAGAATATATGTAAGGCTGCAAACGACCTCGGCGTTAAATATCTGACACTTTACGCCTTTTCCACTGAAAACTGGAACCGCCCTGAGTCTGAAGTCGCTGCACTAATGAAGCTTCTTGAAAGCTATCTTAAAAACTGCATAAAGACTGCCAATAAAAACAATATGCGTGTGCGCGTAATTGGTGAGATAAGCAGGCTTTCAGAGAATTTTCAGGAGAAAATAAGAAACCTTGAAGAAGTTTCATCAGTAAATACGGGTCTTAACCTGACAATTGCAATTAATTACGGAAGCCGAGATGAAATGATACGTGCTGTAAAGCATATGATAGCTGACCATGATGATGGAAAGCTTTCGGCTGACGATATAGATGCAGATACCTTCTCATCATATCTTGATACAAAAGAGCTTCCGGATCCTGATTTACTCATCCGCACAAGTGGTGAGCAGCGCCTGTCAAACTACCTGCTCTGGCAGCTTGCATACGCTGAGTTTTATTTTACAGATGTTCCGTGGCCTGCATTTGATAAAAATGAACTCAAAAAGGCTATAGATGCATATAATAAAAGAGACCGTCGCTTTGGTGGATTAAAAGAAACGAACGACACGGAGGATAAATAATGTTTAAGACAAGACTGCTTAGTGGTATAGTTCTTGTAATTGCCGCTATATTTCTTATAGTAACAGGAAACGAGGTGCTTCTTTTTTCAACACTTCTGATTTCGTGTATAGGTATGTTTGAGCTTTTCAGGGTGTTTAAATTTGAAAAATCGCTCTTATCGGTTGTACCGTATATTGCTTTGATTTTGTTTTACATCAACTTAAGGTGGAGCTTCATACCTGATGTAATGATGCTTTTCATGGGCTTTCTTATCGTACTGATGTTCGTGTATGTGCTTTCATACCCGAAATATGATGCAAAGCAGCTCATGGCAGCCTTTTTTGGTATGTTTTATGTAGGAACAATGCTTTCATATGTCTATCAGATACGTACACTCAACAACGGACTTTACCTTGCCTTCTTGGTATTTTTATGCTCTTGGGGCTGTGATACATGTGCCTACTGCGTCGGAGTGCTGATTGGAAAGCACAAAATGGCACCAAAGCTTTCACCAAAGAAGTCTATAGAGGGTGCAGTAGGTGGTGTACTCGGCAGTGCGCTTCTTACAGCATTATACTGCTTTATATTCAGAAATCATATGAATATAGACGGCACAGAGATTGCTATACTTGCTGTTATAGCTGCTGTTGCAGGCCTTATTTCAATGGTTGGAGATTTGTGTGCATCAGCCATAAAGCGTAATTATGATATCAAGGATTACGGACATCTGATACCCGGACATGGTGGTATTTTAGACCGCTTTGACAGCATGATTATCACAGCACCAATCATTTATTATCTGGCTAGCTTCTTTTTAAGTTAAAAAGTAACATTTAAGAACCATTGAAACAAAAAGCTAAGGTAACTATTCAGAACCACTGAGAAAAATATAAATCGAGGAATTATCATGAAAAAAATATCAATACTTGGTTCAACCGGCTCTATCGGAACACAGACACTTGATGTGATAAGAGAGCATGGCGATATGCAGGTTGTGGCACTTTCCTGTGGCAGAAATCTCTCCCTTATAGAGAAACAGGCAAGGGAATTTAAGCCACAGTTTGTCAGTGTAAGTGATGAAAACGATGCCAAAAAGCTTCGCACAAGCCTTGCAGATACAGACATCGAGATTGGTTATGGCATGGACGGTTTAATTAAATGTGCCACCATTGAGCCATGTGACATAGTTGTAACCGCAATTGTCGGTATGCTTGGAATACGCCCGACAATTGCTGCAATAAAGGCAAAAAAGACCATTGCACTTGCAAATAAGGAGACTCTCGTTACAGCGGGTCATATCATTATTCCGCTTGCGAAGGAGTATGGTGTGTCCATTCTTCCGGTGGACAGTGAGCACAGTGCCATCTTCCAGTCACTGCAGGGAAATTCAATGAATCCGATTAAAAAGATTCTTCTGACAGCATCCGGAGGTCCGTTCAGAGGCAGAAAGCTCTCTGAGCTTGAAGGTATAAGGGTGGAGGACGCGCTAAAGCATCCTAACTGGTCAATGGGTCAAAAAATCACTATTGATTCATCAACCATGGTCAATAAGGGGCTTGAGGTAATTGAGGCAAAATGGCTTTTTGATGTCGATTTGTCGCAGATTCAGGTTGTAGTGCATCCTCAGAGTGTCATTCACTCGGCTGTTGAGTATGCGGATGGAGCAGTTATAGCACAGCTTGGTACTCCTGATATGCGTATACCTATACAGTATGCACTGTATTATCCAAGCAGACCTGCGCTTTCCGGTGACAGGCTTGATCTCTTTAAGCTTAAGGATCTGACCTTTGAGGCACCGGATCTTGATACCTTTAAAGGGCTTGCTCTCGCCATGAAGGCTGCAAGGGCAGGAGGTAATATTCCTACGGCCTTCAATGCTGCAAACGAGAGAGCAGTGGCGCTGTTTTTGAATAAAAAGATTAAATATCTGGAAATAATCGATATAATCGAGGCATGTATGGAGAATGCATCATTTATTGAAAATCCTTCAGTGGATGAGATACTTGATACAGAGCTGTGCGCATATGACTATATCAGTAAAAGGTGGTAATTTTGAACATTATTAGTATTATTATTGCAATCATATTATTCAGCATCATAGTAATTTTTCACGAGCTCGGACATTTCTGGCTTGCTAAAGCAAATGGCATAAAGGTCAATGAATTTTGTCTGGGACTTGGACCGACTCTTTTTGGAGTGCAGCGTGGAGAGACCAAATACTCCATAAAGCTGCTTCCGTTTGGCGGAGCCTGTATCATGGAGGGTGAGGATGAAAGCTCAGGTGATGACAGGGCATTCAACAACAAATCCGTGTGGGCGCGCATAAGCGTTGTATTCGCAGGGCCGTTTTTTAATTTTATCATGGCATTTATTTTTGCTCTCATTATCATCTGCTCTGTAGGCTATGACAGTCCGAAGCTTGCAGGTGTTATTGAGGGTTATGCGGCTGAGGAGGCCGGTATCAAGGCCGGTGACGAGATTGTAAAGCTGAACAATACAAATATACACTTTTACCGCGAGATAAGCCTCTACTCGATGCTTCACGAAGGTGAAACAGTTGATGTGACCTACCTTAGGGATGGCAAAAAGCACACCACCACATTAAAGCCTAAATATGACGAGACAACAAAGAGGTATCTGTACGGCTTTAACGTGTCGGGAGAGCGTACAAAGCCAGGCTTTGGAAAGGCTCTGCTTTATAGCTGCTACGAGGTGAAATACAACATCTATACAACAATAGAGGGGCTTAAAATGCTCTGTACCGGGGCTGCCTCTGTAAATAACTTAAGCGGACCTGTCGGCATTGTAAAAAACATGGGAGACACCTATGAGCAGGCAGTTTCTATGTCCGGAGTATGGCTTGGCATATTAAATATGCTAAACTGGGGCGTGCTGATTTCTGCAAACCTCGGTGTGATGAACCTGCTGCCACTGCCGGCACTTGATGGTGGCAGACTTGTATTTTTGATAGTTGAAGCCATAAGAAGAAAGAGAGTAGACCCTGAGAAGGAGGGCTATGTGCATCTCGTTGGCATAGTGCTTTTACTTCTTCTGATGGTTGTTGTCATGTTCAATGATATCAGAAATCTAATAGTCTGATTTTATAACAGATTGGAGATATACACATGGAGACAAAAATAGTAAAAATCGGAAATAAAGTAATCGGTGGAGGAAACCCGATTCTCATACAGTCAATGACAAATACAAAGACTGAGAATGTAGCTGACACAGTTGCGCAGATAAACGCGCTGACAGACTTAGGCTGTGATATAATCCGATGTGCTGTGCCTACGATGGAGGCTGCAAGGGCACTTAAGGAGATTAAGAAACAAATCAGCATACCGCTTGTTGCGGATATACACTTTGATTACAAGCTTGCAATAGCTGCGATTGAAAACGGAGCCGACAAAATCCGAATCAATCCCGGCAACATAGGAAGCGCAGAAAGGGTAAAGGCTGTCGTGGATGTAGCAAAGGAGAGAAATATCCCTATCCGCGTCGGTGTAAACAGTGGCTCTCTTGAAAAAGACCTGGTAGAGAAATATCATGGTGTGACAGCAGAGGGACTTGTGGAGAGCGCTTTGGACAAGGTAAAGCTCATAGAGGATATGGGGTATGACAATCTTGTCATAAGCATCAAATCATCAGATGTCATGATGTGTGTTAAAGCACATGAGCTTATTTCAGATAAAACCAATCATCCGCTCCATGTGGGTATCACAGAGGCAGGCACAATAATAAGCGGCAATATAAAGTCTGCTATCGGACTCGGACTGATACTAAGCCAGGGCATAGGTGATACAATACGTGTGTCTCTCACTGGAAGCCCTCTCGAGGAAATAAAGTCTGCCAAGCTCATTTTAAGAACTCTGGGTCTTAGAAAGGGTGGCATAGAGGTTGTTTCATGTCCTACCTGCGGCCGCACACAGATAGATCTTATCGGGCTTGCAAATCAGGTGGAGACAATGGTTTCAGGATATGACCTTGACATAAAGGTTGCTGTCATGGGCTGTGTGGTAAACGGACCGGGTGAAGCAAAGGAAGCAGATCTTGGCGTAGCCGGAGGAATCGGCGAGGGTCTTATCATAAAACACGGTGAGGTATTTAAAAAGGTGCCTGAGAGCGAGCTTTTGGGTGCATTGAAATATGAGCTTGACCATTGGGGTGAATAATTTTGACAAAGACATTTAAGGAAGTTTTCCCTACACTTAAGCTGGACAAGGATATGGAGAATCTGCTGGAGAATGCTGATGTAACCAGAATTTCCGTAAACCATGCAAGAGATTTTTACAAAATATATGTAAAAGCAAAACGCCTTATTTTCAAAAAAAATATCTGGAAGCTAGAAGAAAGCATAAAAAAACAGATATTTAAAAGTAAAGATATCACAGTAAAAATTATAGAGTCTTACGAGTTGTCTTCGCAGTACACACCGAAGACTCTTTTTGATGTCTATTTTGACAGTATTCTTGACGAAATAAACAGTCACAGTGTACTTTTGTACAATCTGCTGCGCACCTCAAAGTGGAGCTTTACCGACGACACACATGTCACAGTCACACTTGAGGAGACAATAATCGCAAAGACCAGAGGCAATTCGGTCATAGAATTTCTTGAGAAGGTGTTCTGCGAGCGCTGTGGGATGGATTTTATCGTTAATCTGCAGTACGAAAAACCAAAAATCAGCAAATACCGTCAGAATGCTGACAAGCAGATTGAGCAGGAGGTGCAAAATATTGTCGCCCGCACTAAATTTGCCATGGCAAAAAATGACGGTGATGAAGAAGCTAATGTGGCTGTCGATGACGGTGCAATGTTTGTAGGAGGCAGTGAAAATACATCTGATACAAAAAAGAGTGGCACATCAGATTTTCCTAAAGCCTCAGATAAGAAGAATGAAGCAAAGACAGGCACTGATAAAAAGCCTGAGAAGAAGTTTGAAAAGAAGTTCGAGAAAAAGTTCGAGCGCAAAGGAGATTTCAGACGTAAATATGATAATGACCCTGATATCGTGTACGGAAGAAGCTTTGATGATGAAGAGATGTCCATTGAAAAGATTGACGGTCCTATCGGTGAGGTTACAATAAAGGGCAAGATCCTTACGGTTGAATCCCGTGAAATCAGAAACGAAAAGACCATCATTATGTTTGCGGTCACTGATTTTACAGACACCATCATGCTCAAGCTCTTTGCCAGAAATGATGACGTAGCAGATATTCTTGCATATATTGCCCCGGGCAACTTTGTTAAGGCAAAGGGAGTTGTGACTGTAGATAAATATGACAGTGATTTGTCAATAAGCTCAATAGTCGGACTTAAAAAGATACCTGATTTTACATCAAAGAGGGAGGATACTGCTGCTGAAAAACGTGTTGAGCTTCACTGTCACACCAAGATGAGTGACATGGATGGCGTGTCTGACGTAAAGGATATTGTGAAATGTGCAATGCGCTGGGGACACAAGGCCATTGCTATTACGGACCACGGTGATGTGCAGGCATTCCCTGATGCTAACCATACTGTGGATGACAAATTCAAGGTCATTTACGGTGTGGAAGCATATCTGGTCGATGATACAAAGGATATTGTGGAGAATGCAGCCGGTCAGTCGCTGGATGACAAGTACGTGGTATTTGATATAGAGACAACAGGCTTTTCTCCGGAAAAGAATAAAATCATAGAAATAGGTGCGGTGAAGGTAATCGGTGGCGAGATTGTAGACCGCTATTCCACATTTATAAACCCTGAGGTACCTATTCCGTTCAGGATTGAGGAGCTCACCTCGATAAGGGATGACATGGTTATCACATCGCCAACAGTGGATGTCATACTGCCACAGTTTATGGAGTTTTGCAAGGACTGCATCATGGTCGCCCACAATGCTGACTTTGATATGAGCTTTATAAAGCGAAACTGCGCGCTGCTTGGCATGGAGTGTAATCCTACAATTGTGGACACGGTGGCTCTTGCGAGAGTGCTTCTGCCACAGCTAAACAGATTTAAGCTGGATACAGTGGCCAAGGCTCTAAACATCTCGCTTGACCATCATCACAGAGCGGTGGATGATGCCGCATGTACCGCAGAGATATTTGTCAAATTCATAGAAAAGCTAAAGGACAGGGGCATATCAAGCTTAGATGAGGTAAATGCCCTGGCAAAATCATCTGTTGAGATGATAAGGAAGATGCCTACATACCATGCCATCATTCTTGCAACCTGTGACCAGGGGCGTACCAATCTCTACAGGCTTATCTCGCTGTCACACATCAAATATTATAATAAGAGACCACGAATACCAAAATCAGAGTTTAACAAGTATCGTGATGGGCTTTTAATAGGCTCAGCCTGTGAGGCAGGAGAGCTTTACAGGGCTATTTTAAACGGAAGACCACAGGAGGAAATCACAAGACTTGTGAATTTCTATGATTACCTGGAGATACAGCCTCTTGGCAACAACGCATTTATGATACGTGACGAGGATTCCGATATTGCTTCAAACGATGACCTTATCGATATAAATAAGCGAATCGTAAAGCTTGGAGAGGAATTTGGAAAGCTGGTTGTTGCAACCTGTGACGTACATTTCTTAAATCCCGAGGACGAGATATACCGTCGTATTATCATGGCCGGTAAGGGCTTTAAGGATGCAGATGAGCAGGCTCCGCTTTACTTAAGGACCACAGAGGAAATGCTAAAGGAGTTTGAATATCTCGGAAGCAAAAAGGCTGAGGAGGTAGTCATCACCAATACCAATAAGATAGCAGACATGTGTGAGCGTATCTCACCGGTCAGACCTGATAAATGTCCGCCGGTTATCGAAAACTCTGACGGCATGCTTCGTGAAATCTGCTATAACAAGGCAAACAGGATGTACGGTGATCCGCTGCCGCCTATAGTTAAGGAGCGTCTCGACAGAGAACTTAACTCTATTATTTCAAACGGCTATGCCGTAATGTACATCATCGCACAGAAGCTTGTGTGGAAATCAAATGAGGACGGCTACCTGGTTGGCTCGCGAGGCTCCGTAGGAAGCTCATTTGTCGCAACTATGTCAGGTATCACAGAGGTTAATCCGCTGCATGCTCACTATTTGTGTACACACTGCAAATACAGTGATTTTGATTCACCAGAGGTACAGGCATTTTCAGGCCGTGGTGGCTGTGATATGCCGGATAAGCTCTGTCCAAAGTGCGGCAGACCTTTAAGCAAGGAGGGCTTTGATATTCCGTTTGAGACCTTCCTCGGTTTCAAGGGAAACAAGGAGCCGGATATCGATCTGAACTTCTCCGGTGAGTACCAGTCAAAGGCTCACAAGTATACAGAGGTTATTTTCGGAGAGGGCCAGACCTTTAAAGCCGGAACCATAGGTACACTTGCTGACAAGACCGCATTTGGATACATTAAAAACTATTATGAGGAGCGCGGTGTCAGAAAGCGAAACTGCGAGATAGACAGGATAGTGCAGGGCTGTGTCGGTGTGCGCCGTACTACGGGACAGCATCCGGGTGGTATAGTCGTGCTTCCAATGGGTGAGGAGATTAATACCTTTACTCCTGTACAGCATCCTGCGAATGATATGACCGTTGACATCACGACAACGCATTTTGACTACCATTCAATCGACCACAACCTGTTAAAGCTCGATATACTTGGACACGATGATCCTACCATGATTCGTATGCTGCAGGATCTGACAGGTGTTGACCCGACAAAGATTCCGCTTGACGACAAAGCTGTCATGTCACTGTTTCAGAACACCTCCGCTTTGGGCATAGAGCCTGAGGATATCGATGGATGTCCGCTTGGAGCTTTAGGTATACCGGAGTTTGGTACCGATTTTGCCATGGGCATGCTCCTTGATACAAAGCCAAAGGAGTTTTCTGACCTCATTCGTATCGCCGGATTATCACACGGTACCGACGTATGGCTTGGCAATGCACAGACTCTTATCGAGGAAGGCACAGCTACCATTTCAACCTGTATCTGTACCAGAGATGATATTATGACATATCTGATTTCCATGGGACTTGAATCTGAGGAAGCCTTCAACATCATGGAGAAAGTTCGAAAGGGCATTATTGCCAAGGGCAAATGCCCTCAGTGGCCACAGTGGAAGGAGGATATGAAGGCACATGGTGTGCCTGACTGGTATATCTGGTCATGCGAGAAAATCAAGTACATGTTCCCTAAGGCCCATGCTGCGGCATACGTTATGATGGCATGGAGAATCGCCTACTGTAAGGTTTTCTATCCGCTTGCATACTACGCAGCATACTTTTCAATCCGTGCCACAGGCTTTTCATATGAGCTTATGTGTCAGGGAAAGGACCGACTCGAAAACTACATGAAGGACTATAAGAAAAGAAAAGACACGCTGTCAAACAAGGAGCAGGATGTATTTAAGGACATGCGTATCGTACAGGAGATGTATGCCAGAGGCTTTGATTTCATGCCTCTTGATATATACAGGGCTCACCCTAACCGTTTCCAGATAATTGACGGTAAGCTCATGCCGGCCATAAACAGTATTGACGGACTGGGAGACAATGCCGCTATTTATATTTCGGAAGCGGCAAAGGACGGACCATTCCTCTCAAAGGACGATTTCAGGGAGAGAACCCATGTATCGCGAACAGCCGTAGACCTCATGTCAGATTTGGGACTGCTTGGTTCACTGCCGGAGTCAAACCAGCTTTCACTTTTCGATTTCGGAGCATAATCCGGCAGTTTAGCATAAAACATATACTTTAACAATAATAAAAATCCACTACTCAATGACAGACTCATAAATCTGTAAATAGGGTAGTGGATTTTGCGTATAATATGTATTGATTTTAAATATTAAATCTTATTTTAATTTTCTTCAATAAAATCTATCTGATACTCATCCATGTACTTGATACGTGCAAGTGAGTAAACCTCATAGCCCTGCTCGTTGATCTTTCTTCTGCCAGGCTGGAATGACTTCTCAATAAGGATTCCTATACCGGCAACTGTAGCGTGAGCCATGCGAAGAAGTCTGATGGCACCTGTAGCAGCCTCTCCGTCAGCCATGAAATCATCAATCAAAAGAATATTGTCATCCTCTGAGATTACATCGCGTGAGAGTGTAAGCTCATAGCTCTTCTCTGTTGTAAATGAAGTAACCTGTGTCTGATATAAATCATTATGTAATGTCTTTGAAGGCTGCTTCTTTAAAATAACAAGCGGTACATTCATCTTGGCTGCTGCCATAAGTGCAGGAGCAATTCCTGAGCTCTCTATTGTGACAACCTTTGTGATTCCCTTATCGGCAAAGTGATTTGCGAAATCCTCACCGATGTGCTCCATAAGCACCGGATCTACCTGATGGTTGATAAATTTGTTGACCTTTAAGATGTTTGTGCCAATTACCTGGCCATCCTTGAGAATTCGATCTTGCAGTTCTTTCATTTTGTTCACCTCATAAAAAATAAATTGTTATTATTATAGCACTATTCTTCGACAATATCACTATAAATTTTAGAATAAATTTCTTCAACCATATGATCGAGGAAGCTTTCCTCAAGCAGGCTGTATTTTTCAGTAATGACTGATGTGATAAGCTCAGCTCTTTTGTAGTATAAATCACCTGAGCAGGCATCTCCTTTTTCACCAGATGACGCTAAAGTCATAAGCTCGTCCCTATGAGTGACGGTCACGTATTCCATGATTTCCTCTTCGAGGGAATTATTCCGGTCAATTTTTTTTGAAATGTCCTTTAGCTCCATAAATGACTTCATTCCTATGATAAAAAATATCAAGAAAACAAGCCCCATTACGATAGAAACCATGAGCTTGTTTACCGAGTCTAAAGCGGCAAGCTTTATAACTCCTGTATCAAGCAGCACAATAGCAATAAGCCCTATCGCACCGACTCCGGTGAAGCACTGTCCGGTTGCTTTTGTATCCTCGTATCGTTTTTGTTCATCAACGTATATTTTCATACGGCCTCCATATTGTTTAATTATAGTTATATGTTATAATGAAACGATGAAAATTACAATATTATGTGTAGGAAAAGTTAAAGAAAAATTTTACAGAGATGCGATTGCTGAGTACTCAAAGCGCCTAAGCCGTTACTGTAAGCTTGAAATCACTGAGGTTTCCGATGAAAAGACAAGCGAACAGGCCACACAGACAGAGATAGACATCGTAAAAAATAAAGAAGGTGAGAGGCTTCTTAAAAATATAAAAGACGATGCATATGTAATTTGTCTGGCGATAGATGGAAAACAGCTTGATTCGGTTGAGCTGTCACAGAAGATGGATAAGCTTATGACAGGCGGCAAAAGTCATCTTGTTTTTGTAATAGGAGGCTCTCTGGGGCTGTCCGATGATGTATTAAAGTGCGCTGACTATAAGCTTTCATTTTCTAAAATGACATTCCCCCATCAGCTCATGCGCGTAATTTTACTGGAGCAGATTTACAGGTCGTTTCGCATAAGCAATAATGAGCCGTACCACAAATAACCGGCATAATTCAGCCTAAATAAACATATGTTAATATATGAAGATGCAAAAAGTAACTGATTCGTTCGAGCTTCCAAAGGACATAGTGCTAGGGCTTCCAATTGTAACAGCATATGGTTATAATGAGTTGACTATAGAAAACCACAAGGGTATTCTGTCATTTTCGGACAAGGCCGTAACTGTAAGGGCAGCAGACAGTACCATAAAAATATCCGGCAGCCGCCTTGAAATCAAGGAATTTACAAAGGATTTAATAATAATAGCCGGTCATTTAAAGGGTGTTATATATGAGTATTAAAGCTTATGCAACAGTAAGGCTAACAGGCTGCAATATCAGGCGCTTCATAAATCTGTGCACGGCAAACCATATAAAAATATGGAACCTTAAATATGTAAGTCCAAAGGAATATGAGGCCTGCTGCAGTACAGAAGATATTTTTCTTACGAAGCCGCACCTGAAAAAGACGCATACAAGGCTTCTCGTGGTAAAAAGACAGGGATACTTTGCGATAAGAGCATTTCTATATAAAATACGTATTATTACGGCTGCAATTACCGGCGTTTTTTGTATACATGCACTCATCTGCACAAGAATCTGGCACATTGTGCCTGAAGGAAACCGTTTCACGTATGATGAGTCGGTCATCTCCTTTATGGAGAGTGAAAATGTAACAATAGGCAGCCACAAGAGAGCAGATTACAGCCTCCTTGAAAAGAAGCTTGAGGAAAAATATCCCGATATCACATGGTGCAGTATATACATAGAAAAAAATACCATGAAAATTGATATATCAGAGGGAATAAATTATAGGTAAATTATGACAAATTTTATTTTTATGTTATAATGAAAAATATTTTGATTGAAAGGCACATGAGCTAATGAGTTTAAATGAAGTATCTATAAAAATACCGGGCGAATATATACCAAACGTCTTTGGGCAGTTTGATGCATTCGCCAAGAAAATAGAGCGCACACTGCACGTAACGCTTGTCTTAAGAGATGATTCCTTAAAGATTATCGGAGCGCAGGGGAATATTGATGGGGCAAAAGAGGTGTTCGAGCAGCTCATTGCGCTGGCTGAGAGGGGCAACGTCATTACAGAGCAGAACGTAAACTATGCACTTGCACTTTTAGAGGAGCATAGAGGCAGTGAGATTGTTGAGATTGACAAGGATATCATTTGTCACACAATAAATGGCAAGCCTGTAAAGCCAAAAACCATAGGCCAGAAGGAATATGTCGATGCAATCAGGAAAAAGATGATTGTGTTTGGCATGGGTCCTGCCGGAACAGGAAAGACCTATCTTGCCATGGCAATGGCTATAACAGCTTTTAAAAATGAGCAGGTGGGCCGTATTATTCTGACACGCCCTGCGATTGAAGCAGGCGAGAAGCTTGGCTTTCTGCCGGGAGATCTGCAGAGCAAGATTGACCCATATTTGAGACCGTTGTACGATGCTCTTTATCAGATAATGGGAGCTGAGAGCTTCCAGCGCAACATGGAAAAGGGCCTTATTGAGGTGGCTCCTCTTGCGTACATGAGAGGCCGTACACTTGACAATGCATTTATCATACTTGATGAGGCACAGAATACAACTCCTGCACAGATGAAGATGTTTCTTACACGAATCGGCTTTGGCTCAAAGGTTGTCGTGACAGGTGATGCGACACAAAAGGATCTTGCACCGGGAGCAAAATCAGGGCTTGATGTGGCACTTAGGGTGCTTAAAAAAATAGATGATATAGGCATATGCAATCTGACAAGCAAGGATGTCGTGCGTCATCCGCTTGTACAAAAAATCGTTCAGGCATATGATGATTATGAAAATAAGCAGACTGCAAAGACTGCAAGAAAGCAGAGGAAGAGCAATTGAGAAGGGTTGTATCACTAATATCAATTTTTATATCAATCTTAGCTCTTTCATTTGTGCTGTGTCTGCTTGGTGATGTATATCCGGATGAGTGGATATGCATGGGTTTTTTAGATATCATATTTTATATGCTGCTTTTATTCGAGCTTGAGTACGAGCGGAACACACTGCAGCTGTCGAACAACTCAAGAACTGATTATCTTAGGTTTACGTTTGCGTTTATCATTTGCTCTGTAGTGTGTATCATAAGCGGTTTTATGCCACTGTACAGCAGGCCGGTGATGATTTTTCCTATATTGCTTTGTCTGATTGGCAATGAGTTTCTGGCTTTTATAAGCGGTACTTATTTTTGTATATTGCTTTCAATCACTGTATCCGGCGACTGCTTTGAGCTCGTATGTGAGCTGCTTCTTGTAATCACAGGTGCTATCCTTGCAAAGATGCTAAAGGAGGACAAGCTTCAGATATGTATATATCTGATCACAATCAGTATGAGCATTGTGACACCGGGCATATTCTATTATATGTCAACAAAGGAGTTTTCTGTTTCCGTTATTATTGCCGGAGCTGTAAGCGGCATGATTGTTTCGCTTATCGGCATCATTTGTGCCAGGGTATTTAAGCCACTTAGCACTGATGAAACAAATGACAGGCTTATAGCAATAATAGAGGAGGATTTTCCTGCTGTAAAGCAGCTTAAAAAGCACAATTTTTCTGAATACAATCATGGCAATTTCGTATCGACGATTGCCATAAAGGCTGCAAAGGCTGCAGGACTGGACACAGCGCTATGTGCAGCAGGAGGCTTTTATTACCGCATAGGGCAGTGGCAGAAGCATAAAAGCGTCATGGAAGGAGTGGAACAGGCATTAGCCATGCATTTTCCTGAAAAGCTGACCAATATACTCTACGAGTACTATGGCAAGCTAAGACATCCACAGACCCCTGAATCCGCACTCATCCATATGGTCGATGCGTTAATAGTAAGGCTTGATCATATCAAAAACGATGTGGCAGACAGTGAATGGAATCACGAGATACTTATTATCCAGACATTAAATGAGCTGTCAAGCTCAGGAATGTATGATGAATCAGGGCTTTCCATGAATCACTTTTTAAAAATACGAGACTATCTTACAAAGGAGGAGCTGCTTAAATGAGTTTTTTTATCGAAAAAGAAGTAGAATGCAATTTTAATTTTGATTATGAAAAGGTCGCAGAAGCTGTTGTTTCTGCTTCACTTGAGCATGAGAGCTTTCCGTATGAGGCGGAAGTTAATTTGACGCTGACAGACAATGAAGGGATACATGCCATCAATAAGGAGTACAGACAGATAGACAGGCCTACAGATGTACTGTCTTTTCCGATGCTTTCATATGAAACACCCGGAGATTTTTCTTTCCTTTCAGATGAGAATGAGGATGATTTCAATCCTGATACAGGAGAGGTCATGCTAGGTGACATTATCATATCCGTCGACAAAGTAAAGGAGCAGGCCTTAGAATACGGACACAGCGAAAAAAGAGAGTTTGCCTTTCTGATTACACACAGCATGCTTCATCTGTTCGGATATGACCACATGGAGGCTGATGAGGCTGCCATAATGGAAGAGCACCAGAGAAAAATACTTGACGCTTTAGGTATAACACGCTAATATTTAAGCTGGTTATCAATTGAAACAGAGGATTTATAAATGTCTAAAAAAAACAATGGGGCAAGTAATGCCTTAGTACAGGGCTCCATACTTGCCGTAGCATCTATCATAAGCAGAATAATAGGACTCATATATCGTATACCGATGCAGCGTATATTGGGCGATATCGGAATCGGCTATTATTCCACAGCCTTTGAAATATATAATGTCATGCTGATTATATCATCATACAGCTTACCACTTGCCGTATCAAAGATGGTTTCAGCCCAGATGGCAAAAAAGAGGCGGACTGCGACGTATCAGATACTGAAGTGTGCTCTGCTTTTTGCAACCATCAGTGGCACAACAGTGGCACTCATACTGTTTTTTGGTGGCAATTTTTTTGCAACAACGCTTCTTAACACACCATACAGTATTTTTGCTTTAAGAGTACTGGCTCCGGGACTTTTGGTAGTTGCAGTGCTTGGTGTCATCAGAGGCTTTTTCCAGGGACTGGGTACTATGATGCCAAGTGCCGTCTCACAGATAATAGAGCAGATAGTAAATGCCATAGTCAGTGTATGGGCTGCATATGTGCTATACCGTACAGGTACAAGGATTGGTGCAGTGCTTGGTGACAAGGAGCACTATGCCGCTGCCTATGGTGCAGCAGGCGGTACACTTGGAACAGTGCTTGGCTCTGTAGCGGCTCTTTTATTTGTAGTCTTTATCTTTGCCATCTATATGAAGGTGTTCAAGAGGCAGATGAAAAGAGAACGAAATGTCAGGGTGAGCTCATTTGGCTACACAATGAAGATTCTTGTAATTACGGTTATTCCTGTGCTTTTAAGTACTACCATCTACAATATCAGTGGTATTATCGACCAGGGTATATTCAAGCAGGTTGCACTGCTTCAGGGATACACTCAGAATGATATAGATGTATGGTGGGGTGTATACACCGGAAAGTACAAACTTTTAATCAATGTGCCTATATCCATAGCATCAGCTATGGCAGCATCCTTTGTGCCGGTGCTTACAGGCGCATATCACAGGGACGATATGGAGGCAGTGAGAGGACAGATTAATCTTTCCACACGCTTTATCATGGTTGTCGCATTCCCATGTGCAGTAGGGCTTGCCGTGTTTGGACTGCCGATATTTAATATACTGTTCTCAAGCACCCGTGCAACAAATGCTGAGGCATCACTTATGATGTATGTCGGTGCGGTTGCGGTAGTATTTTACTCGCTTTCCACTCTGTCCAACGGACTGCTGCAGGGAATTGACAGGCTCAAGGTTCCGGTAATCAACGCTGCGATATCCATTGTAGCGCATGTCATAGTGCTCATACTGCTTATGCTCATATTCAGGCTCAATATACATGCAGTTGTGCTTGCCAATACGTTTTTTGCATTGCTCATGTGCTTTATGAACAGCATGGCTTTAAAGAAGTACAGCGGCTTTAAGCAGGAAATAAAAAAGACCTTTATCATACCGGCCATCAGCTCGCTCATAATGGGAGTTATTTCGTATATAGTATACTTTATACTTTACAAGGCCTGTCATATTGAGATTATCGCCTTCATTCTTGCTGCAATCATTGCGGTTATCTCATATGCTGTGGCGCTGCTTTTACTCAAGGGACTTACTGAGGATGAGCTTAGACATTTTCCAAAGGGCACACTTATCATAAAAGTGGCAAAAAAATGTCATTTATTATAAAATTGAATAAATAACAAAAATTTACAGATACTGATTTTGAGGTGATAATATGAAAAGCAAAATCAGTATCTGTTTTTTAACTATTGTTGTAATTCTTCTTGCACTTGTTATGATAGAAAAAATCAATACGCAAAGAGCTGCAGACAAGGCTGCTATAATTGCACAAAGAAATGAAAATGATAAAGAAGAAAAAAATGAAAAAGAAAGCCTTCTGACATCAAATGAGGCTAAAAATGCAAAATACTGCATCAAAAATGACTCCGGAATGCTGTCTGTATACAACGCCACTGCAAGTGAAAAATACTTTGACACAGGCGTGTATTTTGAAGAACTGCCCGATGAAGCAAAAAATAAGGTTACAAACGGACTCTACTTTTTTAACGAAACTGATTTGTACGATTTTCTTGAAAGCTATTCAAGTTAATGTTAAAATAAATCAGTTAGGGGAAAGAATATGTACGATGTAATTATAATAGGTGCCGGTGCATCCGGGCTGATGGCGGCAGCAGCTGCTGCATCAAAGGGAGCACGTGTGGCACTTTTAGAGCACAAGGATGATATAGGAAAGAAAATACTTGCAACCGGAAACGGCAGATGTAATTTCACAAACACTGATATGTCTGTAAATAAGTTTCACGGCAGTAAAGCGCTGATTAAAAACGGGTTGTCGCAATTTAATTATGCAGACACAATACGTTTTTTTAAAGAACTTGGAATACCTGCATATGACAATGCAGGCTACATTTATCCAAATTCAAGACAGGCTGCATCTGTTGTGGCAGCCTTTCGCATGGAACTTATGAGGCTTCATGTGGATGTGAAAACAGGCATTAGTATTACAGAAATCAAGACTGCAAGGATTACGGCTGAGGACACAAAGTCTGCTTCTAATCCGGCAACTAATAAGAAGACAGATGACCGGACCGGTTACTGCATCCAAACAGACAATGGCAGCTTTAAGTCCAAAAAGCTTATCATAGCGTGTGGCCTTACGGCTTCCCCGAAGCTTGGAAGTGACGGAAGCCTGTTTCGACAGATAGAAGCTCTCGGCCATCATATCCAAAAGCCATTACCCGCGCTTTGCGGCTTTAGCTGTGATGGCCTAAATTTCAAAAAAATCACAGGTGTCAGGTGCGATGCCACTGTCGCTTCCGTGATAGACGGTCAAATGACAGAGCAAAATACAGGGGAGCTGCAGTTAGCCGACTATGGCATCTCAGGCATCCCGGTTTTTCAGATTTCAAGTCTTATGTCAAGAGCCCTCGATAAAGGTCAAAGGGTCGAGGTGATAATTGACTTTTTGCCGGCTTTTAGTGATGATGAGCTTAATGGGTACATAAAGGACAGAAGCATTACAACGACAGACAACCGCTCGTTAAATGAGATGCTTAACGGACTTTTAAACAATAAGCTTCTTCTTGAGCTGATACACAAATCAGGTGTATCTCCTGACAAAAAGGGAAGGCTGTTGACAGATGATGATTGTAAAAGTCTCACCCGCTCAATAAAGCATACAGCCGTTTCGGTAAAAAAGCCAAGAGGAGCCGAATTTGCACAGGTGTGTGCAGGCGGCATATATACAAAGGAAATAGATGTACGTACATTGGAGTCCAAAATCCATCCGGGGCTTTACTTTTGCGGCGAGCTGCTTGATGTGGACGGCATATGCGGTGGCTACAATCTGCAGTGGGCATGGACAAGTGGATATATAGCAGGAGAAATGCAGTAAATGATTAAAATTAACCAGATAAAGCTCCCCGTCACGCACAGTGATGAGGCATTAAAAAAGAAAATAATAAAAATGCTTAAGCTCAATGCCAAGACAGGCTTTACATACCGGATATTAAAGAAATCACTTGACGCGCGTAAAAAGCCTGAGCTGTTCTATACATATTCAGTTGCTGTAGAGATAGAGGATACAAAAAATAGCGAAGAAGCAATTGTAAAAAGAGCAGCCAGCTCATCTGTGCTCATATATAAAGAAAAAGAGTACATGATACCTGCATGCGGCCATATACCGCTTGACAGGCGACCTGTTATTGCAGGGGCAGGACCTGCCGGCTTGTTTTGTGCATATATACTGGCAGAGGCAGGTTTTCGCCCGATAGTTATCGAGCGTGGCAGCCGGGTTGAGAAAAGAACCTGCGATGTACAAAAATTCTGGGAGAGCGGCATACTTAATCCCAAAAGCAATGTACAGTTTGGTGAGGGCGGTGCCGGAACATTTTCAGACGGCAAGCTGAATACATCCGTAAAGGATCCGTCGGGCAGAAATCGTCTCGTGCTTGAGACATTTGTGCGCTTTGGGGCAGATCCGTCCATACTTTATGACAACAAGCCACATATTGGTACTGATGTGCTTTCAGAAGTAATTGTCAACATGCGTGAGTTTTTGGTTAACAAAGGGGTTACATTTGTATTTGACACCTGTGTAAACAATCTTGACATAGTTTCACAAAAGCTATTAAGTGTTTACACGGATTCTGACAGTAACAGTAATAGTGAGATAAAGACAGATGTATGCGTTCTGGCACTCGGACACAGCGCCAGAGATACATTTGATATGCTTTACAATAAAGGCTTTGATATGGAATGCAAGAGCTTTGCAGTCGGCTTTCGCGTGGAGCATCCGCAGCGCATGATAGATGAATCACAGTATGGTATTCAAAAGAAAATCATACTTCCTCCAAGTCCTTACAAGGTCACATCCAATTTTCCGAATGGCAGAGGAGTCTATTCATTCTGCATGTGTCCGGGAGGATATGTGGTCAACTCATCGTCAACCGAAAATCACACGGTGGTTAACGGCATGAGCTATCACGACAGAAACAGCAAAAATGCGAACAGTGCCATCATAGTATCTGTTTCGCCGAAGGATTTCGGAGCAGATGATGCCCTCGCCGGAGTGAGATATCAAGAAAAGCTTGAAACAGAAAATTATAAGCGAGGCAATGGTTTAATACCACAGCAGCTTTTCGGTGATTTCTGTGATGACAGATTAACAACAGCATACGGTGATTTTAGCTCCTGTACAAAGGGAAACACCGTCTTTGCAAAGCTGAATGGACTGATGAACGCTGACATGGAGCAGTCGTTCAAGCTTGGAATGGAACATTTTGGTCATCTGATACATGGTTTTGACAGAAAAGATGCAATTTTGTCCGGTATGGAGACACGCACATCTTCTCCGCTTCGCATAAAAAGAGATGAATCCTTTGAGAGCAACATCTCGGGTGTATACCCTTGCGGAGAGGGCGCAGGCTATGCAGGAGGCATTACATCTGCGGCAATCGACGGCATAAAGGTCGCAGAAGCAATTATTAAAAAATATAGGCCGGATTTTAAATAATATTTATACACATGAATAATATTTATACACATAAAGAGAGGAAATATTCGTGGCAGAAGTATCACCAATGATGCAGCATTATCTGCAGACAAAAGAACAATATAAGGATTGTATTTTATTTTATCGCTTAGGAGACTTCTATGAGATGTTTTTTGATGATGCGATAATGGTTTCAAAGGAGCTTGAGCTTACACTCACAGGCAAAAACTGTGGACTTGAAGAAAGAGCTCCTATGTGTGGAGTACCGTTTCATGCGGCAGACTCATATATCAACAGACTCGTATCAAACGGTCACAAGGTAGCTATCTGTGAACAGATGGAAGATCCAAAGCAGGCAAAGGGAATCGTAAAGCGAGAGGTAATCCGTGTTGTGACACCGGGCACAAACACTGATATGGCTTCTTTAGATGAGGCAAAAAACAATTACATAATGTCGATTGTATACACTGAAGACAAATACGGCATAGCAACCTGTGATGTCACAACAGGTGATTTTTTTACGACAGAGGTGGATACGGAAAGAAAGCTGTTAGATGAGGTGAGCAGATTTAATCCATCGGAAATCATATGCAACGAGGCCTTCTACATGAGCGGAATAGATGTTGACGATATGAAAAACAGGCTGTCAATTACTGTTTCAGCACTCGACTCATGGTATTTTTCTGATGGTCTTGCAAATGAGACACTGCTTTCACATTTCCATGTACAGACAATAAAGGCTCTGGGGCTTGAGGATTATGAGAGTGGAGTCATAGCTGCCGGCGCCCTGTTAAAGTACCTTTATGAGACGCAGATGAACTCGCTCGACAATATACTTGAGCTTCATCCGTACTCAATAGGCAAATATATGATAATAGACAGCTCATCAAGACGTAATTTGGAGCTTGTAGATACCCTTCGTGAAAAGCAAAAGAGAGGCTCACTGCTTTGGGTACTCGATAAGACACGTACGGCTATGGGAGCAAGACTGCTTCGCACCTATGTTGAGCAGCCTCTTATCGAAAAGGCAGAGATAATAAAGCGCCAGAAGCTTATCGAAGCCCTTAATGCAAACGAAATAACAAGAGATGAGATCAGGGAATACCTTAATCCTATTTATGACCTTGAGCGTCTCATCACAAGAATCACATACCAGTCAGCCAATCCGCGTGACCTTATTGCCTTCAGGGATTCTTTAAAAATGCTTCCACCAATAAAGCAGCAGCTTTCAGACATACCGTGTGAGCTTACCGATGAGATTAATGAAGAGTTCGACGAGCTTAAGGATATATATGAGCTTTTACTTTCATCCATTGAGGATGAGCCTCCTATCTCACAGCGCGACGGAGACATCATAAAAGCAGGCTACAACGAGGAGGTTGACCGTCTTCGAGACGCAAAAACCAAGGGAAAGACATGGCTTGCAGAGCTTGAAGCCGGTGAACGTGAAAAAACAGGTATCAAAAACTTAAGAATCAAGTATAACAAGGTATTTGGATATTACCTTGAAGTCACAAACTCCTTCAAGGATATGGTTCCTGATTATTATGTAAGAAAACAGACACTCACCAATGCAGAGCGCTACATAACACCGGAGCTTAAGGAGCTTGAGGATACCATTCTTGGAGCTGAAGACAGGCTCACATCACTTGAGTATGAGCTGTTTCGTGATGTAAGAAAACAGATTTCCTGCAATGTTTCGAGGATTCAGAAAACAGCCAGAGCTATAGCACAGATTGATGTTTTTGCTTCGCTTGCGCTTGTTGCCAGCCAGAATAATTACTGCAAGCCAAAGATAAATGAAAGCGGAATAATAGACATAAAAAACGGACGTCATCCTGTAGTTGAAAAAATGATTACAAATGACATGTTTATAGAAAACGATACATATCTGGATCAGCACAAAAACAGAATCTCAATCATCACTGGACCAAACATGGCCGGTAAATCCACCTACATGAGACAGACAGCACTTATCGTTCTCATGGCACAGATTGGAAGCTTTGTACCTGCACAAACTGCAAATATCGGTATTGTAGACCGTATCTTCACACGAGTCGGCGCATCTGACGACCTTGCAAGCGGCCAGAGTACATTTATGGTTGAGATGAACGAGGTGGCAAATATATTAAGAAATGCAACCGCAAAATCCCTGCTCATTCTCGATGAGATTGGACGAGGCACGAGTACATTTGACGGACTAAGCATCGCCTGGGCAGTTGTAGAGCATATAAGTAATCCAAAGCTCCTCGGAGCAAAGACGCTTTTTGCAACCCATTATCACGAGCTCACCGAGCTTGAGGGCAAGCTTAACAGTGTAAATAACTATTGCATCGCTGTAAAGGAAAAGGGCGATGATATAGTTTTCTTAAGAAAAATCGTAAAGGGCGGAGCTGACAGAAGCTACGGCATACAGGTAGCAAAGCTTGCAGGGCTGCCTGATTCAGTCATAGAGCGTGCCAAGGAAATCGCAGAACAGCTTCTTGCAAATGATATCACAGATACTGTAAAAAGCATATCCGTTGACAATGGTCACAAGCATAAAAAGGAGCATCTTGACGAGGTTGATATGACACAGATTTCACTTTTCGACACCGTGAAGGATGATGACATAATTGACGAGCTTCGAAGCATAGACATAGGCAACATGACACCACTTGATGCGTTAAACAAGCTGTATCGGCTCCAGAACAAGGTTAAAAACCGCTGGTAGAAAGGATTAAAATGCCAAATATTGCCATATTAAATCAGGAAACAATAGATAAAATAGCTGCAGGAGAGGTTGTTGAGCGTCCGTGCTCCGTGGTTAAAGAGCTGGTGGAAAATGCCATAGATGCAGGCTCCACAGCCATTACTGTGGAGATAAAAGAGGGCGGAATCTCATTTATCCGTATCACCGACAACGGCTGCGGAATTGAAAGAGACCAGGTTGCGGTTGCATTTTACCGTCACAGCACGAGCAAAATCCGCTCGGCAGAGGATTTACTTACTGTAAAGTCACTCGGCTTCAGAGGTGAGGCGCTGTCAAGTATCTCGGCCGTTGCCCGCGTTGAGCTTATCACAAAGACATACGATGAGCTCACAGGCACCAGATATGTGATTGAAGGCTCGAAGGAGCTTTCCAACGAGGAAATCGGTGCTCCGGACGGTACTACCTTCATAGTAAAGGATTTGTTTTATAATGTTCCGGCAAGACGTAAGTTTTTAAAGACGGCACAGACAGAGGGCAGCTACATAAGCGATATGGTTGAAAAGCTTGCGCTTTCGCATCCTGATATATCGTTTAAGTTCATAAACAATAACCAGACAAAGCTTCACACCTCAGGAAACGGCAACAGAAAGGATATCATATACCATATATTCGGACGCGAGATATCGTCATCACTGCTTGAGGTGAAGCATGAATGCGAATACTTTAAGGTGGAGGGATTTATAGGAAAACCTGTTATCACAAGGGGCAACAGAAATTATGAAAATTATTTCATAAACGGCAGATATGTAAAGAGCAATATATTGTCACGTGCTATTGAGGAGGCCTACAAGAGCTTTCTAATGCAGCATCAGTATCCGTTTACAGTGCTTTACTTTACATTTTTCAGTGAGCTGGATGTCAACGTGCATCCGACCAAGATGGAGCTTAGGTTCGACAACAACAACGAGATATATGTTGAATTGTGTGACACAATATATGCAATTCTATCCCACAAGGAGATGATTCCCGAGGTGCCTGTAGACAGTACGCCGGCGCCTAAAAAGATAGTGCATGAGTATAAGGAGCCAATACCGGAGCCGTTTGAGAAGAGGCGTATCAATGAGGTGAGGGCAGCGGAATCAAGGAGTGTGTACGGACAGAGCGTGACGTCAACAGTAAAAAATTACTCAGCAACAGAACCTGCTGCAAAAGCGCCTGAGACTTCCACCGCGTATGAACCTGCACAGGTTGTCACCGGCACCCAGCAGACACTCGGCGATTACGACAAGGTTTTTCTTACAGAAAGCTCAAAGAAGCAGTTTTCCATCATAGGCCAGCTCTTTAAGACATACTGGCTCATAGAGTTTGAGGACAAGCTGTACATCATAGACCAGCATGCAGCTCATGAAAAGGTGCTGTATGAAAAAACAATGGCAAGACTTGCCAATAAGGATTTTACATCACAGCGCATAAGCCCTCCGATTGTCATGACTCTTGATGCCAGGGAATGTGAGATGCTTGAGAAATACAGGCCGCAGATAGAACAGTTTGGCTATGAGGTAGAGCATTTTGGCGGCAAGGAATACATGATCAGTGCAATTCCGGATAATTTGTTTAACATAGATATGAAGGATCTGTTTATAGAGATGCTCGATGATTTTTCCAATGCGACAGGCAGGCAGACTCCTGATATCATCACGGAAAAGGTCGCATCCATGTCGTGCAAGGCAGCAGTCAAGGGCAATGACAAGCTTACTCTTCCTGAGATAAATAAGCTGATAGATGAGCTTTTGTCACTCGACAATCCTTACAACTGCCCACACGGCAGACCAACCATCATCTCTATGAGCAAATATGAGATAGAAAAGAAATTCAAACGTATCGTATGACAACATACACATTTGGACTGAGGTGCAATATGACACAAAAACCGATGATTGTCCTGACAGGACCGACAGCAGTAGGAAAGACAGCTCTATCGATTGAGCTTGCAAAAAAAATAAATGGTGCTATAATATCCGCGGATTCCATGCAGGTATACAAATACATGGATATAGGCTCTGCGAAGGTTACAGTCGATGAGATGGACGGCATAAAGCACTATCTGATAGATGAGCTTGAGCCATCTGACGAGTTCAATGTTTTTATCTTCAAGGATATGGCAAAAAAAGCACTTAATGAGATATACGAAGCAGGAAAGATACCGATAGTTGTCGGCGGCACCGGCTTTTATATCCAGGCACTTTTGTATGACATTGATTTCACAAAGCAGGATGTGGATGAGTCGTACAGAAAAAGCCTTTACGACTTTGCTAACGAGCACGGAAACCATGCACTGCATGAAAAGCTTAAGGATATCGACCCTGCATCCTACGAGAGCATCCATGAGAATAACGTAAAGCGCGTCATCAGGGCAATTGAATACTATCACACCTGCCATGAGCCGATTTCAAAGCACAATGAGACTGAAAGAGCCAAGCAGTCTCCATACAGCTTTGCCTATTTTGTACTGGATGATGTAAGACAAAGACTCTATGAGAGGATAGATAAGAGAGTTGATATCATGGTTTCAAACGGACTTGTCGATGAGGTGAAAAAGCTAAGGGCAATGGGCTGTACAGGCGATATGGTATCCATGAAGGGCATAGGATATAAGGAAATCCTTGCATATCTTGATGGAGAATATTCACTTGATGAGGCTGTGGACAAGGTAAAGCTTGAGTCAAGGCGTTTTGCCAAGAGACAGCTAACCTGGTTTAGGAGAGAAAAAGATACCATATGGATAGAAAAAAATGAATATTCATATGATGATAATAAAATATTAAATAAAATACAAGAAATTTTAGCAGAAAAGAGGATTATAATTTGTTAGATACCAATGAAGCCATTTACAGACAGTATGAGACACTTGGAATATCAAAGGAGGTTTTGGATTTCGGAATCTCTGTAGAAAAGGAGCTTAAGGAGCGTTTTGACAAAATAGACACAAATGCTGAGTATAATCAGCTTAAGGTCATAGCCGCCATGCAGAAAAACAAGGTGAGCGCAGAGTGCTTCCAGGCATCAAGCGGCTACGGCTACAATGACCTCGGAAGGGATACACTTGAGAGAGTGTACGCAGACTGTTTTGGCGCAGAAGATGCACTTGTAAGGCCTCAGATTACCTGTGGCACACATGCACTTGCACTTGCCCTCATGTCAAACCTGCGTCCGGGCGATGAGCTTTTAAGCCCTGTCGGAAAGCCTTACGATACACTTGAAGAGGTAATAGGCATACGCCCTTCAAAGGGCTCACTTGCTGAGTACGGCATCACATATGCGCAGGTTGACCTACTGCCTGACGGTGAGTTTGACTATGACGGAATAAAGAAAGCCATCAATGAAAAAACGAAGCTTGTTACAATCCAGCGCTCTAAGGGCTATGCTACAAGACCTACACTTTCGGTCAAAAGAATAGGCGAGCTCATTGCTTTTGTAAAGAGCATAAAGCCTGATGTGATCTGTATGGTCGATAACTGCTACGGTGAGTTTGTCGAGGATACAGAGCCTATTCAGGTTGGAGCGGACATGATGGTTGGCTCACTGATCAAAAATCCGGGAGGCGGACTTGCACCAATCGGAGGCTATATTGTCGGCAAAAAGGAATGTGTTGAAAATGCCGCATACCGTCTCACATCTCCGGGACTTGGCAAGGAGGTTGGAGCCTCACTCGGAGTCATCCAGTCATTTTATCAGGGCTTTTTCCTTGCACCGACTGTCGTAAGCGGAGCATTAAAGGGAGCAATCTTTGCCGCAAAAATCTATGAAAAGCTTGGTTTTAAGGTGGTTCCTGACGGTACTGAAAGCCGCCACGATATCATACAGGCTGTAGAGTTCAATAATCGCGATGCCATGATAGCCTTCTGCGAGGGCATACAGGCAGCAGCACCTGTAGACAGTTATGTGACCCCTGAGCCATGGGCTATGCCGGGCTATGACAGTGATGTCATCATGGCAGCAGGCGCATTTGTGCAGGGCTCATCCATTGAGCTTTCTGCCGATGGCCCTGTGAAGCCGCCATATGCGGTTTATTTCCAGGGAGGACTCACATGGTACCATGCAAAGCTTGGAATTTTGATGTCTTTACAAAAACTTTATGAGAGAAATCTTGTTAAGCTTGATTAGGTGTGCTACAATTAACTGAAAACTTTGCTTAAATCCGTTGTCAATCGCCTGGGAGAAGCGAAAGGGATTAATGCATAATAACAAAACAATTAAAAATCTGCCGGCTTCAGAGCGACCATATGAGAAATTTTTATCGCTTGGAGCATCAGGCCTGTCAGACGCTGATTTACTTGCCATCATTATAAAGACCGGCACAAGAGACAAGACTGTGATTGATATTGCGCAGGACATACTTTCCGGCAGGCATGGTAATCTGCTCAATCTCTATGAGATGTCCTATGAGGAGCTTCTTAGTATCCCCGGGATAGGGCAGATAAAAGCTATACAGCTTAAGGCGATAGCAGAGCTGTCGCTTCGCATAGCAAAGACAAAAAAGGTTCAAAGCATCAGAATGAATAATCCTCAGACAATAGCTGACTACTACATGGAGCAGATGAGACATCTCACAAATGAAGTCGTCATTTGTGCCTATTTTGATGTTAAAAGCAGATTCTTAGGAGACAAGTTCATATCCAAGGGTTCATTAAGCTCATCTGTAGTGGACATAGGCTCCATCATCAGGACCGCCCTGGGCAAAAATGCATCAAAACTTGTTTTATTGCACAATCATCCAAGCGGAGATTGTACTCCCAGCAGAAATGATATTGCTGTCACAGACAGATTAATTGAGGGCTCAGGGATTTTTTCCATAGAGCTTTGTGACCATATCATAATCGGAGATAACGAATATTATAGCTTCTATGAAAATAAACTTATATAAACAGAAGACGAGGTAGAATTATTATGAGCAACAACGTTTACGGAATTGATCTGGGAACAAACAATTTCAAGGTATACTCAAAGGCTACAGGCAAGACAATGCTTGAGAAAAACACAATAGCCGTAATAGACAAAAATCAGATATATGCATATGGAGACAGCGCATATGCCATGTATGAAAAGGCGCCTGAGACAATCAACGTCATATTTCCTGTTGTAGAGGGAGTTATTGCTGACTATAATCTGCTTCAGACTATGATTTTTGACTTTTTGGAGCACAAGACAAAGGCACGTATCAAAAATGCTGAGTTCATCATCGCTGTGCCGACAGATATCACAGATGTAGAGAAAAGAGCATTCTACGAGCTCTTCTATAAGAGCAAATCAAAGCCTAAAAAGGTCATGCTCTGTGAGAAGCCTATCGCTGATGCTGTAGGTCTTGGAATAGATGTAAACGAGCCAACCGGTGTCATGATAGTAGATATGGGCGCTGACACAACAGAGACATCCGTTATTTCACTCGGTGGCCTGGTGCTTAGTGACCTGCTTCATTTCGGTGGCAACAGACTTGACGAGTCAATTATCTCCTTTGTACGAAAGGAGTTCAATCTTGTAATCGGACAAAAGACTGCAAAGCTGTTGAAGGAGACCATAGGTTCTGCACTTCCGGGAAGAGAGGACAGTATGGTCATAGTGGGACGTGATGTGGTAAGCGGCCTGCCTATTGAGATGGAAATTGGATCAAAGGTCGTTTACGAGGCTATGAAGTCAAACCTTGAGTCTATATGCACATCAATAAAAATGATTCTTGAGAAGACTCCGCCTGAGCTTGCAAAGGATATCATCCATTCAGGCATTTATATCACAGGAGGCGGCTCACAGCTTGCAGGACTTGACCAGCTCTTTGAACAGATTACAGGTATAAAGGTCATCTGCTCAGAATGTCCTGAGGAGAGTGCAGTACGCGGGCTCGTACAAATAGTTTCTGATTCAAAATATAAGAGACTTCCGTTCAGCATCAAAAAATAATAACCGAGGTTAACATGAGTAAGAATTTTCGCAATCGAAAGAGAAAGCACAATAAAAAGCTGCCTGCAAGATACACACTGTTGATTATGACAGCAGTCTGCTTTGTGACCATGCTGTTAAGCCTTACCTTAAATATCTCCGGTGGTCCTTTAAAGACTGCTGCCGGATATGTATTCATCCCAATGCAGAAAGGTATAAACAGCTTTGGAATCCACATTTCAGATAAGATTACAGAAATACGCACATTAAAAAATGTCAAGGCTGAGAATAAAAAGCTCAAGGCCGAGGTAGAAGAGCTTACAACACAGCTCACAACCACCAAACTTGAACAGTATGAGCTTGACAATTACAGACAGCTTCTGGATTTGGATGCCAAATATCCATCATATCCCAAGGTCGCTGCCAGTGTTATAGCAAAGGACAGCGGAAACTGGTTTTCTACCTTTACTATCGACAAAGGAAAAAAGGATGGAGTGGACGTAGGCATGAATGTGCTTGCGGGAAGCGGACTTGTAGGTATTGTTACCGATGCTGGCGATAATTTTGCCAAGGTACGCTGTATCATAGATGATGCCAGCAAGGTCAGTGGCATGGTTTCCACCACGGAGGACAACCTCACCGTCAGTGGCAATATAAAAACCATGAACGATGACAAGGTAATTACCTTTACGGAGTTAAAGGATGACGACAACAAGGTGAAAGAGGGCGATCCTGTTGTTACCTCATACGTGTCAGACCGTTACCAGCAGGGCATACTGATTGGCTATGTGACAAAAATCGAAAATAATTCCAACAATCTGACAAAATCCGGCACTATCACACCGGTTGTAGATTTTGAGCATATCGAAAATGTCATGGTCATAACACAGCTTAAGCAGACCGGTGACACTAAGACAGCTGACGACACCGAAAGTACAGAAACAGCCGGTGACAGCCAGACTGAAAATTCAACTGAAAATAAGTAAGGAGCAGCATGAGACGTAGAATTGTTTTATTTATAATAATAACTTTATGCTTTGTATTGCAGACAACGCTGTTTAAGACTCTTTCCTTTGCCAATATCTCACCAAACCTGTTGATTATAGCCGTATCATCCTTTGGCTTTATGCGTGGCAAAAAGGAAGGACTGTGGGTAGGCTTCTTTTGCGGCCTGCTTATTGACATATTTTGCGGAAAATATATAGGACTGTATGCTTTAATATATATGTATATCGGTTTTATCAATGGATTATTCCAGAAAAGATTCTATCCTGACGATATAAAGCTTCCTATGCTTCTGATAGGAGGCAGCGATTTGTTTTACAATCTGGTAGTATACTTTTTCATGTTTTTACTGCGTGGCAGATTTAGCTTTTTGTACTATCTGAAGTCAATTATCATACCTGAATTTGTATACACAATGGTTATCAGTATACTTTTGTATCTGGTATTTCTTAAGTTAAACCAGAAGCTGGAAGCACACGAGAAAAGGAGAGCAAAGAAATTTGATTTATGATATAAAAGATTTTCTGAAGAAATTTTTCAGCTCAAGACTTTTTGTATTAGCAGCAGTAATTATTTTCATGTTTGCCCTGCTTGCCGAAAGAGTCTTTACCCTTCAGATTATTAAAGGTGCAGATTATCAGAAAAACTTCATAATGCTGATTAAAAAGCCGCTTTCCATAGAGGCATCAAGAGGCAATATATACGATGTAAATGGTGAGCTGCTTGCTTACAATCAGCTTGCATATTCTGTAGTCATCTCAGACAACGGCAGCTATTCATCTACGAAGGAGCACAATCGTCTTTTAAACAAAGAGCTTAATGAAATTATCAATGTGATAAAAAATAATGGTGGCTCCATATATAATGATTTTCCGGTTGTTTTAAACGATGATGGTACATACAGCTTTACATTGACATCTGAAACCTCAAAAAAGAGATTTCTGTCAGATGTGTTCGGAAAGAAATATGATAAGCTCGAATACAATAAAGCACTTGGATTTGACGAGGCAAATGCCAGCGCCCAGAATATTATTGATTTTCTAAGCTCTGACCAGAATGAATGCTTTGATATAAGCAGCAAGTATGATACACAGGCCACTTATGATATTGTAGTGATGAGATATGCCATAAAACAGAACCGATTCACTAAATACAAAACCACTACTATTGCAAAGGATGTAAATGATTCGATAGTAGCATATGTCAATGAGCATTCAGATACTCTTACCGGCATATCAGTTGAAGAGGATACCATCCGCAAGTACAACTATCCTGAATATATTTCATCGCTCATAGGATACACAGGCAAGATATCTACCGACGAGTATAATGAGCTGTCAAAGGATGATGACTCATATACACAAAATGATATGGTAGGTAAGTCAGGCTTAGAGCAGTACTATGAGAGCTATCTGCGAGGCAAAAACGGTGAAAAACAGGTCTATGTAAACAATGTCGGTAAGATAAACGAGGTAATAAGTCAGGAGAATCCTGTTTCCGGAAATGATGTCTACTTAAGTATTGACATCAAGCTGCAGGAGGCCACATACAAGCTGTTAGAGCAGGAGATAGCCGGAATTGTTTACTCCAAAATAAAATCCGGTGAAATACCTATAAGTGATGTTTACTTTGCACTGATCAACAACAATGTAGTTGACCTGACACATTTCAATGCATCAGATGCATCAGCAACTGAGCAGGCTATATACAATTCCTTCAGCGGTCAGCTGCAGGATGCATTATCCACTATTGACAGCGAGCTTGAAAGTGGTACCTCAGGCACTGCCTCCATGTCGGAGCAGACACTTGATTATTTTACATGTGTTATGTCAGTGCTAAACGATGATGGACTGCTGTTGAGCAAACAGATAGATACCTCTGATTCCACATATGCCTCATGGAAGGCTGGCACACTCTCACCGCGTGATTATCTCAAATACTGCATTTCAAAGCAGTGGATAGACATCACAAAGCTTGATGTAGACCAGAAGTATGCTGATTCAAGCGAGATTTACACAGCACTCTGCTCGTATATCAGGGATGCCATGACTGACAATAAAGACTTTGCCAAAATTATATACAAATATATGGTAAATTCCGGGGCGGTCACTGGACAGCAGCTGTGCCTTCTGCTTTTTGACCAGGGTGTACTCGATTATGACGATGCAACAGTAAGCAACATTGCCAATGGCTCCATCAGTCCATATGCATTTCTTATGGACAAAATAAACAATATAGAGATAACACCTGCACAGCTTGCCCTTGACCCATGTACAGGCTCCTGTGTCATAACTGATGTAAAGACAGGACAGCTAAAGGCTTTAGTCAGCTATCCGGGCTATGACAACAACAAGCTTGCAAACACTGTAGATGCTGATTACTACCAGTCTCTCAGAGAGGACAAGTCTAATCCGCTATGGAATTATGCAACCCAGGAGCAGACTGCACCGGGATCTACCTTCAAGATGGTATCAAGCACCGCAGGTCTTGCCGAGGGAGTCATTGATACTTCGTCAAAGATTAATTGTACCGGAATATTTACAGAAATCAGCAATCAGCCAAAATGCTGGATTTATCCTGGAACGCATGGTATGGACAATGTATCTGAAGCTTTAAGGGATTCATGTAACGTATTCTTCTACACAACAGGCTTCAGGCTTGCAAGCAAGGACACCGGTTCATATGACGATGAAAACGGTATGAAATACATACAAAAATATGCATCTATATACGGACTGGACCAGAAATCAGGTGTTGAGATAGTAGAAAAGACGCCGTCCATTGCCACACAGTATCCTGTTATGGCAGCCATCGGACAGAGTAATAACAACTTTACGACTATTTCTCTTTCAAGATATGTGACAGCAGTTGCTTCCGGAAAGCTTTATGACTATAAGCTGATGAACAAAATTGTGGATGCAGACGGCAAAACAGTCAAGCAGTATGATTCAAAATCAACCGATATATCAGGCACACTCACTCAAAGCCAGTGGGATGCCATCCATCAGGGAATGCGTATGGTGGTCGAAGACCTGCACGATGTATTTGGCGGCTTTACAGGTGTTGAGGTGTCCGGTAAGACAGGAACAGCACAGCAGGTTGAGACAAGACCAAACCATGCACTGTTTGTAGGATACGCTCCATCAAGCGATCCTGAAATTACAATAGCTACACGTATATCATCTGGATACAGCTCACACAATGCTGCAGCTGCATCCAGAAATATAATTTCATATTATTATAATCTGGAGTCACTTGACGATTTACTCGCAGTCAAGGCTGAGGGTGTATACTCATCAGGCTCAAGTGCCAGAACAGACTAGGAGGTTTATTTTTGTGAGTGAAGCAATAGTTTTCACTTCAGGAAAAGGCGGTGTTGGAAAAACTACGGTTATTTCCAACATCGGAGTTGAACTTTCACAGTTAGATAAAAAAGTCATCATGCTCGATACAGACATGGGACTTCGCAATCTGGACCTGGTAATGGGAATAGAGGACAAGGTCAATTACAATATCCTCGACATCTTAAACCGCTCATGCCGTATCAGACAGGCAATCATACGCAATAAAAAGTATCCCAATCTATATGTAATTCCTGCAGCACCTTCCATGGATACGCTATGCAGCTATGAGGCACGCTTCAAGATACTTATAGAGGAGCTTAAAGCAAGCTTTGATTATTGTCTGATAGATTCTCCGGCGGGTATCGACAGCGGCTTTTGGTTTTCAGTCTCACCTGCAGACCGTGCGATAGTAGTTACCACACCGCATGTATCTGCCATACACGATGCAAGGCGATGCATAAGCCTGCTCGACAGCGCACATCTTGACGATATATCAGTCATTGTTAATGCATATGACAAGCATATGGTAAGAAGGCATCAGATGATATCAGATAATGATATTACAGCACTTCTTTCTACCAGGATTATCGGCACTATTCCCTATGACAAAAGTGTTATCATTTGCCAGAACAGAGGAATACCTGTCCGTGAGGCCAAAAGCAGGCTTGCTCCTGTATTTGCCCATATATCCGGTCAGATAATCCATTCCTCTGACGATATGAGAGGTGCCGCTGTATGATGCATAAATTTTCCAAAACAGGAGAATACGCCAAGAAAAGGCTTAAAATAGCACTTGCAGAAGATAGAAGCACAATATCTGCTTCTGACAATATGACACAGATTAAAAAAGAAATAAAAAGCGTGATACAAAGACATATGAATATAAACGATGAAGCTTACGAAGTCCGGATTATCATGCGCGACAAAAAATCAATTAATAACCTTTAATAAAATACCTTTTGACCATCATATCATTAGTATTAGAATTAAGATTACAGAGATAACAGATAGGAAGTAACAAAATGCTCAAACAGTACAGACTAAAGAATTATCACTTTCAATTAGTAGTATACATAATAGCTTTGTCGATTATAGGCATCCTGCTGATAGGCAGTGCCAAGCACTCCGTACAAAGCAAGCAGATAATAGGCTTTGTAATGGGACTGACTATTATGATAGTGCTTTCCCTTATAGATTACTCATTTCTGCTCAAATTCGTGTGGATATACTATGCCGGAATGATTGTGCTGTTGTTGCTTGTTCTATTTGCAGGTGATGATGCAAAGGGTGCACAGCGCTGGTTTGAGATCGCAGGTATCAGATTCCAGCCGTCAGAGATTGCGAAAATTATACTGATTTTGTTTTTTGCCTATTTCTTTTCCAGGTTTGAGGATAGTATAAATACAGTAAGAACTCTTGCATTATCTGTAATTTTTGCCGGTATACCTTTATTTCTTATCTTAAAACAGCCGGACAACTCAACAACAATTCTTACTGCATTAATTTTCGCTACCCTCTTGTTTATTAGCGGATTAAGTTATAAAATAATAATGCCGGTACTTGGAGTTTCAGTACCGATAGGTTTGATAGTGATAAGCTATATATATACACATGCCGATGCACTCATCAAAAAAGGCTTTTACCCTGCTGCGCGTATCATGTCGTGGCTAGACCCGACAAATTACGCTGATACAGCAGCACAGCAAAGGAACTCTATCTGGGCTATAGGCTCAGGACAGTTGTTTGGCAAGGGACTTAACAACTCTGTTGTAACCTCTATGAAGAACACCAACTACATCATAGAGCCTCAAACAGATTTTATATTTGCTGTTGCCGGAGAGGAGCTTGGCTTTATTGGTACAATCAGTATAATAATTCTTTTGCTTCTTATCGTAATTGAGTGTATACTTATAGCAAGGAAGGCAAAGGACACAAGCGGAAAGCTCATATGCTGTGGCATGGGAGCACTTATAGGCTTTCAGGCCTTTATCAATTTGTGCGTAGCCACAGGTCTTATGCCCAATACCGGTATGACTCTTCCATTTGTCAGCTATGGACTTACGTCACTTGTTTCACTGTACATGGGAATGGGAATTGTCCTGAATGTAGGATTACAGCCGAGGAAATATTCATAGGGAGGTTAGCAATGAACATAGGATTAGTTGCACATGATTCAAAGAAAAAACTGATGCAGAACTTCTGCATAGCATACAGAGGTATCTTAAGCAAAAATAATTTGTACGCCACAGGCACCACAGGACGTCTGATAGAGGAGGTTGCAAACCTCTCAGTACACAAATATCTTGCAGGACACTTAGGAGGCATCCAGCAGCTTGGAGCACAGATTGAGCACAATGACATAGACCTTGTCATCTTTCTGCGTGATCCATTAAAGCCTAAGCCACATGAGCCTGAGGTAAACAGTATTTTCCGTATTTGTGATGAGCATAATATACCACTTGCCACCAATCTGGCTACAGCAGAGCTGCTCATTTTATCATTGGACAGAGGAGATCTTGACTGGCGTGAGATGTACAAGTAAACAAAGATTTAAACGACTGCTATGTCTGACATGCATAGCAGCGGTTTTTATGACCGGCTGTGGTACAAAGATTGAGAATGCATATGATACTTATTCCACCGATTATATAAATGGATACAACGGAAGTAATTATTTTGCGTCCAACCTTTGCGTCACAAATGATGTCAATTTTGGTCAGGACAATATGCAGTTTGCAAAAACCGCAGAGGGAGCCGGAGCCTTTAATATAGACACTCATCAGGTGCTGTATAGCCAGAATCTGTTTGAAAAACTCTATCCTGCAAGCACTACAAAGATTTTAACTGCATACATAATTCTTAAAAACTGTGATTTAAATGCGACAGTCACAGTAAGCCATGACGCTGCAAATCCGGGTCATTCATCATCGGTATGTGGCCTAAAGGAGGGCGATGTCATTACAGTGCAGGACTTATTGTATGGGCTCTTACTTGAGAGTGGCAATGATGCGGCAATAGCACTGGCAGAGTACTGCAGTGGTTCTGTAGAAGAATTTGCCAAGCTGATGAACAGCACTGCAAAAAGTTTTGGTGCCACAAACAGCAATTTTGTCAACCCAAGTGGTCTTCCTGATGAAAATCATTACACTACCATATATGACATGTACCTCATTTTTTCCAATGCCATATCCTTAGAGAGCTTTGTTGCAATCATCAGTTCACAGACCCATGATGTGGCATATACAAATGCCCAGGGCGCGGCTGTTTCAAAGACCTTTAAGAATACCTGCGGCTATCTGACCGGAGCATATACAGCTCCTGAAAACGTCACAGTGACAGGAGGAAAGACAGGCACTACGGGTGAAGCCGGCCATTGCCTCGTACTGCTAAGCCAGAATGCTAAAAATGAGCGCATCATAAGCATAGTTTATAAGGCAGATGGTAAAAAGGATCTTTATAGCTTCATGAATGAAATACTTAGTGGATTTGCTAATTAAATATTGAGTTTTATGGTTATTTATACTATAATAATATAAAAATACAATTATTTTTTATTAATAATCACAATATTTATCCATAGGAGGAATGAGCCATGATAGAAATTATTTGTGGAGACAAGGGCAAGGGCAAGACAAAAGAGCTGTTAGACAAGGTAAATTCATCAATTAAGGGAAATGAGGGTTCCATAGTTTTTCTTGATAAGAGCCAGAAGCACATGTATGAGCTTAATAACCAGGTTCGACTAATCAATGTTATGGACTATCCTATTGACAATTGTGATGAATTTTTAGGATTTATATGCGGAATCATATCGCAGGATCATGATCTGGAGGAGATGTATTTAGACAGCTTCCTTACAATTGCATCACTTGATGATGAGGGGGATATCACCAAGGCAATCGAAAAGCTTGATATCATAAGCGAGAAGTTTAAGGTGAAGTTCATCTTAAGTGTTTCAAGGAATATTGACAAGTTGCCTGAATGTGCCAAGGCAAAGGTTATCATTTCTTTATAAATGATTAATTAGGGGGATGTGTATTTCACATCCCTTTTTTAAGGAGTAAAATTGTGTCCCAAAAGAATAAAAAAGTACTGAAATATCACACCGGCTTTAATCTGAATATCGGTTTTATAGTGTTTTTTGTAATAATAATCTATGTGATTTTTCACATATTTACGTATTTCACCTCAAACCCGGTATCTGAATACGAGGTACAACAGGGTACTATAGCGACCAACAACATATATAAGGGCATGATAATCCGCGAGGAAAGTGTAGTGTATGCTGAGGAATCAGGAAACCTCAACTACTTTGTGTCAAACGGCTCAAAGGTTGCAACAAGTGATGTTGTCTACTCTGTTGATACAGACGGCTCCATTGCAACCCAGATTACCGGTGCTCAAAATGATGCTTCCGCCATCACTGACGAGGCTGCCGGGAAGATTATCACTGACATAAACAGCTTTTCATCCGGCTACAACAGACGATACTTTTCAAAGGTTTATACCTTCAAAAACGATCTGTCTGCACAGCTGACACAGGTTCTCAGTCAAAATGCACTGACAAGCCTGGCAGATACTATAAGTACTGCTGAGGCTAACAACACCTTCTATACATATAAGCCGACAGCTCCCGGAATAGTCTATTACGGAATAGACGGCTATGAGGATGTCACTACAGACAGCTTCACTCTGGATCAGTACAACAACACTAATTATGAAGAGACTGATTTAACCAACAACAGCACCATCAATCAGCTGGATCCTGTTTATAAGCTGATTACAAGTGAGAACTGGAATATACTCATAAATGTTCCTGACAATGTTGCCAAGAGCCTGAATGACAAGTCAGTCATAAAAATCAGATTCTGCGATGATGACTATACAACCACGGTATCGTTCAGCCTTTTGAAGAAGGATGATGCTTTTTTCCTGAAGCTGAATATGAAAAACTCGCTCATCCGCTATATAAATGAGCGTTTTACCAATATAGAGCTCGTGCTTGGAGCAGACACAGGGCTTAAAATACCTAATTCAGCTATAACCAAAAAGGAATTTTTCACTATTCCTAAGGATTATTTCACTGCAAGCGGCGATTCCAATGATTCATCGCTCATGATAAAGGATAAAAGCAGTGGCTCAGTTAATATAGTCAGTCCAACAATATTCAGCCAGAATGATGACTTTTATTTCGTAGATGATGAATATCTTAAGGACGGCGATATCATTGTAAAGCCTGATTCTTCGTCAACCTACAGGGTGGGAACAGATAAGGACAAGCTCACAGGTGTCTACAATATCAACAAAGGATACGCTGTGTTTAAGCAGATAAAGGTACTTGCATCAAACGATGACTACACAATTGTAGAAGCCAAAACGCCATATGGCATTTCGCTTTATGACCATATAGCCTTGGATGGCAAATCCGTGAAGGAAAATCAGACCATAACCAAATAATTATTGGTAATAAATATTGATAAAATATACAGAAGGGACAGATTTTATGTTAAAAGACAACTTACATCAGGTTCAGCAAAATATAAAGGCCGCATGTGACAGAGCTCACAGAAACTATAGTGATGTCACACTAATTGCAGTCAGCAAAACCAAACCTGTTGAGATGCTCAGTGAGATATACGATGAGGGCATCCGTGAGTTCGGCGAGAATAAGGTACAGGAAATGTGTGAAAAGATGGAGGTTATGCCAAAAGATATTCACTGGCACATGATTGGGCATCTTCAGACCAACAAGGTGAAGTATATAGTTGGAAAAACTTCACTTATTCACTCTGTAGATTCACTGCATCTGGCAAAGGAGATACAAAAGCAGGCCATAAAGCATGACTGCAGCTGCGACATACTGGTTGAGGTCAATATAGCAGGAGAGGCATCTAAGTTTGGCACATCACGAGATGAGGCTATCTCTTTAGTTGAAGAAATTGCTAAACTGGACCATATCCATATAAAAGGACTTATGACTATAGCACCATTTGTAGATGATCCTGAGGATAACAGACAATACTTTAGAGATATTAAGCAATTATCAGTTGACATAGCACAAAAAAACATAGATAATGTCAGTATGAATGTTCTGTCAATGGGTATGACAGGAGATTACACAGTAGCAATAGAAGAGGGCGCAACAATGGTACGTGTCGGTACCGGAATATTTGGAGAGCGCGACTACAGCAAGGCTAACTGATACTTTGCATATGCTATACACAAAATAAAAATAGAAAAGGAATATAGAAATGAGTTTCATAGATAAGATTCTTGACAAAATGAGTTTAAATTCTGAGGACGATGAGGAGTTCGATAATGAGGAGTATTACCTCGATGATGAGGAAGAAGAAGAGCTTCCAAGAAATCCTTTCCGCAGAAAAAAAGAGGCTGCTGAAGAGGAACCGGCCATAAAAAGCACAAGGCGTGATACAACACCAAAGGAGAAGCCTGTTAAGACTACATCCAAGATTACACCAATATCAAAATCATCCAGAAAGCAGGTATCATCAGACATGGAAGTTTGCGTAATAAAACCAAGTTCAATTGAAGACGAAATAGAAATAACAGACACATTACTTAACGGACGTACAGTCGTCATCAACATGGAGGGACTTAATGTCGATGTGGCACAGCGCATCATAGATTTCACATCAGGCTCAGCATATGCCCTGCACGGTAATCTGCAGAAGATATCCAACTTTATCTTCATCGCCACACCACACGGAGTAGATATCTCAGGAGATATCCAGAGTCTCATGGATTCATTTGATCTCCCGGGTTCATCTTATTAAGCGGAGTCTCTAATCAACTATGAAGAAAAATAAAACAAAAAAACAGATGTGTACAGCAGGCATCATTGCATTGATTCTTGTAGCAATTGACCAGCTTACAAAGTATCTGGCTGTTATAAATCTAAAGCAATCATCCACGGGTGTGTTTGTTCTCATTCCGGGAGTTTTCGAGTTCAGATACCTGGAAAACCAGAGTGCTGCATTTGGTGTTGATCTGCTTTCAATAATACAGAATATCTTTCATTTTACATATTGGTCTGAGAATCCATTGGCATTTTTGCGTGCCAAAATGATTTTTTTCTCAGTGATTACCATTGCAGTTGTTATACTTTTGTGTGTATGGTATCGCAAAATACCTGCCTCAAAACGTTTTAGACTGCTGAATGTTGTTGTAATACTGTTTATTGCAGGTGCACTCGGCAATCTGATAGACCGTATTGTAAATAATTATGTGGTTGATTTCTTTTATTTTAGCCTGATTAATTTTCCGATATTCAATGTAGCTGATATATACGTCACTGTAGCAGCATTTATGTTTATCATACTCGGGCTGTTTTACTACAAGGAGGAGGATTTTTCCTTAATCTTCCCTGACAAAAAGCATGATGGAAAGCATGAAAATTAGTGCGGTATGCGCTTTTTAAAGTGTGCAATATAGTTTTAAATAGTTACTAAAATAAAAAAAGAGAAAGCTTCACTATGAATAGAGATACATTTGAAGTCCAGAGTGAACAGGAGGGAGAACGACTGGATAAATACCTAAGCAGCATTTATCCGGATATTTCTCGCTCCTTTTTTCAACGGATACTAAAAGAAAATCAAATACTGGTCAATGATAAGCCCCAGAAAGCAAATTACAGGCTAAAGACTGATGACATAGTAGATGTCACAATTCCTGATGCCGTACAGACACCTATTCTGCCACAGGACATTCCTCTTGACATACTCTACGAGGATGATGACGTACTGGTAGTCAACAAGCCAAAGGGCATGGTTGTACACCCCTCAGCAGGGCATTACAGCGATACTCTTGTAAATGCCATAATGTACCACTGCAAGGACTCTTTAAGTGGCATAAACGGCGAAATACGGCCCGGTATAGTGCATCGCATAGACATGGACACCACCGGCTCCCTTATTGTCTGCAAGAACGATGAAAGCCATATAAAGATATCGGAACAGATAAAGGACCATAGCTGCAACCGTATATACGTGGGCATTGTCTGTGGCAATGTAAAGAATGACGAGGGCACCATAGAGGGCGCCATAGGCAGAAATCCCAATGACCGCAAGAAAATGGCGATCAATGAGAAGAATGGCAAGCCGGCTGTCACACATTATAAGGTGCTTGAACGCTTTGGCGACTACACATATATGCAGTTTAAGCTTGAGACCGGCAGAACACACCAGATACGCGTGCATATGGCAAGTATTAATCATCCCTTGCTTGGAGATATGCTGTATTCCAGCTATTCCCCTACCAAAAACCGGTTTAAAGGCCTGGAAGGACAGTGCCTGCATGCAAAAACTATAGGGTTTGTTCATCCAAAAACCGGCGAATACATGGAATTTGATGCACCTTTACCAAAATACTTTGCCAATTTGCTTGAAGTGTTATATAATATAAATAACAAATAAATTGAATTATCACATAGTGATATAGTATTAATTATTTATATAAGGGGGTCTGAATTATGGGATCAAACGAAATTTACACAATAGGAAGAGAATTTGGAAGCCTCGGAAAACAGGTCGGACAAGAATTAGCTAAAAGACTTGGAATTAAATTTTATGATAAAGAGCTCTTACAGAAGGCAGCTAAGGAATCAGGACTTTGCGAGGAAATATTTGAGTCGCATGACGAAAAGCCTACAAACAGCTTTTTATATTCGCTGGTCATGGACACCTACACAGGTGGCTCTTATTCCACAGCACCATTTCTTGATATGCCTCTGAATCACAAGGTATTTTTAGCACAGTTTGATGCTATCAAAAAGATTGCGGCAAATGAATCCTGTGTTATTGTAGGCCGCTGTGCAGATTATGCTTTAGCAGACGAGCCGCATTGTCTCAATATCTTCATACGTTCCAACATGGACGACAGAATTAAAAGAATAAGTGAAAGACTCAATGTCCCGGAGAACAAGGCTAAAGACATAATTAAGAAAAAAGATAAAGAGCGCTCAAGCTATTACAATTACTACACCAGTAAAAAATGGGGAGATGCAAGAAGCTATGATTTGTGCCTGAACACAAGCCAGATATCAGTTGAGGACTCAATCGAGCTTATACTTAAATACAGGGAATGCATGAGAAGTCACAATAAATAATTGCATAATAAATAATTGTATTGTTGTATAGAAAGCTATGGATTTAAAGCCATCGGAACTGATGCAAATAGAGGTTTCGGTGGCTTATTCTTGTATTATTATAAAAGGTATCATCGATGCATGCTTCGATGATACCTTTTGACCCTTTAATCATAATATTGTTGTACGTATCGAAATTGCAGGTATTATGCAAAAAATAAGCAGATGTATGTTTTTGTTGCAGTACCTTAGTACTTTTATAAGGTCATTTATTCGTTAAACTTAGATTTAGCGAATAAATGTGTGCCGCAAAAAAATAGTACCGCTCCGCTTGCAGTACATACCTCGTCCATTTAAGTAACTGAAAAAATTTTTTCAGAAAAATAATCAAAAAATGAATTTTATTTTCATTATAACTTAAATTCAAAAATCACGATTTTTATCCAAAAATGAATTTTATTTTTAAAAGAGATTAAAAAACATCAAGGATATGAATAAGAAATCATATCCTTGATGTCATATAAAAATATCAAATATAATGTTTTCTGTGTCTTAATCCTTTGCAACGAGGACATATCTTTTTGTGCCTAAACTCAAACATAGCTCTCACTTTTGGAGACATCTTGTACAGATAACCACATTTCTTGCATTTCCACCATACTTTGCGCATGGAATTAGGCATAAGCTCATCAGGTCCGCACAACAGATAATTGTCTCTATAAGACCATTCATCCAGCCAGTCGGGTTTAACATCTTCAATTGTGTTGAGTCCGGCAAGCGGTTTTTTATTGTTACAGTAAGGACAAATGCTTTTTTCCTCCTTGACAGCTTTAACGTAATCAGAAACTTTCTTTTGGTAGACACCGTTGCAAGTTCTGCACTTCCAGTATGCATTATATGAGCTACCAAGCAGCACTTCTGTGTAGCTTTTTTCATTAGATTTATCCCATACATCATCTAAATCATCTATCACTGTCTCCAGCGAATTAAAGCCTGCTAGTGCCCTCTTTCCATTACAGTATGGGCACGGATTGTTACCATTTTCAACTTGTGTTACATAACTTCGGATTTTTTGTTTAAATGTTCCAGCGCAGACAGGACATTTCCATTCAACTGATTCAAAACTTGACGGACTGAAATCAGTATAGCTTCGATCATTTTTACTAGACCATATATCATCTATGTTATCAAGTACTGTATCCAGCGAATTGTATCCCGCAAGAACTTTGTTTCCACTACAATATGGACAGTTCTCGGTATTGGTCTCAAAATTGCGTATGTAATCTCTAATTTTACGTCTAAAATCGCCTCCACATTTTGGACATTTCCAGATTGCCTTTTGGGCGCTGAATATTGTAAATTCTGTATAATCCTGATCATTTTTACTAGACCATATATCATCTATGTTATCAAGTACTGTATCAAGCGAGTTATATCCCGCAAGAACTTTGTTTCCACTACAATATGGACAGTTCTCTTTTTCATCTTTTACATTCTGTATATATTTCGATATTTTTTTCTTAAATACACTTCCACATTTCATGCAGTTCCAATCCGCCAATATGTAACTGGTTACAGGAAATCTGCTATAAGACATTTTATTTGATGCGGCCCATACGTCATCTATATTGGTAATAACTGTATCAAGCGAATTATATCCTGCAAGAACACTTTTATTTTGGCAGTAGGGACATGTTTCCAATCCTTTTCTGCGTTCACTTACATATCTGTTTACAGCATAAGAGTATGTGCCATGACATTTTTTACATATAAATAATGCGCTCATATCGCAATTAAAAATATAATGCGTGTAACTGAGCATGTTTTTTGGACTCCAGACCTCATCAATGTCATCAATATACATCTCAAGCGTATTAAATCCTGCTTTCGGTTCAAGATTTAAACAGTATGGGCACCTGTTGATTCCTGACTCAGCATCTCTGATATACAAATCTATTGGGCTCTTAAAAGTGCCATGACACTTCCTACAAACCCATTTCGCATATTCATCACTGTCAGGAAGATAATTAGTATAGCTTTTTTCATTTTCGTCAGACCATACCTCCGCCGCATATGGCAGCACAGTTTCAATGGTGTTAAAACCTGCAAGCGGCTCTTTACCACTGCAATAAGGACATGGAACCCGGCCGATATCAAGTTGTAAAATATAGTATGCAATCATCATGCTGAATCTGCCGCCACAGTCAGGGCATTTCCACATGACTGTATCAAAGCTATCAGCTGGATACTCATTGTAATTCTTTTCGTTTGACCCGTCCCATACTTCATCAATGTTTTCGATCTTATCACCTGGACTGCCTTTTCTTTCTATTCTGTCCGCGTATGCACATTCAGGACATAAAGCTTCTTTTTCATTTCTCTCAATACCTTTTATATATGCAGCCACATTTTTGTCAAATTCTTTACCACACTTAGGACATATCCATGTGGCAGTATAAAGACTTGTTATGGTACATTCCTGATAACTTCTTTTGTTGTGTTCTGACCAGCGGCTTTCTATATCGTCAAAGACTGTTTCAAGTGTATTATAGCCTACAAGAGGCCTGCTGTTACTGCAGTAAGGACATGCTACTTTCCCGCAGGTTTTTAAAGTCTGTACATATTCTTTTATGCTTTCATAAAAGCTTCCACCACATTTTCTGCATATCCATCTGACTTTTTCTATACTGTCTGCTTCATATTCAGTATAACCGTTTTTATTCATTGGAGACCAGACATCTTCAATATCTTTAATCTCATCAGAAAGTGGATGGACTGCGGGTACAAATTTCCTACGGGCATGCGGTCCACAGAATATACATCCGCAGTTTTCCCCAGTTCTTCTGTCAGTCATATCTTTTATTTTAGTCTTAAATATATGTTCAGGATTATCCATACACCTAAACCATGCCACGTTTGCCGAATCTGCCTGAACGTTATCCGGGTTTATTCCCGGTCTGATCATTTCATTCCATCGTTTGTCCCACATTTTTGAGGCTATAGGGTTTGCAGTCCTCAATGTAATATTTTTTCCAGCCATATGTTACTTTCCAATCCTGTCATACAGATCTTTAACCACACTATTTGTAATGTCCTTTATATCATCGTCAGCTCTTATTACCTTTTCTTCTGTCTTCACAGGATCAACGTACTCCCCTGTATTTAAAAGAATCCCTTCCTTTTTAAGCAGTTCATTTGCAATTTCCGGATATACATAAGTATCAATGATTTTTCTGTATGCCCTGTTCATGGTTTTAAGGCCCCTGTTTTCTACAGACAGCTCAGCCACTGATGTTTCCGCTGTCATACTTCTTTCTTCAAGTTCCTCCACTCTCTTTGCGAGTTCCGAGATCTTTTTACCAAGCGTTTCATTTTCCTTAAAAATAAATGTTGCGGAGTCAGCAATTTTCCCATAGTAGTTGTCTCTGGCAACAAGAGCTTTTTTGAGAGCCTGCGGTGATGTGTTGTGCGCAAGAAAAGCGTCCACGTCAATATCACGATAAGCTGCAACCCTTGTTATCGCAGTTTCTGCCTGTGAGTTCTTTTCATTTTCTATATATTCCCTTACAAGCCTATTTTTCCTGACAAGGAAATCATTAATGTCATACCCAAGACTTCTTATGTAACTGCCTATTGCAGGAATTTTAAGCTTTGCAGGATCGTTCCTGCATTTCTCCATGTAAAATTTCTGTGCAAGTGCAAGCATTTCTTCATCTTCCATCTTCTTTGGTCTTGCCATAGCTGGTGCCTCCTTTTTCTGACCTTTCCTTTAAAAACTGTTCGTAATCATATGCATCGGATTTTATTCTTAAAAAAGTCTGCATGATATCTTCGCTGCTTCCGTTCATTTTTCTTGCAAGACTGATCACTTTTTCAAGATGCTTGCAGTCATCCATGATGTTTCTTTTATAAACCTCGTCATCCTTAAAATAGTCCTCTGCTTTGTTCTTCCTGTAATATCTGCAGCACGGGCAGTACCCCATCTCACCCTTTGGACCGATAACCTTTCTGCAGTCCGAATAATCTCTGTTTATGTACTTTTCAGAGTAACATCTGTTTCCATCACAGAGACTAATATAACTTAATGCATTTACAGGCAGATTTCCAGTGTTGCTTAATGTATATGTCACCTCACCCTGCAACACCTTCCTGTACTGGGCATATGTCCTGCATTCGATGAGGGAAGTGATGTTTGAGTAATAGTGAGATGCCATGTTTATATCATCATGGCCTGCAAGCATCATGGCAAGCACAGGCGTACCGCCATCTGCAATGATATTTATAAGTGCAAGGTGTCTTGTATCGCCAAGATGCAACATCTGAATTTCACCTTTATTCAAATGTTTTAAATTTCTGTCATCTATTATTTTAAGATGATATTTACCAGAAATAACATCATTGTAAAAGTACCTTAATACACATTTCATGTTAACGTATGTAAAATATCTGTTTGCCTTTGATTTTTTCCGCTCCCAGTGTCTGTAATGTGTATCAGTAATAAAAAGCGTGTGAAGCTGTGTGCTTTCGTAACATGCTGTGTAATCCAGATATGTCTGTATATCTTCTGCAAGTGAATAAGGGATTTTATACTGCACCGTTATATAGTCTCCTGAAATTTTGTATGTTATATCTCTGCCGCTTCCCTTTATTTTGTTGCGTCTTAGAGTTATATAAAAACCGTCCTTTTTCTTTTCAAGGCAATTTCTTGGCGTCAGAATAAATTCTCTTGGTCTTAACGGAATAACTCCAGTTATCTTCCACCATAAATACAGCGGATAAAAGAACATTCTTTCCTCTTCTGTAATGTCTGACTTCCAATAATCATTTAAGATGTCATTAAAAAGCAGGTATGAATCAAACGATGCAAGTTCTCTCGGCTCACTGCGGTAAAAATCATCCTGATATTCAATGATTCTATCTATCTCTGTAAGAAGTATTTTGTATTCTTCTTCATCTGCCGGTTCCGGCAGTTTTCTGAAAAACTCCTTTGTCCTTGCAGGCATTTTTAATGAAATCATGTTGTCAAATGCATCGTGATCCTTAAAATTTGTTCTTACAACATGCTTTATGTCCCTTACGATGTTTATCAGTGAGCCAAGCGCATTTTCACCAAGGGCAAATACCACGTACACTTTCATACAGTTTATGAAAGTGTCAGTATCAATACCAAGCATACGCTCGTAAAATCTCTTATATGTAAACGGATTTACGTAAAAACGCATATTCATTTTTGAATATTCATCGGTCATTGGCCATTTGTTATCCTCAAACCTGCATTCTCCTATGACGCCATTCTTTTTAAAGGCTTCAAACCGCTTCTTTGCTTTTTCAATTCCAGAATTGTCGATATGTGCCATACCGCTTCTTTCAACATATAGTTTTTCTGCCGCTGTACTAACCATCCTAGTCCTCCCCTGCCGTACTTTCCTTTATGATTTCTCCAAGCATCTGGGCTGCCTCACTGCCATATGTCTCACCTGCACATGTCAATATTTCATTCATGGCAGGCATCACAATGTTTACAATCATCAATTTGCATTTTTCCTTCTCATTCAAACTTTCTGCGCTTTTGTACAGCCCGTTCAGTCTGTTGAACTCACTTGCCATGAGAAATATTGTTGATTTTGAGCTGATTTCATAGTCACAATTCATGCAGTTGTGGTTGTCATCATATGGACAGAGTTTTCCAAACGCACTGTACAGACAGCCGCATTCTCTCATTTTAGATACTGCTTCCCCATTTCCCATTCGATGAAGAACATTTATTACTGTCTCCCTGTCGGTGTTCCTGTATATATCAGCTGCCGTTTCTGCCGATTTTCTGAATGCGCTGTCAGATACTTTAACTGCTGTCTCAATTTCTCCCGGAGACATGCCAAGTTCCTTTATAAGCCTTGTCTGGTTTTGCACCGTAAGTCTGTTATAGCCGCCTCCGGTAATCATTTTAAGTAACATCGAAGGAATAAAAGACAACACTCCCCTTTCAAAAAGCTCTCTGGCAACAAATTCTGGAGTCAGTCCGTTAAAATTTGCATCCTTCAGATATGTGTAAGTTGTATGTGCAAACTCACCGAACGTGCCCTTGTGTGAACGTGCAAATGCAGCCATCATGTAGCCTTTTGTATTGAACTCATCGCCTTCCTGTGAAATTGTGTCAGTCAGTTCAAACACGGATTGCATGTATGCTTTATTCATGCGTCTTGCTTTAAAGTCTGACTCAATAAACAGCATGCCTATCTCATCTCCCATGTTCTTTGATATATCATGGAAACTCTTTATCACTCTTATAAGCGGCTCACTGTAAGAAATGCCTGAAACAAGGTGGTGCGCTTCGGCAATGGCGAACAGCGTGCCTATATGAACCTCGCATGATTTTGGTATATCAAATCTGAGATACGGCACAGAGGAATAACGTTTTGTTTTGTTTGGCTTCATCGGACTGTATCTGAGAGAATATATGATTGAATAAATGACTTTTACAGCTTCTTTATCGGAAAAGCAACCCTTCTTAATATCCATTAAAATATCCTTCGGATCTCTTTCAAGGCGCGGGTGTGGAATCCTTACAATATCCGTGTCACGCAGGGCACATATGAAATGTAATGCCAGATAAAGCCATGTATCAGCATAATTCTTTGACAGGGCCGCCTTTTGATACATGTGATTATCCTCAATATATGACGGACAGTACAGATAATACAGAAGCTGTAGATAATCTTCCTGCTCATAAGCTCCGTTTTCATCTTCTCTGCTGATACGGTTTGTAAGCATGTAATCGTTTGCGTAGCATACCTTGTAATGCTCCTTTACCCATGCCAGAAACATCGTAAATGCATCACCGACATATTTTGGGATGTCCTCGCAGGCCACACTTACAAGCTCCTTCAGTCCTGCATCGGTAACAAGGCAGATATCCGTCTTTAGATGTTTAAGTATAAATTCGTTAAGCTGGCGCCTTGTTTCTTCAGGAATATCAAAGGTTTTATAGAAGCATATCAGCTTGTCGAAAGTCTTTTCAGCTTTTCCGGCAAGCAGTTGCTCCACCATGGCGTTCTGCTCATCTTCTCTGAGTGATGCTATATCAAAATGCTGCTTGATGGCAGGCAGTACATCCGCGAACGCATCTGAATCAATATACATTTTTCCATCCTTCCACTCCGGGTTTATTCCAAACCAGTCATTGTCAGCAAAAAATGCCGCAAGCTCATCAAAATAATTTTCTTTTGGTATCTGATACATTTTCCTTACTTCAACAGCAAATTCCTTAAACTCAATCACCGGCATTTTCATTCACCCCGAACATTTTTCCCGCCTTCCACAGGCTGTAATCAAAGTTTTCATTGTTTATCCTTTTGTAGCTTCTTTCAAGGTCACTTTTGTTCTGCAGGTACAAAAGAGCCGACTCAGGCGACCTGTCTCCTCTCCAGTACTTCAAAGATGCCAGATCTTCACCAAACAGTGTCAGTTTTACGGAAAACCAGTGTCTTAAGGCATGCGGACGCAGACTTTTTTCCTGAAGAAGCAGCCCGTAGGAATTAAGCTCTGCATCATCACATGAAAGAAGAATCATAGCCAGTTCCTTTACCGCTTTCTGAAATATGCTGTAATAATTCGGATAAGTCATCGCCATTCCGGACCTGTTAATATTTAACGGTCCATAATCTGCCTCGTATTTTCTGCCTTCAATATAGTCCATGTATTCAAGATAAAGCTCATAAAACACTTTTCTGAATGCCGGGTAGATTCTCTGTGTACGTTCCTTCTTTATTCCACCGACGTCAATTCCATCACTTCTCAATACCTTCTCCTGTTTTAAATCAACAGCTATATCCATTATTTTTCCATTTTCCATGGCAAAACGTATTCCCAGCCCAAGTGCTGAATCCCTGCGTCTAACATTGCATGTTTCTGACGGCCTGAGTCCGCCGAAGGCGCTTAATGCAACGCACATCAGAATATCAGGATACTTGTTCCTGACAAGATTCAGAAAAACTGAAAACACCTTTTCTGGCATATCCCTTAAAAGCTCCCTTTCAGACGATGTGTAATATACATTGAATACCGGCACTCTCTTTTTTCCAATACCGCCCTTCTTAGTCCTGTATTCGACAGTCTTGTAAAGATCTGACTTTCTGAAGCTGACAATCTTATTTTCAGCAAGTTCTGACAGGAAGCCAAGGTTTGCATCAATGCACCTGTTTACCGACTGTTCTGCCCTGCTTGTATTATCGCCATCGTCAGGAAGCTGGCACTGTCCATAAGCATTCATGAAATCTTTGGCCATCTCAACAGTAATGTCCGACAGTTTTTCAATCCTGAAGTCAGAATCAAAGAACAGGAAGTTTAACATTTTGGTCACGTAATAAAGCTTTTTATTGCTGTTTTCAGTAATTCTGTGAGCAGCCTTCCTGCTGTTTGTTTTCACATACTTATGCCAGTCTGTAAAAAGCATTATTGTTCCCATTTTGTCGATTTTGAGTACAATAAATAGAGATGTAATGCGGATATCCTTTTTTGTTATCAGGACATGCTTATACACTGAAAAACGCGAGTTAACAGTATTTTGTTTTTCCATTCAGTTAAAATCTCCCATTTCTGTGAATTTATAAATAAATGAAATACCATATGGTAATAAAGAAATGCCGTAAAACCAGCATTTTTGTTGACTTTTTACTGAAGATATGCTATAGTGAATACAGTTTTTGAGTTCTGTACGTTTTAATTATATATTAAGATGTATGGTAAATCAGGCACCAGCATTGCGGGCTGGTGCTTTTTTATTTATATGTCTGCATTTTACCATGTATTTATTTCATTCTGCTTGAAATGAAACAAACTCGCAATTATGTGTGATTAATGTACTATTCTCTCGTAGTCTTGTTGTAATTTCGTGATTTTAACAGCGTTTTTACTGTTTCGCCAGCTATATAAATCTCTTTTTTGTTAAGCTTTAAAATGTTATCATTCAGTGAGTCACTGATTTTGATCCTGTTTGTATCCTCGTTATATATCTGATTCGGTGTCAGCCCAAGGAGATCACAGTATTTCTGCACTATATATGCTGTAATTTCTGTTTTGCCACGCTCAACGTTACTGATATAATTCACGCTCACACCTATCTGCTCAGCCATGTAACGCTGTGTAAATCCTAATTTTTTCCTCATGATCTGCATATTGTATGACAGTGTGCGTACAAAATCAGTCTTGTCTCTTATCTGCTCCTCGTTAAAACTTTTCTTCATCTGTTTTCTCCAAATTCTTCTTTTTATGCAAATAATTATAAGTTTTGTGTGTACAGCCGGTCAAGTCTCATCATAAACAGAAGTGATTTTGTATTATTAAAGCTAACTTAAAAAGGTAAATTCCAGTGTAGAACTAAATTCCACTGATACTTTGGGCATGCGGACATTTTGAAAAGATCGTATATTCTGACTGTACAAAGGAAAACATAAATTATAAAATAAACATAGATTTAGACCAACAGTTCTTTTTGCCGATATTATTAAATTGGTTATATGAAATGACGGTGTGAATTTTTTCTGTAAATTCACACCGTCGTAAACTCCTCACCAACTGTTTTTTATCCTCTTATATATTCAATGCGCTATAGTCATAAACATATGTATATGTATAAGTATAAGTATAAATATATGCATATATATAAACAAAATCATTTTTATAACTCTAAATACATAGGGTAATTTTTATTTATTTCCATATTATTTTCTTTTTCCATATATTTGGAAAAATTCATAAAAAGATTTCGTTCGTAAAACCTAAGTGCTTTTACATCTGCATATAAAATGATATATTTAATCATAAGCATTTTTTCTGACATATCTCTACATCTTTTTAATACATCAGCCATAATATCATCTGCGAAATACACATGATCATCCCTATCCTGTGCTTCTTCTGATTCTTTATCCATGTGCATCTTTTGATACTCTACGTCAACAGCAAATATATCAATCTTTACCGCCGGTTTTACGCTTATGTATTTATCAACTTTGTATGATATTCCAGAAGCAGCCAATGAAACAACTGCGCATATTTTTCCATTACTAATATCCGTATATTTGTAAGGCAACGCATCATCATTTACTTCATCGTCCTCAATCAATTCGTCATGTATGAATTTATCTAATGGTTCATTTCCACAAGAAAAAGCCTGAAGTTTTTCATAATCTTCAGGCTCTATTAATTCCAGCTTATATCTGATTTCTTCTCCGTACATATATAAAGACACTACTTTGCCAGTTTTTTCTTTCTATTCTTAACCCTATTAATAGCATCTACGCTGGATTTATTCTTTTTTGCAAAAAAAGCATCAACCATTTTACTATTTATAACAAAAGCATTTGTAACTGGTTTAGAAATAGCTGCCATAGTATTATCTCCTTTCCTTATTATCTTTTATATATCTATTATTTTCTTATCTATATTATAACATTTTTGATTCAAAAAGATACTTTCTTTTTTACCAATATTACAATAATTTATGAACTCCTTTTTTGTACAAAATTACTATAAATATGGATTTTGCATAATTTTTGTATGATATAAATATAGCACTTTGGACTGTGGAAGCATAAACCATTTACTCTTTAGCAGACATTTTCCATATCTCTTTCAAGGCATTGACCAACTTCATAATATATATGGACTTTAGACAAGAAGTTACTGTTCACACCTCATCAATTTCATAACAACTTCGTTAACACAGTCATCTGTCAGTCCATCCATGTAGCTTATCTTAACTAACTTTTCCACGATTTGCAACTGCTCATAATCAGGAAAAATCTCATCATCAAGCACACACCAAGACTCCACTGCATGAGCATTCAGCCAGTTTATGATGCCTTCTCCGCGATTATAAGTCATATCGGCAGTGTGGTCATAAATATCAAGCCCAAACTGGTTCAGCTGATAACGAATCATCTCCTGAGACCTTGATGCCGTACCATCTTCATTAAGCCAGTCATCCTTCCAGCTTGAGATTAATACAAGCACTGCATCTGTTTTGCTTACAATTTTCTGTAACACCGCAAGATTTCGCGGGTCCAGCTCCGGATAGTCAAAGTTTCTGTCTACAGTTTTACTTGAGTTTAACACACCGTCAATATCAAGAAATATTACTTTCATAATCCCACCATGCCTATTCATCAAGTTTAATTATATCATTATACAATACAGTATGCTTTTCATCTGTCTGCAAATAGTAGTGATAATGTCCGAAATACCAGTGTTTATAATGCAGCTTCCCTTCCAAAGCCTGAAAATAATCTGTCAGCACATCTGCCTTGCTTGGTTTGTTGAGATAATGCACGATGGCGGTCTGTAAGTCAGTGGCACAGCAGTGTGTTATGACATAATCAACAGTAAAGTCTGCTTTTGCAAGATTATCAAGCCCTGTCTGCAGCTCCTGTTCTGTCGGAAGTTCCTGCGGCCACCATGATTCGCCGATTATACGATACGGAATCCAGTCTCTGCGGCGTTCCTTAAGCTTTATCTCAAATTCCGGATCATTCCGGTCAAGAGCGCTGCCGGGAATATCATGTGAAGCTGCTCCGCCAAATGTAAAGAATGTATGTCCTTCAATATTAAATATCTGTCCACGCTCAAGCAGGATGACTTTGTCTCTTACAATATGACGCACCAGACCACCATGCCATTCTTCCAGCGGATATTCTGCAATCATGTCATAGTTTTCATGGTTCCCCTGAATCCAGAGCGTTGTGAATGGCCTCTCTCCAAACCATTTACAGTTCCACTTAAAGTTTTTATCATGCGCCCAGCAGAGCCCAAAGTCTCCTGCAACAATTATATAATCATCCTCTGTAAGCTTTAAGCCTTTCTTTTTTAATGATTTGTTTGACAGCTTTGAAAAATCATTGTGTGTATCACCTGTTAGATAAATCATGATCCACCTTCTTTCTGAAATTTTCATCCTCATTCTAAAATATATTTATAACTGCTAAATACCTTAATTGGATTATAAACTGACCGCACACTGCTTTCAAGGCATAAAAATGAGTATGATTTTTACGTGATTTGTATTAAATGAGTACGATTTTTACGTGATTTTTTAATATGAGTACAATTTTTTCCAAAATAAATTGCATGAGTATAATTTCTTCGCATTTTATAGACATGAGTATAATTTTGGCAAAAATCGAATCAAATGAAGCTGTTTTATGCTAATGTGTATTTATGGAACAGATTGCTTTTTTCACAAATACCCTTTAAAATATATATTAAATACAGGAGGTGTATGACTATGATTGGACAGACGACATTATCTAAACCACATGTATACAAAATTAGCGAAATACCTAATTTCGACATTGATTATCGCGGGTTGACAAAATTAGCTCGTCAAAAAGGCTGTTCAGTTGCCGCTTTATCAGATAGCGAAAAAAATCAATTTATACACGGAAGCACTATGGCAGAAGTCAGAGAAAAAAGCATAAAGCTATGAATTTCAAAAAGGGCGTGTGAATTACGAAAGTTTTTCATGCGTCTTTTTATACTGATTTTCATTTTATGGACAAAATAAGGGCATAGTTATTAACTATTCAAATGTGATTTTGATGGATTTTCGAAAGAAAATAGTAAAATTTTGAAGTGTTATAAATTTTCTATATAGCAAAGTATATGGTTATAGATGCATTATTTAATATGTTATTGCAGTAAAATGTCCCCGTGTCATTAGAATGATGATTCCAGTAATATATCTTTCCTTTTATTTTGCTCAAATCTGCGTAATACTGGAGTAATTTCAAACTATTATAATCAGCGGTATAAATTAACTAAAAACAAACTATCAAATTATATTATGATAGTTTTATGAATATATCCATTGAACCACTTTCTCACAGCCTGTATAATAATATCCATAAAAGGAATGGAGAAAAACATGGAAACATTTAAAATGACACAGTCACAGCAGGCCATGATACTTGGACGTGCCTGCACATTGAGTCTCGCTGACAAATACGGGGCTGATAAAATCAATATAGAATCGAATGATATTTACATAAAATCTAGTGTTTTATTTAGTTATCTTGACGATGACTCACTCTATAACTTTATGGAAGCTGGACGGTATACCGTGGACAATCTTGCCGAAATATATCCATACCTGTCTGAAAGCAATCTTAAGATGGATGTTAAAATCATCTGTAGCAACAATCAGTACAGTGTTAACATTTCAGAGGGAAATAATTCCTACAATATATACTGCCAGCCAAAACCAAATAATTCTCAGTCATACAGTCCGATACGTGCTTCCAAGGAAAAAGACTCTTATATGGTAGAAAACTTTTGCAATGAATGGACTGGCTATAATTGCAGTGATGAATACGTAAATGAAATCAACCTGGTTGCAAAGATGCTTGCACCGAAAAAGGACATGTCTTGGGATACTGCATTTGGTGACGATATTTCTGAAATATATGATACAGTCCTGTCTGCCTTTGCAAAAGAAATTACCAGACAATGTGGACTTCATGAAGATTTTGCCGGACTTATGGTAAAACATTTTATGAGAAGCACCAATGTAAGCTCTGTCGAATACAATGTCAAACGAAGGCGTGTTACATTTAAAAATAGAAGTCTTGTCATGCCTGATGAGATGTACAACAATACCATCGGCCGTGTTATACTCCCATGCAGGCTGCTTAGCATAAGTAAAAAACCTGCCGTTGCTGCAATCGCACTTACGTTTGACAACAACTGGATCATTGACATGCGCATCCACAAATCTACCACTAAAGTATATTATGGTGGACTGAGCTTTGACATAAAGGTATATGAGAATACAGAAAACAGTATATTAAAACAAACCGTAATTAAATAAACTATTGCTTTGAAACATTAATGCATACTTCTTAAACATATTTTGAAGTTTATTATTCAACAGAGAATACATCTCTATGAAGATAATTTTCATTTATGTTATAATGAAATAAACTCTGTAACGCTTTATATTTAAGCATTACAGAGTATCAATAGTTTAATATTTTAAATTTAAGTTATTTTAATACACTGCTTCCTTTGTCAATGTCTGTTAATGACTGGAATTTTCCACATCTGTTATTTTTCAGATATTTTATATTATTATACGCTAACTTGAAAAAGTAAATTCCAGTGCAGAAGTAAATTCCACACTCATTTAAAA
>OJNS01000083.1_pt1 | contig 72311 bp, 66 predicted proteins | sample 1597911 | NCBI WGS metagenome assembly OJNS01 (sample SAMN01915214, study PRJEB22387) | human gut metagenome | isolation source: stool | host: Homo sapiens | place: USA
TTGTGAAAATTCTTAAGATTCTTCTCCAGAACTGAAATTATCCTCCCATTGCATGTACAATTTCTCTATTAATCAATAATTGTACGCACATGAAACCATTTCACTCACTACTTCAAATGATAGATACTCTGCATACCGAAGAGGATTGCAGATTGTATCTTGAAGATATGCGGTGGCATGGTGAGCCTGTTTGTCCGCATTGCGGCTCTATATCTAAGCACCACTACAAACTCACTCAAAAAGGAGAGTTCAAGGGTTTGTATAAGTGCAAAGATTGTCGGGAACGGTTTACGGTTCGGATTGGTACAATGTTTGAGGACTCTAATCTTCCGTTAAAGAAATGGTTCTATGCTATCTTTTTGTTTCTCTCGCACAAGAAAGGTATCAGTAGCTGTCAATTGGCACGTGATATTCATGTTACTCAAAAGACAGCATGGTTTATGTTGCATCGTATCCGTCATAACATAAAGGATGATGATGCAACTTTTGATGATATGACGCAAATGGATGAAACATATATGGGTGGCAAAAGTAGAAGTCATGGTAACGGGACACAAGGACGTAGCCTAAAGGAAAAAACACCTATATTCGGCATGGTTTCGGATGGTCTTGTTTATGCCCAAGTAGTACCCAATGTTCAGAAAACGACTTTATATCCTATTATTGAAGAACGTGTGCGTAAAGGTTCTACAATCATTACGGATGAACTAAATGTATATAACGCATTAGGTGATACTTATATTCATAAGACCGTTCACCATAAGCAGCATCTTTACGCTGTGAACGGCTACCATACAAATTCGATAGAGGGATTTTGGAGCCACATCAAGCGTGGTATCAAAGGTATATACCACCTTGCCAGCAAGAAGCATTTGCCTAAGTACTGCAAAGAGTTTGTTTTCCGATACAATACACGCAAGCAAACAGACGGTGAACGCTTTAATGACTTTCTACAAAGTTTCACCGAACGTCTGTATTATGGAGAATTATTGATGAAACCGGAATGGATATGATGAGTAATATTTTATAAACAAGTAATATAAAAAACTTCTATGGTTACTTGTTTGATGATACAAGCAGTACTTGTATCGTCATAACTTTATTCTTTATTGTAAGCCTAAGCCGTGATGGTTTGGGCTTACGTTTTCTAATTATATAACAGGTCCATTTTTTGAAAATACAAAAGCAAATCCAGCCTCACAAGGGTTGGATTTTTTGTGTTTTAAAAGATAAGGTTAAGGCAGTCTGTGATTTGTCTTTCTATTCATTTGCTCGTTTCCTTACTTTTTGCTTACTTTGTTGTCGAAACCAAAAAGTATTGATTAAGAAACAGACATTTGAATAAAAGACATATTACAAGCAACTTGTAGACAAGTTATTTGGCTTTAGTAAATCTGGTAAATTGAAAATAGCCCCAAATGATAAGTCGAAAGGTCGGTTTGTACCCTGCATAAGGGCGCAGACTGCTTTTCCTTATTTGGGCAAAGGGTTTTACCAGAACCTACTAAAGCAAACAAGAGAAAAGTTAGGCTGTGTCCTTTGCTTTTGCTCTTAAAGCAACTCGGTATAAACCTTTAATGCTCAAAATATGGACTATAAACTGGAATATATGACACGTCTGTTTGCTAAGATTAGCAAGAAAAAGACGGAAGCCTACGTTATCAATCGTATTTGGCATCAGTTGAATGATGACAGAGTTAAGTTTGTTGTTCAACAATACATCAGGAGAACACAAGATAAGTACGCCTTAGCTGACTTGTATCTGCCACAACTCGGTATTTTTATAGAAATAAACGAACCATTCCACAAAAATAATACAGAAGTTGATAGAATACGGAATGAGGAAATTTCCCATGTAACGCATTCTGTGCCTATCGTAATAGACTGCGGAGATGTTATAGATAAGGACAAAATACGCTGGAAATCGATAGAAGATATTCATTCTCAAATCTCGAAAGTTGTTCTGCAAATCAAACAAACCATTATAGAACAAGGAGATAAGTTTATTCCTTGGGATGGCGGTAGTACTCTTTCCGTAGAATATCATCGTAAGAAAGGTTATCTGAAAGTGGAAGAGTTCGAATATGTCCGTACCATTGATGAAGCATTTGCCATATTCGGGGCAAAAGCAAAACATCGTGGGTTCTTACGTGTGGCTGGTGCTTCTGTCCCCGACAAACCTAACGAGATTGTTTGGTGTCCTAACAGTGCGCACCGTATTTGGTGTAATGAACTTTCGGAGGATGGTTTGGAAATTCGAGAATACAACAAAAACGAGCAGGCACGCGGAAGCCATGTAGAAAGATATTTGTCGGACAACCAAAGACGAGTTACTTTCTTTAGAGAGGAGGATGAACTCGGCTTCCGTTTCTACCGCTTTGTAGGTGTCTTTGAACTTAACAAGGATAAATCAGAAAAAGAGAATAAATGTGTTTGGGAACGTATCTCAGACTATTATCAACTATAATATAACCAAAAAATCAATTAGTTATGATGTATGCATTTAAAGTGACTGCTAAGCAAAATATTGCTGGCAAAATTGCTAAGGGTATGAGTGTGCAAGTTGTTGAACAAAACATTAATAGTCCACAACTCAAAACAACATTAGAAGCCTTTAAAAAACAACTTGGAATTGAAATTAAAGGAGTTTCAGTGTCAATGTCTTATTTTACAGTGGAAAGATTGAAATAACATTTTTCCTAATCAGACAAGGTGTGTTAAAAGAGATTTTTGAACCTCTTTTTAACACACCTTTTTTGTGTTCCATAAATATTATAAAATCAAAAGCAATATTTATGAAATCACTATTAGATACTATAACAGAAGCATTTGCATCAAGATGTAATAATTCACTTTCTGATGTCATATCAGAAGAGCTAAACGAGTCCAATTCAGAGTTAAGTAAAGCTAAAACTTATGTAAATCGGACATGGGTTGGAAATGATATTATCATAAAATTTCTTCTATCTGATACAGAGGTTGAAAATCTTAAAAAGCATATCAATAATTTGTCACAAAAGAAAAGAAGAACGCCACCCAAAGTAATAAGGCTCACTAAGTCTAAAATTGCACTCGTGAATGATGATTAATTCAAAATACATATTCTATCAAACATTAAATCTCAGTTTTATGAAACAGAAAAAACTTGAGGTAATCGGACACGATTACCAAACAAAGAGAACACAGGAAACAAGAGTTATTACCTCTATCAGAAAGGAGGCTTACAATGGCTGAACAATTGATAACTGCGGGCGAAGCGGCACAAGTATTGGGTGTAACTCTCGATGATATTCCTGCTAACAAATGTATCACAAAAGCAGAATTTGAATTACTTGCTGGTATTGTTCAATTAACAGTAGTTCCAAATCCGTCTGATGCAACCGTAAAGTTAAATGGGACTGTTGCCACTTCTATTAAAGTTACTAAAGGCACATCTGTTACTATTGAGGTTTCTAAGTCGGGGTATCAAACCCATACGGAAACAGTAACAGTTAATGCTACAATGACTAAAAACATTACGCTTTCCAATGTACCGTCTGGGGCTTATGTACCAAGTAGTGCACCCGTAGGTGTTTATATTCTATCAACGGATGGATTTGCTTATAAACGTTCTGCATGGAATACGGCTAATAATAGTAAAGCAGTAGGGGTTGGGGTAAAAACCTCTAAATGTTCTTTTGTGATAGCACCAGTAGAACAGACTTCTATTCAATGGGGTGGTTATGGTACTTTAATCAACGGTTGTACAACTACCACTTCTGAAAGTACAGCTAAAACTGATTATAAGGGTAAACAGAATACTGACGCTATTATTGCGCAATTAGGTGTTTATAAGGCTATGGCTGCTGGATTAGATATAAACAATATTGTTTCTAATGCTTCTATTTTAGCAGAATCTATACCAGTAGTAATACCAGAACATGGGGGAATAATTTCAGAATCTGAATATGATAAACTTGTTGAAAAACAACAATCTGGAGAAACTCTTACACCAGAAGAACAAAAGCAACTATCTGAATATAGAGATGAACAAATCAGACTGGAATTTAAAGAAAAATACAATATAGTTTCTGACCCAATTCTTTATCTTTCAGTGTCTGAAATGCGTACACAAATGAAAGAAATGATTATTGCCCAACAAGAAATTATGACATTGCCAGAAATGGAGGGAGGGCAACCATTACCTATCACGACAACGGATATAGATAATATGTCCGATGAAGGTATTATGTTACTTGATACAAGGGCGTCAGAACAATATGCAGCAAATTATTGCCGTAATTACACATTTAAGAATGGCGCAGTTGGTTATCAACCTGCTTTAGGAGAATTGTTTGAAGCATATCAGAATAAATCAGAAGTGGATGCTTGTATGTCACTTATTGGTGGAAAAGCGTTATATGACAGCTCTATCAACAATTATTGGAAATGGAGTTCTACCCAGTACGACAGCCTCAACGCGTGGATCTTGTACTGGGACGACGGCTTCATCAACTACTACAATAAGAACGACAGCACCAACTACGACTGTGCAAGGCCGTTCGCAGCTTTTCAATAATCAATTTACCAATTAGTCAATTTACCAATTTAAAAATCTTCAATACATGTTAGCAAGTGAGTTACCCGTATATAGAGATACTTACGAATTAGTAAGCATTTTAATGGATTATGTTATGATATTCCCAAAATCTCATAAGCACACCATAGGGCAGAAAATTACAAACGTTTCATTGGAATTGTTTGAATTTCTACAACTTGCTAATAGATGTTACACTGATAGAGAAGCTCGTATAAGACATCTTGAAGATTTCTTGGTAAAGTTTGAATTGTTAAAGGTTCTATTACGGTTGTGCAACGAGAAAAGGATAATCACGGTGAAGCAATCGGCAAAACTTGCATTACTTACGGAAAGTATAGGCAAACAAGTTACGGGATGGAAGAATAAATAGCAGCATACTTCTGCCAGAGTCCGCACGACTACGGTTTTGTGGAGCGAGCAGTTAAATAATAGAAAAGGCTCGTGTACTATCTACTCAATTGAGATTAGTTAAGAACAAGAAAATCACGAGAATGTACCCAGTACGACAGCAACAACGCGTGGAACTTGGACTGGGACGACGGCAACATCAACAACAACAATAAGGACAACAGCAACAACAACGACTGTGCAAGGCCGTTCGCAGCATTTCTATTGATAACAATCATACAAAGAAGTAAAAATGGAGGATTTTATTGAATACATTCCGCTTGAAGATGTTTTTGAAGCCTATTATGACTGCCGAAAGAAAAAGAGGAAAACTATTAATGCAGTAAAGTTTGAAAGCGATTATGAAGCCGAACTTGTCAAACTGTGGCGTGAGATAAACTCGCAAACTTATCAGATAGGTAAGAGTATTGTTTTCATTGTTACACGACCCGTTCGACGAGAAGTATTCGCTGCCGATTTTCGAGATAGAATTGTCCAACATCTCGTTGTACGCCGTTTAGAACCTTTCTTTGAAAAATACTTCATACAAGACAATTATAATTGCAGAAAGAATAAAGGTGTTTTATATGGTGTCCAAAGATTATATGAGCATGTTCGCAAATGTAGCCATAACTATAAAGAACCTTGTTATATAGCGAAATGTGATGTACAAGCATTTTTCATGTCTATTCACAAACCTACTCTTTGGAAAATGCTTGAAGCTTTTATCAAAGAAAATTACAAGGCTGACGATTTGCCCATTATGCTATGGCTGACGGAAATGATTGTAATGCACAATCCTGAACGGAATTGTATTATCAAATCACCAAAATGGATGTGGAAAGGTTTACCTAAACACAAGTCTTTGTTTACAAGCAGTAAGTATTATGGGTTAGCAATAGGGAATATTACAAGCCAAATGTTTGCCAATTTCTATATGACAACATTTGATAAATGGATGCACGAAAAATATGGTGGAAATTACGGAAGATATGTGGATGATTTTAATTTCATAGGACAAGACGTTAAAGCGATGTGGCATGATATACCCGAAATAAGAGTGTTCTTAAAAGAAAATTTGGGATTGAATTTGCATCCTAAGAAACTCTATATACAACACTATCGCAAAGGTTGCAAATTTATCGGAACAGTAGTAAAAGGTGAGTTAATGTATGTGAGCAATCGGACTGTTGCTAATTTTATTGATACAGTTCGTAAATTTAATATGCTTGCGGAACGTAATACCGACTATATAAAAGAGAACGCAGAACATTTTGTTTCATCGCTGAACAGCTATTTCGGTTTGCTTGGACATTATCAATCGTATGCTATTCGTAGAAAAGTAGCTAATATGATTTCGTCTAAATGGTTTGAGGTTATGTTTATATCTGGACACTTTGATAAAGCAGTTTGCAAAATATCCTATACGGCACACTACAATCTTAAAAGAAAATCTTATGAAAAGACAGTTTTCAGACCAGATGAATATGATACCAACAAGTACGGTCTGATAAACTATAAATAATCAATGAAACTATATACCTTAAAGTAAGCAGGTATTATACACAATACTTGGTACAATAAAGTATATAGTTGCGAATTTTTTTTATGGGATGTGCTTTGGCTGTTATGGCTTTGGTTGTAGGATGTCAATCAGAAGAACAAGTTTCGGAAAACAGCGTAAAAGAAGAGGTAAGAGAGGATGGTTTTGATGAAATTGCTTTTATGAATAAGGTTAAGTTTAAGTCTTTGGTTGATGAGCACCCAGATAAAAGGGCACCGAGCGCTACAGTCAATCCCAAAGATTTGAAATTTTTAAATCTTGTAAGTGTGAAATTAGCTCGTAAGAAACTTGACTGTAAAAGTGGTTTCGGTTTATGTGATTTTAAGTTTTTTCCGAAAAATACGACTGTGAAGGTAGCCGAAAAAGCTATATCCCCAGGCGAATATTTGGTAGAGTTAAAGGAGGATACGTTGAATTCCCGTTATTATATGGAGCTGTTGTTGGATGAAGAGTTTCCTGATGGATTTGATAAGAATGATGCTTGTTTGATAGTTGATGATGACCTTTATTGGGTGAATGATCCCGTAACGGTGCAGGATATGGAAGATTTGTTGAATTCAGATAAAATGTATGAGGAAATGAATCGGAGGATTGAATATTTATTTGAAACAGGACAAATAGGAGCCGGTAATATTCCTTTTATTGATTCTTTAGGTCAACATGGTGGGTATGTTATCGAAGTTGTAGGAAAACCTGTGGACAGACCTTGAGGCAAAGTACCTATTAAAGAGAATGCGATGAGAAAGTTAAGTCTGATTTTATTTTTGAGTTTGTTCGGCTTTCAGCTTTATGGCCAGGTTGTGAATTTAGGAGACGCAGAGTTGGCTACAAAAATCAAGAAATCTACGAAGCCCTATAAAGTAGTATATATCCTTTGCGACTATTGCGAGCCTTCTTTGGTGCTTTATCCTCAAATCTATAAGCTGCTTTCGGGACGCAAGGATGTGGACTTTTATCCTATTTGTGCACAGAGCAGTGCGGAGGTGGAAGCTTACATGGAAAACCATAAAGTTGGAGGCCCCATTTATGTGGTTAATCAAAACCGGAAGAGAAAATGGTATGCCATTATTGATTTCTACAATCCGATAAGTGCAGCAAGCGATTATCTGACAAAATTCTTAGGGATAGATGCCGATAAGATGGGTGCTTCCAGTTTTGTGGTATTGAATGAGAAAAATAAGGTGATAGCCCAAACGACTTATGAAACAGAAGATAACTCTTGTTTGAATATACTAAAAAAGGCGATAAGGTAATAACCATTCCTGTATATGAGATAAGCCGGTATACCAATAGCTGCACGATTCGGATATTCGTGCAGCTATTTTTATTCGCGGTAACTTCTTGCTTCTTATTTAAACTTTTTCAATTTCTTCGTCATGGCCGCCATGGTTTTGGGGTCGGATGTGGTGTCAAGCACTTTTTGGGCTTCGGCCAACAAAGCCGGGCGGAGTTCAAGTTGTTTCAGCGTCAGTGTAGGGACGGGACGCGTACGGAGGTCATTCACCGCAATGCTCAGCTCGGACCATGCTTCCAACCGTTTCCGTTCGGCCTGCGTGATGTGCATGACAGAGCCGTGGCGCGGGGTGAAGTCGCCGTGGGTCTTCGTGTTTTGCACGAATGTAAAGTCTTTCAGGTTCGTGCTCTTGCAGAATTGGTAGAAACCCTGTGCGTAGCAATCGTACATCAGGACATACTCGTCCGAACCGATGAGGGGGAACACACTGGAACCTTCCACCGGATATTGCCCCTCTTTTTGCAGGTGCCGCCATTCGATGGTGTAGGGGCCGGTGGGTCGGGGTGCAGTGGCACGCATTACGCCTTGCCGCGTGCGGAATCCTTTGTTCATGACCGAGCGGCCCTCGTCTTTGAAGAACAGCACGTATTCTTTCGCTTTCGGGTTATACACGATATCCCCGTCTATGGCGGCCGTACCGAAGTCGAACAGCAGTTTCGGCTCCGTGATGTCCGTGAAGTCTTCGTTCACGTAAGAGTAGAACAGCTTGAAGTAAGGCTGTTTGAAGTTCAGGTCTTCCGTGGGATACTCCCAGTCGTGCCGTCCGATGGAGTAATAAATCATATATTTCCCAACCTCGTCGTCCCAGATGATTTGAGGCGCCCAAACGGCATGCAGGTTCTCGCGGTCGAATCCCGTCAGGTTGGGGAAACGGGTGGGGAAGTCGATGGCCGTGTGTTGCCAATGGATGAGGTCGGTGCTTTTCATCAGGATGAGTCCGTCGTTGCTTTGCCAACCCTCGTCCGAGCGCATGTCCGTCATGACCATATAAAATGTTTTCCCGTCCCGGCCTCTTGTGATGTACGGGTCCCGTATGCTTTTCTTCAGGGCGATGGTGTCCGAGGCCACGACCGGATGCCCTTGGTTGAGGGACGTGTAGTTATATCCGTCGTCGCTCAAGGCATAACGTACTTGTTCGCCGTATGGGGAATTGTTGGAGAAGAAGGCGAAGAGGTAACTGCTGTAAGGAGAAGGCTCGGTCGTTTGTGCCAACACTGGTGTCATGGCTCCGAGGGTGGCGGCCAACATGCCGGTCATCATTCGTTTTTTGAGTTTCATGATTAGGTAATGTTTGAGTTTTGTTGTATATGTGCGGGCAAAGATAGGCAGAATCGGCCGATAAAGGAAGTTTTTACAGGGGCTTTTCGCACGGTGTGGCGAGAATGTGGCATTTTTTGCGTTATGCCTGATTGCCCGTCCCGTCTTTTTTTTGTCACTTTGTGACCGATACAATGAAAACTAATCAATGTGATGAAAAGAATTTTTTTTTGTGGGATACTGGCGGTTCTGGCGGCCGGACAGGCAAGTGCCGATGTCGTGCCGGAGCAAGTCAGTTGTGTGGTGAAGCCTTTGTATGGGTATAGACAAGACCGTTTGCCAGGACGTATCGTTGCCGTGCGGTTGAAAGGCCCCGAATTGAAAGGCGAAGTCCGTGTGGATGTGGCGTACAAGAAACTGAAGGAGACTTCTACCTTCCGTGTCGATGCGAAGGATTCGGCGGAGGTGGAAATCATGTTGCCTTCCGCCTTGCCTATGGACAAGGCCGCGAGCGTTTCGCTGACGGTGCGCGGGACGGAAAAGAAAGTGAAGACGAAAGTCACCGTGGAACCGATGCGGCATTGGACGGTGTACCTTTACAACCATTCGCACGTGGACATCGGTTACACGAACACGCACAAAAACGTGGAGATGTTGCACAAGACGAACGTGTGGGAAGGCATGAAACTGGCTCGGGAAACAGCCGGACATGTGGACGGTGCACGCTTCGTGTGGAATCCCGAGGTGACTTGGCCGATTGAACGCCTGTGGATTTCAGAACCGGAGAAACGGGATGAGGTCATTGCGGCTATCAGGCGAGGCGACCTTTGTGTGGACGCCAGTTATGTGAACCTGAATACGAGCATTTGTTTGGATGAGGAGTTGTTTCATGTATTCAAGTTCTCGCGCGAGTTGCAACGGCTGTCCGGCGTGCCTGCCGATGTGTTCCAGCAGTTCGACATCCCCGGCATTTCCTGGGGACTGGTTCCGGTCATGGCACAGGAGGGCATCAAGTACGTCATCTCGTGGCCGAACACCGACCGGGGCGGCAACGCACACTCTCGGAATATAGACGGCATGCCTTTCTGGTGGGTAGGACCCGACGGCCATTCCAAAGTGTTGTTCCTGCAACCGGGCAAGTATTCCAACAGTGGCAGCATGGACAAGGGGAACACGACCGGGCGGCCTTGGTTCGGCCAGCGAGACCCGCGTAAGGTGCCGGCACGCATCCGGATGGGGAGTGCCAATGTAGACTTTACGGGCAAGCTCGTGGAGTTGGAACGTGACCATTACCCCCTCGATTTCATCGTACTCTCTTGGACATTGTGGGACAACAGTCCGGTGGATGCCGATGTCCCCTACGCCGTAAACGAATGGAACAAGAAATATGCTTATCCGAAGATTGTCATCAGCGGCGGGCATGAAATCATGGCGCGGTTGGAAAAAGATTATGGCGACCGCTTGCCGACCGTGACGGGAGACTATACGGAATACTGGACCGACGGGTTGGGTACGGCTGCCAGGCTGACGGCCATTAACCGCCGTAACAAGGAGAGAATCACGCAGGCAGAGACCGTGTGGTCGATGCTGGCAGGAGGAGCTTGTGCCCCGCGTGCCGATTTCGATGAAGGTTGGCGTTATATTATGATGGGGTCGGAACATACTTGGGATTTTGAGAATCCGTGGGAACCTTATTTCCATGAAGCCATCGGAAAGGTGAAACAATCTTATTTCCAGGAAGCGGAAGCCCGTTCGACGGCCTTGTTGGACGAGGCGTTGGGATTGGCCACGGACAAGTCCAACGGAGCGTTGGGGCCGCGCGAAGGGCCGTCGAACGGCGGTATCGCCGTGCTCAATACGCAGTCGTGGGCGCACGGCGGGTTGGTGACGCTGACGGCCTCCGAGAGCCAGAAAGGCAACAAGGTGGTGGATGATGAGGGGAACGCCGTGCCTTCGCAACGTTTGTCTACCGGCGAACTGGTGTTCTGGGCTTCGGACGTGCCCGCCTTGGGTTCGCGCCATTATCGTGTGGTGGAAGGCGATGCCGTGCCGGGCGATGCCTGCAAGGTGGAAGGCTACACGTTGGACAACGGTTGCGTGCGTGTCACGATAGACGGCAAGACAGGAAACATCGCGGCCTTGACCCGTGCCGGAGAAGATTACAATTATATCGACGCGTCGGTGGACGGAGGGGCCAATTCGTGCAGTTGGCTGCCGGCCAACGAAAACAAGCCCGAGGCCGACAAGGTGCAGGCCGTCACGGTGACCGAGCAAGGCGGCTTGGTGGTGGAATTGAAAGTGGAATCCACGATGAAAGGCTGCCGTTCGGTGACGCGTACCATCCGTCTGGTGGCCGGACAACCGTGGGTGGAGACCACCAACGTGGTAGACAAGTTGCCGTTGTTGGACAAAGACGGCATACATTTCGGTTTCGGTTTTAACGTGCCGCAGGGCGTGACGAAGGTGGACATCCCTTGGGGCGTGATGGAAATGGAGAAAGACCAATGGCCGCAGGCCAACCGCAACTGGATAGCCCTGCAACGTTGGTTGGACGTTTCGAACGACACGCACGGCGTGACTTGGTGTGCCTTGGATGCCCCTTTGTTCGAGTATGGCGACCGCACGGCCAACATTTCGTTGGGATGGGGCGGACAAGGACCTTGGCTGACCAAGTTGGAACCGTCTTCCACGGTGTATTCCTGGGCGATGAACAACCATTGGCACACGAATTTCCCCCTGACGCAGGACGGGCCGGTGGCTTTCCGTTACCGCATCCATCCGCATGGCGGATATGACGCCGTGGCCGCCAACCGTTTCGGTTTGGAGCAGGCGCAACCGTTGGTGCATGTTACTGCGGACAAGAACCCGGACGTGAAGCCCGTTGTGGCGGTAGACAACCGTGCCGTGTACGTCACCGTGCTGAAATCCACGGGGAAAGACAACGAGATGATTGTCCGTTTGCGTTCCGTGTCGGACAAGGAAGAGACTGTGGCTTTGGACTTCCCGGCCCGCCGTCCGTCGTCCGTGTCGCTCTGCACGCTCGAGGAGCAGCCCGGACAAGCCGTGGAGGAGACGCTGACGATGAGACCCTACGGTATGGCCACGTTGAAACTCGCTTTCTGACAACGGGAGCATGGGAGGCTTCCGGACTCTTCCGGCAGCGTGCGGTACGGGCTTCCGTCCGTGGATGGATGCTTGTAAAGAAAATGTAGGTTTGTCACAGAGCTGAATTTCAGTTGTTTAAGCCTTTGAAAAAAATCTGCGTCAAACGGAAAATCGTTTGCCGCAGATTGGAAAATCATTCGGAGCAGAACGGAAAACGTTTCTGCGCCGAATGATTTTTGTATATAAGTTTCGTCTCACTCGCTTTTGTGGAAGTATAGGAACTGCTCGGTGTTGAATCGGAATTCCCCTGACAGTTCGGTCTGTTATTAACACTCTTTATTGCACCTTTGGAGGACGGGCGAGAGAAAAACGTTACATTTGCAAAAATATATGGCAATAAAGTCTACGCTTATGGCAAACTATATCCGTTTTGATTGGGCGATGAAGCGCCTGTTGCGCAACAAGGCTAACTTTGGGGTGTTGGAAGGCTTGTTGACCACGCTTTTGGATGAGAAAATCACCATCAGCCAGTTGTTGGAGAGCGAAAGCAATCAGGAAGACGAGTTCGACAAGTACAACCGTGTGGATTTGTTGGCCTTGGATTCCAAAGGGGAACTGATACTCATCGAGGTGCAGAACAACAATGAGTACGCTTATTTTCAGCGCATGTTGTTCGGCGTGTCGAAGTTGGTGACGGAATACATCAACCGTGGCGAGGGGTATGAGAACGTGCGCAAGGTGTACAGCGTGAACATCGTTTATTTCTCCTTGGGGCATGGCAAGGATATCGTGTACCATGGCAAGACGGAATTTCGCGGCATCCATGAGAACGACATATTGGAACTGACTCCTTTCCAACGGCAGACCTTCAAGGTGGATGCCGTGAGCCAACTTTATCCGGAGTATTATATCCTGAAGGTGAACGACTTCAACAAAGTGGCCAAGACCCCGTTGGAGGAATGGATCTACTATTTGAATACGGGTGAGATTCCCGAAACAGCCCACGCCCCCGGTTTGGCGGAGGTGCGCGAACGCCTGAAGGTGGACGGGATGACAAAAGGTGAGCGCGAAGCTTATTACCGTCATCTGGATAACATCGTCATTTTGCGCAACAATATTTATACGGAGCGTGCCGAGGGGCGTGCGGAGGGGCGTATGGAAGGCCGTGCGGAAGGTCGCATGGAAGGGCGTGCCGAAGGAGAGCATGCCAAGGCTTTGGAGATAGCCCACAGGTTAAAGGCCATGGGATTGTCCGTGGATGCCATTATCGGTGCCACGGGGTTGTCGGCGGAAGAAATAGAGAAAGCCTGATAACCCCTTGTTTCCTAATCAATAGAAAGTCCCGGTCGCCTTTCACAAGGCGGCGGGGACGGATTAACTTATTTCTGGTTTGCTTGTGCGCACGTACACGTATTTATTTTTTTCATGTAGTCGAATTTCCATACAGGGTCTTCTTCCGCCCAAGCACGTGGGAGCACGCCCGCGCCGTTGATTGGGCCTTCCACCCTGACGAGGTAAAGATCATTGCCTTTTAGTGCGGCTCCCATGTACATGGGGCGACCGTTGCTTAGGCGGACACGGACGGCCACTTCATGGTATTGCCAATATACATCGTTGGTGGATACGAGCAAAGGCACCTTTTTCAGGTATTTATGGAATAAATCATAGAAGCGGGAATAATCGCGCTCATTACAACGGGGGACGACGTACTTGACCCCGTCGGTTCTCCGTCCTCCTCTATTGGGTCCTTGTATAAGGCAGATGATGCGTACGAGGTTGCCCTGATAGTGTACATCTTCTTCTTTTGTGCCTTTACGTCTTGCATAGGCGTTGAAAAGAGAATCGAATTCGGTCACGATGCTTTGGTCGGGGACAGGGTCGCTTTTCTCATCTATCAGTTGGTTCATGGTTTGATAATAAAAATACACTCCCTTTGTGTCGGCTTCGAACGACAAGTATTCCATTTGTCCGTTGATGTCAGAGGGCAAGGTCATGATATATTTTTTCTGTTGCACGTGTTGACTGTCGGTCGTTTCCGTGTACTTGTGGAACGTGCGCATGCCGTCCAGTTGTTGGAACATGGCATCAATTTCGGGTTTGAATCTTCGGTATTCTTCTTCACTCTCATACCAATGGTTTACCCAATATTGGGCACCCGTTAGCCAACGGTTGGTTTGGTAGCGTTTTGGGAACATACTGTCCAATTGGTGGTACAAGTTCATGACCGTAGGGTTTTCCTGATAGAATATTTGTGCATGGCTCGAGGTCGTGGAAGCTATGATGGCTATCGTCATCCATAGCAAAGGTTTAATACACGTTTTCATAAGGCGGGATGTTTATTTCATATTGTTTGGAAAATTCGTCCATTCTTCTTTTCTGCTTTTGGAACTCGGCCTGAATGTCGGCCAAGTGTGGCATGGTCTGCTGTCGGTCTGCCGTGTCTGCGTCTTGTAGGGCAGTATCGGACAGGGGGATTGAGGCCGTTTCGGTGGAGGACGTGTCCTGTCCTGTTGAGAGTGTTGCCCACATTTGTCCTTTTGGGTGGCTTGCGGGGAGGACAATCGTGTCCCGGACTGTGATTATTTTGGCAGTCAACGTAGTGGGCACTGGCTTTTCGATGAATACCGTATCGGTTTTCCACTTTACTTCCGTGAGGACGGTAGGGGGTATGGAGATGGAATTTGTGGGCTGTGTGGCTTCCTTTCGCGAGACGGTGGTACCTAAGAAAAAACATGCGGCTGCGACGGAAGCTGCCGCTATCCACCGTACGGCGATTTGCCTTGTGCGACGTATGCGCTTCGGTAGCATCGGAGGAACGGTCTGTAGGGCAGAGGAGCCGGGAATTTCTTCCAGTGGGCATGACTGCATCCACCTTTCCTGTTCTTCTTCCGTGAAAGAAGGTTCGCCTTCGTCGAACTGGTTGAACATGGTTTTGAAGTCGGCAAAATCCTTGTCGGCATCCGGCGAACGGAAATACTCCGTCAGCAGGGCTTCTTCTTCCAACGAGGTCTTTCCCTCCATGTAGAGGTCAAGCCATCGTCTGATGTCTTCTTTGTTTGTCGTCATGTTCAATCTCTCCTTACCTTTAGTTGTTCCATCATTTGTTTCCTTGCTCGTGACAATATGGTGCGGACTACGCCTTCCGTTGCTCCGATGATACGGGCTATCTCGCCCATTTCCAAATGTTCCACCTGACGCATGCGGAGCACGGCCCGGTATTTGTCCGGCAGGTTCCGAACGGCCCCGCGCATCCATTCCGCATTTTCACGGTCTTCCATCATCGCCTGTGCGCTTCGCTGTCCGTCGGGCACGTCATGCCCCGTCAGGCTTTCGTGCGGATGGGTTTTGAGTCGCCGCAGGCGGTCGATGCAAAGATTACGGGTGACGGTCATACCCATGGGAGCAATGTTCTTTTCCCGGTCGATCCGGTCTCGGACAAGCCAAAGTTTGAGCATGGCTTCTTGTACGATGTCTTCCGCCTCGTCCTCATCAGACAAATAGAAACGCGCGATGTCTACGAGTTTGCCTCGTAGCATGGATGCCGCTATTTCAAATTCTGTCTTTTCCATGAGGTTAATGTTACAAGGGGCGGAACCGTTTCCGGCAGTCAGGACGTGGCCGTTCTTTCCCTTTTTATAAAGAATACGCAGAAGCCGCTCTTTTGTTTCAGCGGATGATGTTAAAGAATGTAATAAAAAGGAAATGAGGGAGGCTGAGTAACAGAATGACAGAAGGAAAACGTTTCCCGTATGTAGATATTTAGAAGACAGAAGAACAAAAGAACAGAAGCCTGAAAAACGCTTTCCGTAAGGAATCTTATGTCCTTATGTTCTTCTGTCCGAATCATTTTCCCAAAGGAAACATGTCCTTATGTTCTTTTGTCTAAATCATCTTCTCATAAGAAACATGTTCTTCTATCCGAACCGCATTCCGTATGGAAACAAGCATGTTTGTCATTCATTCTCGCTTTCATTCATAAAAGCATGTCCGGCTCGTTCCCGAAAAGTCTCTTGTATTCGCTTTCAAAATTGGGTGTGAAGATTCCTTTTCCCATCGCTTCATGGATTTCCGTCGTGCTCCAGAAACGTCCGCCATCTGTTTCAGCACTGGGACGTATGTCCTCGTCGTAGGTACAACGGTGGGGAAAGACCAGTTCACGTTCGCGGTCGGATTCAAATACATAGTGGGGGAGACGTTCGGGAGTGAAGCCGGTGAGGCCGAGTTCTTCTTCCGCTTCGCGGCGCAGGGCCATCTCTACGCTTTCGCCCAAGTCCACATGCCCTCCTACGGCCGTGTCCCATCTCCCTGGTTGGATGTCTTTCCAATGCGGACGCTTTTGCAGGTAAAGTTCGCCCCGGCTGTTGAACACATGCAAGTGCACCACAGGGTGGAGGCGTTTGCTGCCATTGTGGCATTCGCCGCGCGTGGCGGCTCCGATGATGTTCCCCTCTTCATCCACGAGGGGAAACATCTCTTCCTGGTTATCTTTTTGTGTAGCTATCATGAGGCCTTGCGAGGTTTAAGGAATGAGCAATGAGCTGTCGCCGTAGCTGAGGAAACGGAAATCGTGGGCGAGGGCATAGTCGTAAATCGTGCGCCAATCGCCGTGCACGAAAGCCGAGACGAGTAACAACAGTGTACTTTGCGGTTGGTGGAAATTGGTGACCATCATCCGCACGATATGGTATTCGTATCCGGGAGCTATGATGATTTGCGTACTGGTGTGCAGGGCTATCAGCTCGTGGCGGTTCAGGTAATCCCATACGTTTTGCAGGGCTTGCATTGTGGTGAGTGCTTCCGGACGTCCGTCGTCGGGGCTTCTGGAGGGGCGTGTCCGGGCGGCATACTCGTAAGGCATCCACTGCGGCACGTGGAGTTCTTCTTCGGATGCGTCGGGATTTCCGTCCAAGGCCACACCTATGTAATAGAGGCTCTCGAGGGTACGCACCGAAGTCGTGCCCACGGCGATGCATGCGCCGCCGTGGGCCAACAGTTTCCCAATCGTGCTGCGATGCACGCAAATGTATTCCGTGTGCATCTCGTGCCCGGCAATCTCTTCGCTTTTCACGGGCTTGAACGTGCCCGCCCCGACGTGGAGCGTCACTTCCTCGCGGTCAATGCCGTGGGCATCCAAATCGGCCAACACGCGTTCGGTGAAATGGAGCCCGGCCGTGGGGGCAGCCACGCTGCCTTTGATTTTAGAATACACCGTCTGGTAGGTCGTCTTGTCGCTTTCCTGTGTCTCGCGGTTCAGAAAGGAAAAGATGTGAAAAACACCTCCAACTTACAAAATTTCAGCCCAAGTCGTTTGTTCGTCGTCCCATTCAAAGTCAATCCAGTGGCTGGTGCCGCGATTCTCGCCCCGGGTAGCCTTCAGGGTGATGCTGCGTCCGCCGATTTCCACAGGGCGGGATAAGCAGCCGCTTTTCCATTTTTTCAGATTGCCCACAAGGCAAAGCCAACTGCAACGACCGGTTTGTTGGAACATCAGCGCGTAGTCGTGCGGACGGACCGGTTCCAGACAGAACACCTCGATGAGCGCGCCGGTATCTTTGTGGAAATGCAACCGCGCCTGTATGACTTTTGTGTTGTTGAATACCATCAGGGCACCTTGGGGCAAATAGTCCGGCAACGACGTGAACGTGTCCTCGCCCACCGTTCCGTGACGGTACACCAACAGTTTGGATTGATCCCGTTCGGGTAGGGGGAATTTTGCGATACGCTCCTCGGGCAGTTCGTAATTGAAGTCTTTAATTTGGATGTGTTTGGTCTCTTCCATTGGGATTGATAGCTTTTGGGATGCAAAGTTAGGTATATTTACCGAAGTGGAACGGGTGTTTGGGATAAAAAAGCATAAAGGCGGCAGACAGATATTGTACTCCTTGCGCTTTGCTGTATATTTGTCTGCGCGGAGATAGGATGCAACCCGGCACAGCCCAATCAGAAAATTCCGTTTTCGTTTGCCTCTGCGCCTGTCTTTCGCTATCTTTGTCGGGAATAAAACATGGAAGATATGAAAATCGGAGATAAAGTAAGGTTTTTGAGCGAAGTGGGGGGCGGCATCGTGAGCGGCTTCCAAGACAAAGATACGGTATTGGTGCGGGGTGAAGACGGTTTCGACATTCCGATGCCCGTGCGTGAGTGTGTCGTGGTAGAGACTGACGATTATAATATTGCCAAGGTGAACACCGGTACGCACGACAAGAAGAAACTCGTAGGGGAGCGGGCGGCCAGACAGTTTCGTGATGAAGATGAGGAAGACGACCGTCCTGTGACATTCGTGCCCAAACCGCAGGAACGCCGGAACGGTGACAAGCTGAACGTTTTTCTGGCTTACGTGCCGATGAATCCCAAAGAAATGACCACCACGTCTTTCGAGGCTTATTTGGTGAACGACAGTAACTATTACGTCACCTTTCTTTACATGAGTGTGGAGGGTACGGGATGGCGCGTACGTTTCCAAGGGACGGTGGAGCCGAACACCAAACTCTTCATGGAGGAATTCGACCGTTCGGTGTTGAACGACATGGAGCGCGTCTGTGTGCAATGCCTGGCCTATAAACAGGAGAAGACTTTTCTGCTCAAACCGGCCGTACAGGTGGAATTGCGGATAGACACTGTGAAGTTCTACAAGTTGCACACGTTCCAACCTTCGGATTTCTTTGAAGAAGATGCCTTGGTGTATGACGTGGTGAAGGATGACGTGCCTGCCCGTACGGTTTTTGTCAATGCAGAACAGTTGCAGGAGGCTTTGCTGAAAAAATCGGCCGACGAGCGTCCGGTACGCCAACCGGCTCGTAAAGCGGAACAACCGAAGAACGGCATCATAGAAATAGATCTGCATATCAGTGAATTGTTGGACAATACAGCAGGGCTTTCCAACAAGGAGATGTTGGACTGCCAGATGAAGGAGTTCCGCCGCGTGATGGACGAGAACCAAAAGAACAAAGGACAGAAAATCGTTTTTATCCATGGTAAGGGAGAAGGTGTGTTGCGCAGCGAACTCTTGAAGGAATTGAAGCGGGTTTATAAGAATTGCACTTATCAGGATGCTTCGTTCCGCGAGTATGGATTCGGGGCTACCATGGTCACGATTCATTGACGTCCAGAGCCTTAAAGGCTCTTAAAAGATGTGTATTTTATTGGGGTTTTGCATGGAAAGGTGTATTTTTGGCATCGAAATTCATGTAGAACCCTTAAAATTAATATCAAAATAATGATGCGGTGTCTTTGGTCTCTGCTTGTTTTGTGTGCTTTGTTTCGTGTGTCCCCCGTTTCTGCCCAGACGTTATTATCGGAAGAAATAAAGGAGGATTCAGTCACCGGCCAAGATGTCGTAGAGAAAGCCAAAGAGTTTATCGGAGTGCCTTACCGTTACGGGCAAATGAACCCTAAGCGCGGATTTGATTGTTCCGGTTTCACTACTTATGTCTTTAAGTCTTTGAATATCTGTTTGACGCGTTCTTCGCGTTCCCAGTTTAGAGAAGGAGTCAAGATAGACGACCGCCGCGACTTGCAGCAAGGGGATTTGGTGTTTTTCACCGGTACGCGTTCCAAGAAGACCATCGGGCATGTGGGTATCGTGACGGATGTGGATGAAGAAACCGGTGAATTTGAATTCATCCATGCAGGGCGCAAGGGTATTTGCATCAATTCTTCTTCTGACGGCTATTATGACCGACGGTATGTAGGGGCACGCAGGGTGTTGGGGTAATACCTGCCAGATACGAAGAGAGCCGTTTCCGGAGTGCGCAAAAGCACATGGGAACGGCTCTTTTTCGATATAAAGTGGCTGACGGGTCAGAACAAGTCTACCTCCACCGGGCAGTGGTCGGAACCGAATATTTCGGTGTGTATGGTTGCGCTTTTGAGTTGCGCTTCCAGTCGTTTAGACACTAAGAAATAGTCGATACGCCACCCTGCATTCTTTTCCCGGGCTTTGAAACGGTAAGACCACCATGAGTAGATGCCTTCGCGGTCGGGATAGAAGAAACGGAACGTGTCTGTAAAACCGCTGTCTAACAAGATGCCGAATTTTTCCCGTTCTTCGTCCGTGAAACCTGCGTTTTTACGGTTCGATTTCGGATTTTTCAGGTCGATTTCGCGGTGCGCCACGTTCAAGTCGCCGCAGACGATGACCGGTTTCCGGGCATCCAGTTGCAAGAGATAGGCGCGGAATGCTTCTTCCCACTGCATACGGTAATCCAGACGTTTCAGTCCGTCCTGCGAGTTGGGCGTGTAGACCGTGACTAAGAAAAAGTCAGGCATTTCAAGCGTGATGACGCGTCCTTCCTTGTCATGTTCCTCCAAGCCGAGGCCGTATGTGACATTGAGCGGGGCATGGCGGCTGAAGATGGCCGTACCGGAATATCCTTTTTTCTCCGCATAGTTCCAGTAGGAGCGGTAGCCTTCAAACTCCAAATCGAGCTGACCTTCCTGCATTTTTGTTTCTTGCAGGCAAAAGAAGTCCGCATCCAAGGCGGCGAAAGACTCTTTAAATCCTTTTTCACAACAGGCTCTCAGGCCGTTGACGTTCCATGAGATAAATTTCATAGGCTGTAAGTTTGCTGTATTTTTGCTTTTTATTTTCAAAGGTAAGCCTTTTCTTCCGGATGTGCAAACCCCGTCAGAACCGAGCGATGGCCTCTCCTTCTTCTTGAATGTAGAGGAAACGGGTTTGCATTCGTTCCGCTTCCGGACCGAAGGTCATGGCCCTTTCGCGAGCCGGAGGGAAGTGCATCGGGGCAAAATAACGGGTGGGGATATATTGCAACCATTGTCGTGCGCCACGGGCAAAGTCGCTACCCAAACGTGGGTCTACGGGAAACATTACCAGGTCGAAAGCCATACATTCCTTTCGGATGTCGTTCAGGATAGCCAGAAAGTCGCCTTCCCGTTTTTTGATTTCCTGTGGCGTGGATTCGTCTGCCCAATGCCAGTTGTTCAGGTCGCCTGCGTGGAATATGTCTTTGTCTTCAACATGAACAGCCCAAGATACGCCGGAATCAGTGGAACCGAAAGCATGTACCGTGATGAGGTCGTCTCGGTAGCTTTCTCCCCGTCTCAGGTATGCCGTTACGCCTTCCGTTCCGGCACGTCGCCGACGGTAGATGTCGCGGGAGAGGATGACTTTCTTTTCCCCGTGGGGTACGGGCAGGTTCAGGATTTCCGGATTGAAATGGTCCTGATGGAAATGGCTGGCCAGAAAGTAGACGCGTTTATGCGTTGTGGACAGTGTCCGTTCCACGATACTGTTGTCGGCATCCCGCCAGAAATCAAAAATCAGGATGACCGATACTCCTTCGAGCATGAAGCCGCTGTGGTAAATATAAGTTAGAATCATGATTTCCTTATTTTTCGTATCTACAAAAATAAGGAAATCATTTGATAGAGGCCAAGGGGTACGGGGATTAGTTGCGTCTTTTAGTATAAAGTATTGCCGTCCCAACGAAAAATGGCATAAGGATAAAGTTTCTCTTTTCCGTTCCGTACATCTTCTTCCGTTTGTTTTTCCCAGTGGGGCGGGGAAAAAACATTGCCGATTTCAAACGGCCCTGCGGATAATGTACATGGTTGGCCGTTTTCTTTCCAGATGCGCACTGTGGCCAACCGGTTATTGTCTGCGCATTCTTCTTGCCGGGCATCATAATAATAGGTGAGTTCATAACAGTATGCTCTTTTCTTATTACCCCAGCTTTTGGGGGCCATTCTTTCCTTAATGACCGGGTAAGCATAGTTCCGGTAGTAGTCGGGAGCCAAAATCAGGATGACTTTCACAGCCTTGTGGTGCAGGTAATCCATACGGTCAGCCCTGTCCCATGTGGAAAGGTCGGGATTGCCATATTTGTCCAAGTATCGTTGGCATCTCTTTTCCGCTTTTCTCTGTAATCTTTCGCGTTTCTGGCGAGAAAGTGCAAACGGGTTTCGGGTTTTTATTATTCCATATAGGGTATCCGGGACGGTTTGTGCAACACTCGGTTGCGGCATGCAACAAAATGTGAGGCAAAAGGCTATGGCAGTGAGGCCTGTTTTCATGTTGTGATGGTTCTATTGTATTAATATGAATATAAATCGTTCCAGGTTTTGGGAGTTTTACGTCTTTCTATTGTATTATGGGATATGGTTGCGGGATCATATAAATCATGTCCGCCTTCTATATATATGGCAGAATAGTCATAGAGAAATAGTGGTAGCTCATGTCTGTCGCCAAATGACAGATCTCCACTTGAGAAGCCTGTATCTCTTTTCTTTTCGGGTGGGCAGTATGTCATAGGGGTATGGGTGTGGAAATATGCAATGGGAAATTTTGACTTTTCTCCAAGAGATTTAGGAACGATAATTTCCGGATTGCTTGGATTTAATGAAGAGTTAGAACCTGTTTCGCAACTTGAATTGGAATTTCCGTATTCGGTTTCCCCTTTTACAATTTCATACCCTTCGCCATCTAATAAAGAATAAATCCAAAAAGCTTCTTCACATCGAGAGTCTTTACTTGTTAGTAATAATGTTTCATACCAAACTTCTTCCATCTCTTCAGTGAGGGCTTCTTCTATGTCCGAATACCTCGGAAATTGGATTTCTATATCTTCTGTCGGGCTGTCGAAAGTATCTTGTTCTTTTACAACAACAACTTTGAAGAACCATTCTCCTGGTAATAAAAGTTCCAATCTGGCTTTGATACTACTATTCTCTATTCCTCCGAGCTTTTCCCGGGTGAATATTGCTCCTTGTGTGCATGTTAAGGTTCCATATTTGTTTGTGTATTCAGGAGGAGTTCCCAAATTTCCAATGATATAATATGTCGCATTTGCCAATTTTTTAGGATAACTAACATCTGGTTCAATGGTTTCTCCTAATGATGCGATATCTGAATGCAAATCAATATATAAAGAGTCTGTTATATTAGCTCTTTTTTTTGAGATACTTGTTAAAAAGGAGGTGTCTTGTGGTAAATCCTCTGTACATGAAAAAGTCAAGCCGATTAGACACATTATGCAAATAAGTTTTTTCATAAGAGTTTATTTAAACGGTTAATATTACGTTGCAAAAGTATTGTTCTGTTGTATATGTTCCAAAGAAAAACAGAGGAAAAGCATTGCAAAAAATGAAGAAATGAATCCAAGTTCATTTTCGGAGCAAAAAATGAATTTGGATTCATTCTTATCTCTATTGATACATTTCCGGAAAGTAAAGTGAAAATTGAACGAATTTCGTTCAGGATTGGTCGATTATTGTCCCACGAATGGATGGAATAACCTTAACTTTGCATTACTTAATCTTTTAACGGATGGAAGGATTTGCGGAAGTCACAGAAGAACTTATCAATGAATATTTGTCCTTTTTCGGGAAGAACCATGTCTTTTCGGATGCGGAACGTACATTGTTGAACCGTAATTGGACGCAACTGGTGGTAAAGAAGAATGAAAGAGTTGTGACTGAGGGGCAGAAAACGCTCCTGTGGGTAGAAAAAGGCGTGCTTCGTATTGGGAAAAAGGATAGTCGGCACGAGGGGATGGACTGTGTTTGCGGCTTCGCCGTTCCACATGATTTTGTCAGTATGGATTGGTTTTTGCAGGCACCGGAAATGGTATGGAATTTATATGCGGAACAGGATTCCGTGCTTTGGAGATTAAGTGATGGGGTTGCATCGGTGTTGTCTGATAAGGTTGTTTTATGGGATAAAATAATGACCCGTTGGTATGCCCATTATGTCAAGAGGCTTTGGATGAGGAACTGTTATTTGTGCGAGGCCAATGTGGTGAAACGTTATAGGAGGATGATGGAGTGGGAAGGGAAAAGGTTACAAGCCGTATCCTTGAAGCATTTGGCTTCTTATTTGAACATGACACCGCAGACTTTAAGCCGGATAAGGAAAGGAGAGGACGGGTATAAGACATGAGAGTGTGCATCGTATATCGGAACCGGGGATGTTCCGTAAGGTATGTTTAGAAATATATGTCGGCGGTTTGTTCCCAAACACGGACAAACCGCCGACAGTGGTATTGTGTTGAGGTTATTTAGTAGCCGGAATGACCTTCCATTCCAACACGCCGCCCGACTCACCTTTTTGAAGTTGCGCGGCGATTTTCAGTCCGGTGGTCTTTACCGGTTTGAAGTCGAGACGGTTGTAGGCGTCCTTGGTCGTGGTGTACGGCGTAGTGGCTTCCACTTCTTTCCAACTGTCACCGTCTTTATAATAGAGTTTCCACGAGGCGGGTACACGGAAGTTGCCGTCGTAATGGTCGAAGTCCAGCCAGTACACTTCTACGCCCGATACGGTGTAAGCTTGATCGAAGTCGTAGGCCAACGTTTCTTTCGTGCCGCGCTTGAGCCACCAGTAATGGTAAGGTTTGGACGTGTCCGACGAACGTTTCGGTTCCCATTGGTCGTTTACGCCCCAAGCCCAACCTTCCGTGGCGGCAGATTCGGGAGCGTCTTTTTGGAGAGGGGCTTGAATCGTCAGCGTACGTGCCCGGCTGGCGATGGTCGGCAAAGGTTCGGGACGGGCATATTCCGGCGATGTGGGAATCCATACGGCCATTTGTGCCGCGCCACGGTTGTTCCATACGGAATAAGGAATGGCTTTGAACGGCACGTCCGTCGTCTTTCCGTCACGTCCGACGGCTTGGGCCGTGCCTTCCAACGTGACGATGCCGTTAAGCATATCCGGGGCGTAAGTGGCGGAAATCGTCGTCCCGGTAGGAATGAATTTGTTGAAAATCAAACTGTCCGGCTGGTCTTTGTCTTCTATGCAGTAGACGATGGGTCCCCGTTCGATGGCGGCTTTTCCCCGGTCGTCTTCCACTTCGCTACGGGCTTCCACCCGGCGTACGTCCATCGGGAAATCCAGTTCTACCGTGTCGCCTTTCTTCCATTTCCGCAAGATGACGGCGTAACCGTTTTCCATACGGAACTCCGCGTCCTTGCCGTTGACTTGTATGGTGTAGCCCTTTCCTTTTCCGGTGTAGTGATACAGGTCGGTCGGTACCGGACGATCTTGTGCCCATCCTGGGATGCGGCATCGCAGGGCAAAGGTCTGCTTCTTTTCAGGATGTACGGTCATGCGGATTTTTCCGTCCCATGGATAATCCGTTGTCTGGCGGATTTCTATTTTATTTTGGGAAGTAGAGAGATGGGCCGTACTTTGTATATATAGGTTGACGAAGACGTCCTTGCCTTGTGTGGCGTACATGTAATTAGGGACGGAAGCCATGAAACGGGTGACATTGCCCGGACAGCAGGCGCAACCGAACCAGGCCTGTCGTTCGTGCTGCCCCATGCTTTCCAAAGGATTGTCGTAGAAGAAGCGGTCGCCGCTGAGCGACACGCCCGAAATGACCCCGTTGTAGAGCGCGCGTTCCAAGATATCCTCGTATCGGGAGTCGCCCGTAGCGAGGAACATGCGGTGGTTCCAGTACACGTTGGCGATGGAAGCGCAAGTTTCGCAATAGGCCGTATGGTTGTTCAATTCATAATCAGGGCCGAAGCCTTCGCCTTGGGCACGGGAACCGATACCGCCGGTGAGGTACAGTTTGCGTCCGGCCATGTTTTCCCAAATGCGCGTAAGGGCATGGAAATAAGCCGTGTCGCCGGTCAGTGCGGCCACGTCGGCCACACCGGAATACAGGTAACCGGCCCGCACGGCATGCCCCACTATTTCATCTTGTTCGAAAATGGGTTTGTGGTCCTGGCTGTATGCACTGGGTGCATGTCCGTCGGTACATCGTCCCGTTTCTTCCACGAAATACCGGGCTGTGCGGAGGTATTCTTCTTTTCCGGTGACTTTGTACAGCTTGGCCAAAGCCATTTCCACGATGGGATGCCCTGAAGGCACATGTTTCTGTCCTTCGTCGGGACCGAATACCCGGCATACCAAATCGGCGTTTTTGATAGCCACGTCCAATAGGGAACGTTTGCCCGTGGCACGATAGTGGGCTACGGCAGCTTCGTAAAGATGTCCTGAATTATAAAGTTCGTGGCTGTTGATTTTCTCCCAACGGCGTGTCCCCCACCAACCCGAAAGACGGGTACAGCGGTTGGTCACACAAGTGGTCAGGTAACCGTCGGATTCCTGTGCGGCGGCTATCAGTGCGATGACACTGTCCAGATAGGCATCCAGCCGTGCATCGTATTTTACGGCCAGAGAGTAAGACGCTCCTTCGATGATTTTATATGGGTCGGTGTCGTCGAACGAAAAGTCGCCCCGGTGCTCGCCTTCTTTCAGTCCGCCTGCGATGGCGAAGTTGTCGAAACGGCCGTTCTTCTCACACTCCCGGAAGGCCGAGGGAATGGACACCGTGCGGTTCGTCTCGATGCGCGGAGACCAGAACGCGTCCTGAATTCGTACTTGGGTAAACGGCACTTCCATGATTTGTGCCGCGTTTTGCCCGTGGATGGCAATGGAAAAAGCAGCGGTGCAGAAAGTCCATGCGGTTCGTTTCAAGAATAAGATTTTGTTTCTCATGGGTTAATAATTCTATGGTTTCATGCTGCAAAGATAATTAGTTTTGCTAACTTTGCCGTGAAATCAATATTTTTATTTTTTACCTACCATGAAGAAAAAATTGCTGACTGCTATTTTCGTGTCTTCCTTGTGTGGAAGCATGCAGGCGCAAGATGCGCCCCACGGTTATCCTTATTCTCCCGTACCTTTCACGTCCGTCAAGGTGACGGATTCCTTTTGGGGACAACGCTTGAAGGCGAGTCGTGAGGTTACGATTCCTTTGGCCTTCAGTAAATGTGAAGAGAGCGGCCGATATGAGAACTTTGTCAAAGCGGCTCATCCAAGCGAAAATTACAAGGTAGAAGGTCTTCCGTTCGACGATACGGACGTGTACAAGACGATAGAAGGCGCAAGCTATTTGTTGCAGACCTATCCGGACAAGAAGCTGAAGTCGTATATCGACAGCGTGCTGGCCATTGTGGCGGCAGCGCAGGAGCCGGACGGCTATTTGTACACGAGCCGCACGATGAACCCCAAACATCCGCACGCCTGGTCGGGAAGCCGGCGTTGGGAAAAAGTGGAGGATTTGAGCCACGAGTTTTATAACCTCGGTCACATGGTGGAGGGTGCCATCGCGCATTACCAAGCCACGGGAAAACGGAACTTTCTGGATATTGCCATCCGTTATGCCGACTGCGTGTGTCGTGAAATCGGCCCGGGGGAAGGGCAACAGGTTCTTGTGCCCGGCCATCAGATAGCCGAAATGGCCTTGGCCAAACTCTATATCGTGACGGGCGACCAGAAGTATCTGGACGAGGCGAAGTTCTTCCTCGACCAACGCGGCCACACTTCTCGGCGCGACGCTTACAGCCAGGCGCACAAGCCCGTGGTGGAGCAGGACGAAGCCGTGGGGCATGCCGTGCGGGCCACTTACATGTATGCCGGGATGGCCGATGTGGCAGCCCTCACGGGCGATACGGCTTACATCCATGCCATCGACCGGATTTGGGACAATATCGTGGGCAAGAAGTATTACATCACCGGCGGTATCGGGGCTACAGCCAACGGCGAGGCTTTCGGTGCGAATTATGAACTGCCCAACATGTCGGCTTATTGCGAGACGTGCGCGGCCATCGGCAACGTCTACGTCAACTACCGTTTGTTTCTCCTGCACGGGGAATCCAAGTATTACGACGTCTTGGAGCGTTCCTTGTATAACGGGCTGATTTCGGGCGTTTCGTTGGACGGCGGCGGTTTCTTCTATCCCAATCCCTTGGAGAGCCGAGGGCAGCATCAGCGTCAGCCTTGGTTCGGTTGTGCCTGTTGTCCGTCCAACATTTGCCGTTTCATCCCTTCCTTGCCCGGTTATGTATATGCCGTGAAGGATAAGGACGTATATGTCAACCTGTTCATGTCCAACGAAGCCGACCTTGAGGTGGGCAAGAAGAGTGTCGTCTTGGAGCAGCAGACCCGTTATCCTTGGGATGGCGACGTGGCCGTGAGCGTGAAGAAGAACAAGGCCGGTGCGTTTGCCATGAAAATCCGTATCCCCGGTTGGGTGCGCGGACAAGTCGTGCCGAGCGATTTGTACCGTTACAGCGACGGCAAGCGTCTGGGATACAGTGTGAAAGTGAACGGCCAACCGGTGGAAAGCGAATTGCAGGACGGTTATTTCACGATAGAACGCCGGTGGAAGAAGGGCGACAAGGTGGAAGTGCATTTCGATATGGAACCTCGCGTGGTGAAGGCACATGCCAAAGTGGAGGCCGACCGCGGGCGTGTGGCTGTGGAGTGCGGCCCGTTGGTGTACTGCGCCGAGTGGCCCGACAATGATTTCGACATTATGAGTGTGCTGGTGAACCGCCGTCCGCAGTTCGAGACGGTGGAGAAACCGGACATGCTTTGCGGTCTGACGGAAATCAAGACCGGTGCGCAGGTGTTGGGATACGATTCCGAAGGCCGTCTGACGGCTTCGGATGTCGAACTGACGCTTATTCCTTATTATGCTTGGGCGCATCGTGGTTCCGGCAACATGATGGTATGGCTGCCGCAGGAGGTGAGCGCGACAAGCCCGTCCATGCCGGCCACGTTGGCTTCGGAGAGCCGTGTGGACGCTTCGCACAAGACTACGGCCTTGTCTGCCATTAACGACCGTTTGGTGCCGGTGGACGAGAACGACCGTTCCATGGCCTACTATCATTGGTGGCCGAAAAAGAACTCGACGGAGTGGATTACTTACGAGTTCCCTAAATCGTCCAAAGTGTCTTCCTCCACCGTATATTGGTTCGACGATGAGCCGTGGGGAGGTTGCCGCGTGCCTCAAAGTTGGAAACTGTATTACAAGGACGAACAAGGCGGTTGGACACCGGTGTCGGCAACCGGCACGTACGGGACAAAAAAAGGCGTGCCCAACACGGTGGAATTCACGCCGGTGCAGACTACGGCCATGAAGCTGGAAGTCGTGTTACCAAAGGACAATTCGGCCGGTGTTTTCGAGTGGGAAGTCGAGTAAGAAAATAACCCGATGAAGAAGACTGCTTGTCACGAAGCAGTCTTCTTCATCGGGCTTGTGTCGGTATTTATGGATTTTTGTGGATGTCTTTTCTGGGATACGTGCTGATTTTTGACTTTTTCTATTGTGTTTGTTCCTTGTCTTTTAGTCTTTTCACCTCTTTGTCAAAGTCGCTCTCCAACATGTCCATTTCTCGTTTGCGGTAAATTTCAAATTCTTTTTCAGCTTTTTCTATGGCTTGTTTATGTGAGACATTGCCTTTGCCTATCAGAACTTTACGTTTATGGGCGATAATCTGATTGTCGAGTGCCTCTATCCAATCTTTCATTGTCATAGGATTCATTTCTAATGCTTGAAATTCAGCGAAGTCCAAGAAGCCGGAAACAAGCAGGTTCAAGCGTTGCAGTTCTATTTCCGACAAGTAATTTTTGGCAATCTTTACATCATCCCGGGTTACATAGTTCCCTTTGAAGTTGGTCATTCCTACAAAAGGTTTTTTATTGTCCACACGGTTGTAGATAATTACCTGACGGTTACCCTCTTGGCGAACTAATAAGAATTTCTTATAAGTTCGATTTTCATCAAGCTCTCGGTCAGCATATATATTTCTTATATGCATGGAAATATTCTCCTGTGTGGTGCAATATATGTCTGCCAACTGATTTTGTGTCAGCCACAAATCCTCATTGGCAAAACGAACCGACACACGGGTTATTTCGTCATCGTCTTGGTAAAGTATTATTTTGTTTGCTTCTTTCATAGAATGTCCTTTTGTTGGCATACATGGCAATGTATGTGTAATGCGTGAAGATGATATTTTTATATCCGTTTCGTGAATGTCCCGGGGAGCAGGGGCATGGCTCCTTTTTGCGTACATACGTAAGCCGAAACGTCCACTGCGAGGCGGTGTGCTTCGCGGACGGTTCCGCCGGAAAGGATGGCGGCCGTGAAGGCGGCTGTGAAGGAGTCGCCTGCGCCTACGGTGTCGGCCACTTCCACTTTCGGGGTGTCTCGGTAGGATGTCTCTTCCGGGGTGAATACGAAACTGCCTCGTGCGCCGCAGGTGAGAATCAAAGCCTTCAGCGCGTATCGCTTCAGCAGCGTCCTGCATCTTTCTTCCTGGCCCGTGCCGGGCAAGGCGAACAGCCGTGTCACGATGTCGAGTTCTTCGTCGTTGATTTTAAGGATGTTGCACTTTTGCAGACTGGTGGAGATAATCTCCTGTGTATAGAAACCTTGCCGGAGGTTGATGTCGAATATCTTGTATTGTCCGTCCCCGTCCGGCATGGTGTCAAGAAACCGGTGGATGGTGGAGCGTGAGGCGGGATGCCGTTGGGCCAGCGAACCGAAACATATGGCTTGCGTCTGGCGGGCCAGTTCTGCCGTTTGCGGCGTGAAGGGAATATGGTCCCAAGCCACGTCTTCCCGGATGTTGTAGCAGGGGATGCCCTTTTCGTCCACTTCCACCTCTACGCTTCCTGTGGGGAAGTCCGTTTTCTCGATAAGTCCTTTCAGCGATTTGTCCCGTAAGTTCTCCAATAGCTCGCTCCCCGCCATGTCCTTTCCCACGGCACTCACGACCCGGCTGTCTATTCCGAATTGCGAGATGTGGTAGGCGAAATTGGCCGGTGCGCCTCCTATCTTCTTGCCTTCGGGTAGCATGTCCCACAAGGCTTCTCCCATGCCTGTTACGATGGATTGTTTCATGATGATGCGGTTTGATGGTTTGTTTCTTGTGTATGCCGACGGCGGCCTCAGTACAGTCCGGTGGCATGACGGTACAAATATACCACTTTTTATGCAGTGGCACGGCATGGGCAAAGTGTCAAAATGTTAAATCCGGTTGTCCGAGAATCCGTTATTTCCGTCCGGGAGAGGGAGGGGGTGAAAATAACGGATTCTCGTGCGGCGGTTTTTTGTCGTTTTGTAACGAAAGAAGGTCTTGTACCGTTCTTTTGTCGGTCGTGCCGGAGGTTTGTGCGTACGGTTTTACGGTCGGGAAAGCGGCAAGCCTGTTTCGTTGTCATTCTGTTTTCTGTTTTTGGAGGTGTTTTCGTTTCAATTAGAGATGGAAAGACGGTTTACGGCTTGTTTTTATTTCCGTTTCCAACGACTTATGAGGTGGTTGGCTTAGGACTTGCTTTCATTGTGCGCACAACGGAAAATCGCTTTCAGTCGAATGAAATTCCGTTCGGCTGAGATTGATTTGCATATATGCAAATTTTATACAGAAACAAGAGGTGTTCTTTGCATATTTATGCGAAATGTTACTCTAAAATACGGGCTTTGAATCCCAATGAACGGTTGGAATCCGTATGGTTTACTTCCTTTTTGAAGGTTAACCGGAAGGATACGCTTTCAAAGTGTCATTTGTATAAGTTTTACGGCCACCGTTTTGCATACGCAAAGGGTGGCCGCATGGGGATGAGAGGGACGGGAAACGTCAGTCCACGAACCGTTTTTGTGTCGTCCCGTCGGAATAGCGGATGATGTGAATGCCATTATTTCTTGAAAAAGTCTTCTTCGATGATTTGGGCGTACAATTCGTCATCCTCTTCCAGTTTTGAGTTTGCCCTGAAAGTAGACCAGACTTGCGAGACGGCTTCTTTTATGCTTTTATATTCAAAAGGCATGGTGTACCTGTATTGTTCTGCTTTCTTGAACCAAAAACAAACTTTCTCAAAAAAGGACGGCCATTGCTCTTGATCGGCAAGTTCTTTCAGGCTTTTTTGGATATGCTCCGGGGAATTGATGGGGGTGTATGGCATGTCATCGTATGAGAGGACCGCCCTGTTGAAGTCTTTGACAGAATAAACCACTATGTGCCGTAATTCACCTCCTCCTTCCGCACTGCGTTGGGCAAACCAATGTCGTGCTTGTGCGGCAACTCGTTCGTCGAATATGAAAACAGACTCTCTGTTGATAGTCTTTTCTGCACTAAGCAACTCTTTTGTATGGAGTATTTTCCTTTCCATTTCGCTTTTAGAAAGGTTGTTGGCCTTTTCATAACCCATTCTCAGTTCCACTAACAGCAAGCGTGGACTACTCTTTTTCTTGTTTTGACACGTGCAAATACCGATAACGGCATCGACCGTATTGTTTGCGTGGCCATGGCAGGTTCTTCTTTCGTAATCATCCATGTCTAAACCAATGATATCGGGATTGAAATAGTCTGTGCCCGGATAATCACGGTTAGAAATCTCGTTGAGAGTGGAGGGACATCGAGCATAAAGGCTGTGTTCCCTGACAACGTGGTTATCATAAATCATTGGTTCCATAAGTCCTTATTCTGTCTAACGCAATGTTGAATGATTGGAATATCTCTCCGATTTCGTGATTTAAATTCTTATAAATATATTTGTGGGGAGTGTCTCCCGGAGACGCTAAGAAGAAGTTTGTATGGTCGAGAATTCCCTCTCTCTCGGAAATGGAACGGATGGCAGCCACCATGTCCGGATTGTGTGTGGCCATCATGATTTTAAGACCGATGGTTTTATGCAACAAGACTAACAGCCTGGCATATTCTACAATCCACTGAGGGTGGAGGTGGGCTTCCGGTTCGTCGATGAGTAACAATGTTTCAGGGGTAAGGTAGCCGTTCTCCAGTAATCTTTGGAGGTAGGAGAAAGTCTTGAATCCCGTAGCTGCTTTTGCAAGTTCGATGTTGATCATCCGGTCATTCGATACATACCGGAGTTCTTGTCCATCGAATAGATTATCTTCCGTCAGTATGGTTTCCCCGTTTAGAAGCAGTTTGATTCGTCGAAGTAATTTTTGAGTATCTGTTCCTCCTTCGAGGGGATTGTCCATAGCCATCTTCTGCAATTCGTTCCAGAAAATGTTGTCTGTTTCGCCTGCTGTAAGAGCTATGGGGGTATCGATGTAAATGGCCCGGTGGAGATTGAACAAGCTGGAAACTTGTCCGTTATGGAAGACTTCCACGTCGTCTTCTGTGATTTGGATTGCAGATGGGAATCTCCCTGTTTCTTTGTAGTCTTTGCGGATGAGTTCAAAGAACGCATCAGATGGCCGACTGTTTATGGCTTGATGGAGATTATAGGCCAAACGGTTGGCCAACCGTTGATGGAGTTCATTATATTCTTCAATGGCTTGTGCCGGTTCTTTTTCTTCGGGACTGATGTCTAGGTATCTCAGGATACGTTCCCGACGTGCATTAGACCTGTTATTTTCCAAAAATTCAGAAAGGTGTTCTGTGAAGATTTGAAGTGACTGTAAGAATATGTCATGTGCTTTTTCTATGCTGTTGTCTGAAGTAGGTTCTATTTGATGAAGTTGCTTGGTAGAGTTCCTGTAAATAAAAAAGTTTTTATTCGCAGATGATACATCGTCGTATTTGATAGGACTATACAAGCCCATGTTCCGAGCAGCAAAATACATTCGGTCTATTAATGAACTCAAACTTTTGATATAGTCTTTAAATAAATTTTGTTCGAAATTATATACTTCGTTTACTATGTAGTATAGCCATTTTGACAATGTACTTTTACCGCAACCGTTTTCTCCGGCCAGTACGGTAATACCCTCGATAGTGATTTCCGCCTTTTCTATGGCATGGAAATTTTGTAAGTTATATTTATATGTACTCATTTGCATTTGTGGAATATCATTTGGAGAAACATTTGCTAAGGTATGAAAAAGAAACTATTCGCAGAATAAAAGAACGGATAAATTATGTAAAAAGGTAGAATATATGGAAAAGCATGTTGCTTTCTTAGTATCAACCTGATAAAAAAGAATGGCATCCGAAGTATATCCAACCCGGATGCCATTTCTTTTTGAATGTGAATTCTTCTGTCTGTCTCCATCGTTCCCGTTTATTTCTGCGTCTGGTAAAATTGATTGATAGCAGATAGCATGGCAGACGCAAGGGCGAATCGCTTCGGCCTTTGGAGGGGGTTAAATAAGCGTTGTCGTGTGACAGACATCTTCCAAGCGTCATGTTCTGAAAGGTGCCGCATTCGTCCGTTATGTTGCGGACGAAATAAGCCGACCTTTGTGATAGAAAAGACGGTTCTTAGAATCTGAGTGGAATCATCGCCTAACCCTCGAAGCGAGATGTCGCAGTTTGAACAGGCAGGTTTTCTGACTTATTCCCGTATCAAAAACCTTCCCGACCTCGTGATGGATTTGAGGCAGTGGTATGAGTCTTTCTTTTGATACGCTTTCTGGAAATTACAGCAGCGGGACTGTCCGGGATTTCCACCCGATTCCCTTTTCATCCGGAATGCCGGTCGGCAGACAGGACACCTGTTACGGGACAAAGATAGTGTTTTTGTATGGGCTGGCCAAAGTTTTTCCTTTTTATTTGCTGAGTTTCAATATGCGTGTTTCGGATGTAATAATGTTCACCCGGTGGGTGACAAAAATCAGGGTCTTATCGCCATAATGGTTACAGATATTTTGCCATAGCCGTTTTTCGGTTGCGGTGTCGAGTGAGGAAGTGGCCTCGTCGAATAGTAAAATACCGCTCGGACGCAGTAAAGCGCGGGCGATGGCGATACGTTGTGACTGTCCTTCGCTTAATCCCGTACCTTGTTCGCCGCAACGGCTGTCCAAGCCTTCGGGGAGTTGGAATACGAAATCGGCACAGGCGTGGATGAGTGCGGTTTGCATTTCTTCATCTGTGGCGTACGGATTGCCGAGCAACAGGTTTTCCCGTATGGTACCGCTAAAGAGGGTATTTCCTTGGGGGACGTAGGTGAAGTTGGAGCGGGTACCTGCATGGCATTCGGATTGCCTGCCATGGTTGTCGTATAATATGATTTTTCCCGCTGTGGGATGGATTAAGGAAAGCATCAGGCGTATTAAAGTCGTTTTCCCTGCACCGGTTTCCCCTATCACGGCCGTATGGCTGCCCGGCGGGAAATCGTAGGTGAAATCTTGCAGTATGTGGCGGCTTCCCTTGTCGTATGCGTATGAGACTTGATGGAAGCGTATGCCGGAGGGCGAGCCTATCCGGATTTCTTCGGGATGTTTTTCCAAAGGAATCTCTTCTAATTGCATGAGACGTTCGCCGGCTGTAAAAGCGTTGACGAAAATAGGAATGAAACGGCTCATGTCTTGGAACGGGCCTTGTATTTGTCCTACGAGTTGGATAAAGGCTATCATCATGCCGTAGGTGATCGTCCCCTCGTGCAGTCGGGCGGCTCCCCACAGAAAGGCCACAAGGTAGCACCCCATGAATCCGGCGCTGAGGAAAGACGAGGAGATGGACGAAAAGCGGGTGCGCGTCTTGATTTGGTTGCGTAAATCCTGTTGTATGTTATCTAACCGTTGTACCATAACGGACTGTTGTTCCAAGGTCTGTACAACCATCTGGTGTTGTATCGTTTCTTGCAGTATGCTTTGGATACGGCTGTCCGTGTTCCTGATTTCGCGGGTCAGTTTGCGCATACGTTTCATATAGACCTTGCTCAATACCATGAAGAGCGGAATGATGGCTATGGTGAGACAAGCCAATGAAGCATCCATGGAATACAGGAATAAGAACGCACCTACCAACCGTATGCACACGGCGATAATGGAAGGAGCCGTCTCGGTGACGGCATTCACCACGTCGGTGACATCTCGCTCCAGCCTATTCAGAAGGTCTCCGCTGTGTCGTCGGTTCCGGTCTTTCCACTCGCTGTGGAGCAAACGGTCGAAATAGAACCGTTGCATGTGGTTTTGTGCCTTGACTCCCAAAATGGCCTTGACCCAGCGTGAAGCGAAATGGATACAGAGCTGTGACAACAGGATACCGATGAGTAGTGCGGCGGCTATAGATAAACTTCCGGGGGCTTTATAGGTCGCTATGTCGATGGTCCATTTGGTGGCAGCGATGAACATGAAATCCAACAATACGGTGGAGCAGCCGAGCAGGGTGTTCAGTCCCGTTTGCAATCGGTGGTGCCGCAGGATATTCCACAGCCATTGGAGCAAACGTAGGGTGGAATAGGTTGACGTAGAAGATCGAAAGGCGTTCAACATGATTCTTCCCTTGGGTCGGTGCCCCACATGAGCTTTTCACGCAAGGTGGAGTAAAACGAATGGTTCTTGCGTTGCAATACCTTTATATTATAAGGAGCTCGGCGAAGGATGAGGCGCGTGGCTTCGGTGCAGGCTTCGCTGCGTCCGTCTATAGCCACGAGGAAATTATGGTTGCGGGATTCTACCGATAGCGTAAGTTCCACTTGGTCGCGGAGTGTGATGGGGCGTGCGTTCAGGCTGTGGGAGGCTACGGGCGTAATGCAGAATGTACCGGATTGGGGCACGATGATGGGGCCTCCTACGCTCAAGGCATAACCGGTGGAACCCGTGGGTGTGTTGATGATGAGGCCGTCAGCCTGATAAGTGGCCAGAAATTCGCCATTCACTTCCACCCGGATGGAAATCATGGAGGAGTTGTCCCGTTTCAGGACAGCCACTTCGTTCAGGGCGTATGGGTATCCGGAGAGTTCCGGACCTTCGTATTTCACTTCGATGACGCTACGCTCATCAATTTTGTATGTGTGGTTGTAGATGTCGTCGATACATTCTTTGATTTCTTCCGGAGACACATCGGCTAAGAAGCCGAGCCGCCCCATGTTGATTCCTAATATAGGTATGTCTTTGTTTCCCACCCGGCTGGCTGCGGCCAGAAAAGTTCCGTCACCTCCCATGCTGACTGCGATGTCTGCCTGAAAATCGCTGTCTGATATCAGTCCGGTAGGACAGACATCGAAATGAAGTTCCTGACTGAGGTAGGTATAGAAATCGGTGTCGATATAGAGTTCGGCATCGTGTGCGGCCAACAAGGAAATGAGTTGTTTGACCGAAGCCGACTTTTTAGCTTGATAGATGTTGCCGAACAGGGCGAATTTGAGTCTTTCTGCCATTCTCCTAATATTAATTAAGACTTTTACTGCGGTTATAGAGCCGCAAATATAGTATTTTTTTCTAACTTTGCCCTATTGGTGACAAATTATAATTGAAAGAGAAATGACGAAATTAAGTGTGAACATTAATAAAGTGGCTACTCTGCGTAATGCGCGGGGAGGCAATAATCCGGACGTCGTGCAGGTGGCATTGGATTGTGAAAAGTTCGGGGCACAGGGCATCACGGTGCATCCCCGTCCCGATGAGCGCCACATCCGTTACCAAGACGTGTATGACCTAAAAGCTGTTTTGCGTACGGAGTTCAACATCGAAGGTAATCCGGTGGACAAGTTCAATGATTTGGTGTTGAAAGTACGACCCACCCAGGTAACATTGGTGCCCGATGCTCCCGACCAGATTACGTCGAATGCGGGTTGGGATACGAAAAAGAATCTTTCGTTTCTGACGGAAATCATAGGGGAATTTAAGGAAAAAGGGATTCGTACTTCCGTTTTTGTCAATGCCGAAGCGGAGATGGTGGAATATGCGGCGAAAGCGGGGGCAGACCGGGTGGAACTTTATACGGAGCCGTACGCTTCGGCTTATGCAGGAAGTCCGGAGGTGGCTGTTCGGCCTTTTGTGGAAGCATCCCGAACGGCTCGCAGTTTGGGGTTGGGGCTGAACGCCGGCCATGACTTGAGTTTGGAGAACTTGAAATATATGCATGAACAGATAGGATGGATTGATGAAGTAAGCATCGGTCACGCACTGATTTGTGACGCTTTGTACCTCGGGTTGGAAGAGACCATCAAGCGCTATCTGGAATGTTTGAAATAGAAAGGCCGGACGCGACGGGATGATGGAAATAGACTTGCAGGGATGGTTGACAAGCGTGTTGGCTTCGTGGGGATTGGTGTCGGTAGCCGATGCCTTGACGCACGGCGTCATGTTGGCCTTATTGGTCGCTGCGGCTTTTTTGGCAGATGCGGTTTGCCGCTGTTTTTTGTTGAAAGCTGTAGCCCATTTGGTGAAACGCACGAAAGCTACGTGGGATGATGTGATATTCGACCATAAGGTAATGGTACGTTTAAGTCGTATGGTGGTGCCGGTGGTGATATATTGCTTTGTACCCGTAGTTTTTGCCGATACGAATGGAAGTACGGTCGATTTTGTCCGACGAATCAGTTTTGTATTTATCGTTCTTGCTTTTCTGGCTTTTGTTCATGCTTTTTTAAGGGCTGTTTATAGTGTCTATAGTGACAAAGAAGCCTTCCGGGACCGTCCTTTGAAAAGTTTGTTGCAGACGCTTCAAGTGGTGGCTTGGTTTGTGGGCGGTATCATCATACTTAGCGAACTGATAGACAAGGACCCCGTTTCGCTGTTGGCTGGATTAGGTGCTTCGGCTGCTGTTTTGATGTTGATTTTTAAAGACACCATTATGGGATTCGTCAGCGGAGTACAGTTGTCGGCCAACGATATGCTGAAAGTGGGAGATTGGATAAAGGTGCCCAAATATGATGCCGACGGGGTCGTGACGGAAGTGACGCTGAACACCGTGAAAGTCCGTAATTGGGACAATACAGTGACCACGGTGCCGCCATACGTTTTAGTCAGTGATTCGTTTCAGAATTGGAATGCGATGCGCGAAAGCGGCGGACGTCGTATCAAACGGTCTGTCAATATAGATATGAGCAGTGTGAAGTTTTGTACGCCGGAGATGTTGGAACGTTTTCGCAAGATAAGTTTGCTGAAAGACTATATAGAAAGGAAAGAACAGGATTTGCGGGATTATAATGCGGCTCATTCCATCGACGATACCGTAAAGGTCAATGGCCGCCGCCAGACCAATCTGGGCGTGTTCCGGGCTTATTTGACGGCATACTTGCGAAGCTTGCCTTATACCAATCAGGAACTGCATTGCATGGTCCGTCATTTGCAGCCGACGGACAGAGGAATTCCTGTGGAACTGTATTTCTTTTCGATGGTGAAAGATTGGATTCCTTATGAAGAAATCCAGGCCGATGTCTTCGACCATGTGTTGGCAGTGATTCCGGAGTTCGACTTGCGGGTGTTTCAATCACCTTCGGGAGCGGATGTGCAACGCATGGCGTGGCAAGAGAAGAATTGATTTAACTTATAAATATTCATTATTAAATACAGAAGGATGGAAACAGTATATTTGTTTTTTGCCGAAGGTTCGGAAGAAGTGGAAGCTTTGGCTGTGGTAGATATTTTGCGTCGTGCAGGAGTGGAAACCCGTATCGTTTCGGTGACGGGCGACAAGATGGTGACCGGTGCACATGGAATTCGCGTGGAGGCCGATATGTTGATGGAAGAAGTTGATTTTTCCAAGGCCGCCATGTTGGTATTGCCTGGCGGGCTGCCCGGTTCATATAATCTGGCCGGACACGAAGGTTTGGCCGAAGGTATCATGCAGCAGTATAAGGCTGGTAAACCGCTGGCGGCTATTTGTGCGGCTCCTTTGGTCTACGGTCGTATGGGATTGCTGAAAGGACTGAAGGCGACTTGCTATCCCGGATTTGAAGAGAACTTGGAAGGAGCTTCTTATACAAGTAATCTTGTGGAGGAGGACGGTTTGTTCATTACCGGAAAAGGGCCGGCTGCCGTATTTGAATTCGGTTATGCCATCGTGGCCAAGCTGGCCGGTAAGGACAAGGCGGAAGCCGTGAGAAACGGAATGTTGTACAACGAGGTGGCTCGATGAAGAAATATGCGATCGTAGTGGCCGGAGGGAAAGGACTGCGTATGGGGGGCGAAATTCCCAAGCAGTTCATTCCGGTCCAAGGTCGACCGGTGTTGATGCGGACGTTGGATGCGTTTCATGCCTATGACGAAAGTGTGGAACTGATTGTGGTATTGCCGGTTGCACAGCAGGACTATTGGAAAGAATTGTGTCGTGAATATGACTTCCGCATTCCTTATCGTTTGGCCGACGGAGGAGAGACGCGCTTTCATTCCGTGGCCAACGGTTTGGCAGAGGTGCCGGATGGGGAAACGGATGCTTTGGTGGCCGTGCACGACGGTGTACGTCCTTTTGTGTCTCGTGAGGTCATAGCGGCATGTTATGAATCAGCTTTCCGGGAGCGTGCTGCCATCCCTGTTGTCGAAGTCGTGGAGACACTGCGTCGTCTGAAATCCAATGAGACGGAGGGAGACAGTGTAACCGTAGACCGTGCACAATATCGTTTGGTGCAGACCCCTCAGACTTTTCGGGCCGATGTGCTGAAAGCCGCTTACCGGCAAGAGTACCGTCCGTTTTTCACTGACGATGCTTCCGTGGTGGAAGCTATGGGAGTTCCGGTGTCGTTGGTGCCGGGCAACCGTGAGAATATAAAAATAACCACACCTTTCGATTTAAAGATAGCCGAAGCTCTTTTATCCGATTGACCGATGATAGACCTTGAGCGTCAAGATATCAAGTTCCTGCCGGGAGTGGGACCGCAGCGTGCCAAACTGCTCGGAGATGAATTGCAAATCCGTACTTTGCATGATTTGTTGTACACCTTTCCTTATAAACATATAGACCGTACGCGGCTTTATTATATCCATGAGTTGACGGCCGATATGCCCTACGTACAGATTCGCGGCCAGATATTGAGCTTTGATACGGAGGGAGAGGGGCGGAAACGGCGTTTGGTGGCTCATTTCACCGATGGGCAGGGAGTTGTGGACTTGATTTGGTTCAATGGCATAAAATACGTTTTGTCTGCCTACAAGACGCGGACGGATTATATCGTGTTCGGGCGGCCGAGTGTTTTCAACGGACGAATCAACATCGCTCATCCTGATGTGGACAAGGCCGATGAATTGCGTTTGAACACCATGGGACTTCAGCCTTATTACACGACCACGGACAAGATGAAACGGGCCGGACTGAATTCCCGTTCCATAGAACATTTTACGGCGACTTTGTTTGAACGTTTGGATGCCGGAATTCCGGAAACCTTGCCACCTTATTTAGTAAGCTCGTTGAATCTGGTGTCTTTGGATGAAGCGCTCCGGCATGTGCATTATCCGACTTCTGCGGAAGATTTACGGAAGGCGCAATTCCGTTTGAAGTTCGAAGAGCTTTTCTATATTCAGTTGAATATAATAAAGTATGCGCGTGAGCGTCGTCAGAAATACCGTGGTTATGTGTTTGCCCGTGTAGGCGAGCTGTTTCATACGTTTTATGAAAAGAATCTGCCGTTTGAGCTGACCGGAGCGCAGAAAAGGGTCATTCGTGAGATTCGTCAGGATATGGGGAGCGGGCGGCAAATGAACCGTTTGTTGCAAGGCGATGTAGGCAGCGGGAAGACACTGGTGGCTTTGATGAGCATTTTGATTGCATTGGACAATGGTTTTCAGGCTTGTATCATGGCGCCTACCGAGATTTTGGCGGAGCAGCATTATGTGACTTTCCAGAACTTGTTGTTCGGGATGCCCGTAAGGGTGGAACTGCTGACGGGGACGGTGAAAGGAAAGCGGCGACAGGCTGTTTTGGAGGGATTGAAAGACGGTGAGGTACGGATTTTAGTCGGGACGCATGCCGTGTTGGAAGACACGGTGCTTTTTAAGTCTTTGGGCATGGTCGTGATAGACGAGCAGCATCGTTTCGGTGTGGCTCAGCGCGCCCGTTTGTGGACTAAAAACAGCAATCCTCCTCATGTGTTGGTGATGACGGCCACGCCGATACCCCGTACCTTGGCCATGACCTTGTATGGTGACCTCGATGTGTCGGTTATTGACGAGCTGCCTCCCGGGCGCAAGCCGATTCAGACGATTCACCAGTTTGACAACCGTCGGGAGAGCCTGTACAGGGGATTGCGTTCGCAGTTGAACGAGGGGCGGCAGGCATACGTGGTGTACCCGTTGATTAAGGAAAGCGAGAAGATGGACATCAAGAACCTTGAAGAGGGGTATGAGCAGTTGTGCCGCGATTTGCCGGAATATAAGATAAGCCGGGTGCATGGTAAAATGAAAGCTGCAGAGAAGGAGGCCGAGATGCAAGATTTCATTTCAGGGAAGACCCAGATACTGGTGGCGACCACTGTGATAGAGGTCGGAGTGAACGTGCCGAACGCTTCGGTCATGGTGATAGAGAATGCCGAACGTTTCGGACTGGCGCAGTTGCACCAGTTACGTGGACGGGTGGGGCGTGGAGCCGACCAGTCCTATTGCATTTTGGTCACCAAATACCAGCTTTCGGCTGATACCCGCAAGCGTATTCAAATCATGACGGAGACGAACGACGGGTTTGAAATAGCCGAAGCGGATTTGAAGTTGCGCGGTCCGGGCGATTTGGAAGGTACGCAGCAAAGCGGGGTTTCGTTTACGTTGAGGCTGGCCAATTTGGCACGTGACGGGCAAGTACTGCAGTTAGCGCGGGAAACGGCCGAAAAAGTGTTGGACGACGACCCGCATTGCGCTGCTTCAAAGAATGATATTCTATGGAGACAGTTAAATAAATTAAGAGATAGGACGGTGAATTGGGGGGTGATTTCTTGAAAAAACGGCCTTTTGAGGAAAAATACTGTTAATTTTCTTGGGCTTTTGTTATGGAAAGATTATCTTTGCCGCTGTTAGTGTTTAGAATACGCTAATTAATATGTTTAATTCAAAAAGTCTATATTCATGGAGAAAACCTTGGTCTTGTTAAAACCTTGTACATTACAGAGAGGGCTTGTAGGAGAAGTTATCAACCGTTTCGAGAAGAGAGGACTGAGGTTGGCCGGAATGAAAATGATGCAATTGACAGATGCGATATTGGATGAACATTATGCTCATTTGCGCGAGAAATCATTCTTTCGGATTTTAAAGGATTCCATGATGTCAACTCCCGTGATTGCATGTTGCTTCGAAGGTATTGAGGCTGTAAATGTAGTGCGGGCGATGGCAGGGGCTACAAATGGCAGGAATGCCCTTCCGGGCACGATTCGCGGTGACTATTGTATGAGTAACCAGCAAAATATCGTCCACACGTCCGATTCATTAGAGAATGCGAAAATAGAATTGGCGCGTTTTTTTAAGCCGGAGGAGATTTTTGAGTATGAATCTTCCAACTTGGGTTATTTGTATGCTTTAGACGAATTATAAAATAAGATAAGCGAACTTTATAATAATAATTAAATGTTTTTTAACTTCAGAAGACTTAAGACAGGAGCGGTCGTTGTGTTGGCCATGTTGAGTATGCCGGTTGCAGGGCAGGACTTGTTGGCTCGCCAAGCACCGATCGACAAAAAGATGAGAGCTGTGGATTCGGTTGCCTTGCAACGTTTGATTGGTGACGAACAGCTTGAAAATCCCGCGTTTGGTCTTTATCCCGATTGGAACAACCAATATGCCCATCGTTATGATGTAGAATTGCCGGAAGAATACAAGATAGACTTGCGGCATTTCTGCATGCCGACGCCGAGCACGAGAATTACTTCTAATTATGGTTATCGTGCAAGTTTTCGTCGTCAGCATAAAGGGCTTGACATCAAGGTGTACATTGGGGATACCATACGTTCGGCGTTTAGCGGAAAAGTACGTATCGTGGATTACGAAAGAAAAGGTTACGGTAACTATGTCGTAATTCGTCATCCGAACGGACTTGAAACCATTTACGGGCATTTGTCCAAGCACCTTGTGCGTGAGAACCAAGTTGTAAAGGCTGGCGAACCCATCGGTTTGGGAGGCAATACCGGGCGTTCAACAGGCTCTCATTTGCATTTTGAAACGCGTTTCTTGGGACAGGCTATCAATCCGGCCGAAATGTTTGATTTCGTAGCGCAAGATGTGACAGGAGACTATTATATCTTCCGCTCCAATAAGAGCAAGGGGCAGACCGAGGTGGCTAAGAATACGGCGAGTGATCGTCCGAAGCCGACTGCTAAGCCTCGTTCTAAAGTGCATCGCGTGAAATCGGGTGAGAATCTTTCCGTAATAGCATCGAAATATGGTACGACGGTTGCTAAGTTATGCAAGTTGAATGGAATATCCCGTAAGACTATGCTTCGTCCGGGGCAAATCATCAAATATTCATAAGCATAAGTTTGTAGTTACAATAAGGGAGATGTTTCCGTACGGTCGGGAGCATCTCTTTTTTTGCTATGTATCAGGGAGAAAGGACGTCTGTGACAAACGGGTTTCCAATCTCCTGAGAATGATTTTCCAATCTCCTGCAAACGATTTTTCGTTCTGCTGTGAACGATTTTTCATTCTGCTGCGAATGATTTTCCACCTTGAGCCGTGCGAAGAGTCAGGTGTTGTGGGGAGTGTGCAGGTTCGCCCTGCTTACAATATGAAAAATGCAGGAATAGGTTCGCATCTTTCAGACTTCTTCTGTTTCAGTTACTTATGGTGAACTTTCTTATTCAGCAGCCTTCACCTTGTTTTCACCGTTAGCCTTCTTTCTTCTTCGGAAGGATTTGATGTACAATGTGTTATGGTGAAAGAACATGAAAAGGCCGTCCCCGCTCGCGTATTCTACGGTCTCTTTTTGTTTTATTCGATGATTTGTACTACCTTTGCACATTGCATGTTGTGGTATGCCTAAACGGTAAAATATGGATACACAAGGACAATTTGAGCAAATAATGAAGGAGTGTCGGGAACTGTTCGCCAAAAAGTTGCATGATTACGGTGCGGCGTGGCGTATCATGCGTCCGGCTTCGGTGACAGATCAGATATTTATTAAGGCCAATCGTATCCGTAGTTTGGAGGTGAAAGGGGTCTCGTTGGTCGGTGAGGGCATTCGCCCGGAGTTCATGGCTATCGTGAATTACAGTATTGTCGGCCTGATACAGTTGGAGCTGGGCTATGCCGACGCGGAAGACATGACGGCTGAACGTGCCTTGGAATATTACGATAAATACGCGGGGCTTTCGCTCGCTTTGATGTTGAAGAAAAACCACGATTACGATGAGGCTTGGCGCGGCATGCGCATCAGTTCTTATACAGACCTTATCTTGATGAAGCTTTACCGGACCAAGCAGATTGAGGCTTTGGCGGGGCAGACTTTGGTGTCGGAGGGAGTGGATGCCAATTACATGGACATGATGAATTATGCCGTATTCGGGCTGATAAAATTGACGTTCGGTGAATAGATTGGGATATAAATTACGTTGGGTTGCCGTGAATGTCAGCCGTTTGTTGCTGGCTGTGACTTTCGTCTTCTCCGGATTGGTGAAAGTGGTTGACCCGCGTGGTACCCAATACAAATTCGATGACTATTTTCTGGCATTCGGTTGGTCGGAATGGATTCCCGGCTTTTTGCCGCTCTGGCTGGCTGTCCTTTTGGCGGTTTTTGAATTTTGTATAGGGATATATCTGTTCTTTGGGATACGTCGGCGCGCGACTTCCTGGCTTTTTTTGCTGTTCATGAGCGTGATGACGCCTCTGACGTTTTATCTGGCTTTGGCCGATCCAGTGTCGGATTGCGGATGTTTCGGAGATGCCGTGTCGTTGACGAACTGGGAGACGTTCGGCAAGAATGTCGTGTTGTTGGGCTTGTCTGTGCTCGTTTTTCGTTACCGTCGGTTGATGGTGCGCTTTGTTTCCGAACGAAACCAGTGGATGATTTCCCTCTATTCTATCTTTTTTGCCTTTGTTCTGGCGGGTTTCTGTATCTATTATCTTCCGGTTTTCGATTTCCGTCCTTATCATATCGGAGTAAATCTTCCCCGAGCGATGGTGGTTCCGGAAGGAGAGGAGGAGCCGGAGTATCTTACGACATTCGTACTTGAAAAGGATGGAGTAAAGAAAGAATTCACTACGGAAGATTATCCCGAGGACACGGCCTGGCATTTTGTGGAGAGCCGGACGGTGTTGGTGAAAGAAGGATATGTGCCCCCCGTACATGATTTTTCGATTATGACGTGGCCTGATGGAGAGGATATCACGGAGCAGGTTTTGTCGGACAAAGGATATACTTTCTTATTAATCTCTCCTTATCTGGAGTTTGCGGACGACAGCAATATAGACCGTATCAATGAACTTTATGACTATTGCGGCGAACATGGGTATGCCTTTTATTGTCTGACGGCATCCGGTGATGACGTGATTGGGCGATGGCAGGACCTGACGGGGGCGGATTATCCTTTTGGCATAACGGATGAAATCACGTTGAAAACCGTTGTGCGCTCCAATCCCGGACTGGTATTGTTGAAAGAGGGTACGGTGTATAACAAATGGAGTTGTAATAACCTTCCGAAAGAAGAGGACCTGAATGTGCCGTTGGAAGACGGTGAATTGGGGCGTTTGCAGTCGGCATCGCGGATGATGACGACGTTGCGTGTCGTCCTGTGGTTCCTTGTCCCCCTGTTTGTGCTGGTGTTTGCTGACCGGATATGGGTGGGGAGTAAGATGTACAGACGAATGAAACATAAAAATAGAATTATCAACCTTTTAAAAAGAAAAGAAATGAGAAAGAAAATTGTTGCAGGTAACTGGAAGATGAACCTGAATTTGCAGGAAGGTGTAGCTTTGGCTACTGAGTTGAACGCGGCTTTGGCTGCCGACAAACCGAATTGTGATGTAGTCATCTGTACGCCGTTCATCCACTTGGCTTCCGTAGCCGCTGTATTGGATGCCCAGACTATCGGTTTGGGTGCAGAGAACTGTGCAGACAAGGAAAAAGGCGCATACACAGGCGAGGTGTCTGCCGAGATGGTAAAATCTACCGGTGCGCAGTATGTCATTCTGGGACATTCGGAGCGTCGCGCTTACTACGGCGAGACTGCCGAAATCCTGAAAGAGAAGGTAAACTTGGCTTTGGCAAACGGCCTGAAGGTCATCTTCTGTATCGGTGAGGTTTTGGAAGAGCGCGAGGCTGACAAGCAGAACGAAGTGGTGAAGGCACAGTTGGCCGGTTCTTTGTTCGATTTGACGGCAGAACAGTTCTCCAACATCATTCTGGCATACGAACCGGTGTGGGCTATCGGCACGGGAAAGACGGCTACGGCTGAGCAGGCAGAAGAGATGCATGCTTTCATCCGTACGACCATTGCCGAGAAGTTCGGTGCAGAGGCTGCCGAGAATGTTTCCATCCTTTACGGCGGAAGCTGTAAGCCTTCGAACGCAAAAGAGATTTTTGCAAAGCCCGATGTAGACGGTGGTTTGATTGGCGGTGCCGCTTTGAAGTGCGCAGACTTCAAGGGTATCATCGACGCTTGGAAAGCTTAATCAGAGTAGATAAACGGAGTCATTCCGAGGGCGTCTTCGTGTCTCGGAATGGCTCTCTTTTATGGTTTTATATTCAAATGACTATATGATGAAAAGACTCTTCTTATCGTTGTTTTGGTGTGCCGTAAGTTGGCTTCAGGTTTCAGCACAACAGAAGTTTGTGGACAAGCTGGTGAAGCCTGTGAACGGGCAAGGGACGGTACGTGTGATTCAGGATGCCGAGATTACCCGGATGGTAAATGGCGGAGGGGCAGAGAAGGAATCTTCTGCTTCGCTTGCAGATTCCGGACGTACATCCCAGTCGATAACGGAGAGCGGCAATTCATCTGTAGGTACTAAGCCCGTACGTAAGATGAAGGCCAACGGTTATCGGATTCAGGTTTATGCCGGAGGAAATTCCAGAACGGCTCGTCAGGAGGCACAACGGATGGCTGGAAAGGTGAAGAGCTACTTCAGTGACATGGCTACTTATACGCATTTTCAGAGTCCGCGTTGGATTTGCAGGGTGGGTGATTTCCGGACGTACGAGGAAGCTAATCAGGCTTTGCACGAATTGCGCGCCACTAAGCAATTCGATGAGGCGTTGATTGTAAAATCTGTAATTCAAATACCTTATTAAGCGGATGGAACGTCAGGTTTATAACGAAACGGTACAGCGGGAATTAGAAACCCACTATAAGGCTGTTCTGGCTTTGTTGGGGGAAGATACCGAACGTGAAGGATTGCAAAAGACGCCTTATAGGGTGGCTAAGGCGATGCAAACGTTGACGCGGGGATACGCCGAAGACCCGAAAGAAATTCTGAATTCGGCCAAGTTCAAGGAAGACTACCGCCACATGGTGATAGTGAAAGACATTGATTTTTTTTCTTTGTGCGAACATCACATGTTGCCTTTTTACGGGAAAGCACATGTAGCTTATATACCTAATGGATATATTACGGGTTTGAGCAAGATCGCCCGTGTGGTGGACTGCTTTTCCCATCGTCTTCAGGTACAGGAAAGGATGACGCTGCAGATTCGGGATTGCATACAAGAGGCGTTGGATCCGTTGGGCGTGATGGTTGTAGTGGAAGCCCGGCACATGTGTATGCAGATGCGTGGAGTGGAAAAGCAAAACTCGGTGACTACGACCAGTGATTTTACGGGAGCGTTCAATCAGGCCAAGACGCGGGAGGAGTTTCTCAACCTTATTCATCGAGATTCTCTATAACAATCCGTAAAATTAAGAATAAATAGCTGACATGATGATGAAATCAGATGTTTTGGCACTGTAGTTGTAGTTTACTATAATAAAGTGAAGTTGTTTAATTTTTAATATATACGAATATGATTTCAGACAAATTGCAGAAAGCTATTAACGAACAAATCGTGGCCGAGATGTGGTCGGCTAACTTGTATTTATCCATGTCTTTCTATTTGCAGAGAGAAGGTTACGACGGCTGTGCCACATGGATGAAGAAACAGTCTCAGGAAGAATTGGAGCACGCTTACGATATGGCGAACTACGTCATCAAACGTGGCGGAGTGGCTAAGGTAGACAAGATAGATGTGGTTCCACAGGAGTGGAACGGCGTACTGGGTGTTTTTGAGAATGTGTACGAGCATGAATGCCAAGTATCCAAGCTGATTGAAAATGTTGTGAAAGTGGCTTCCGAAGAGAAAGACATGGCTTCTCAGGATTTCTTGTGGGGATATGTGCGCGAACAAGTGGAAGAAGAAGCTACGGCGCAAGGTATTTTGGAAAAAATCCGTAAAGCCGACAAGGCTGCTTTGTTGTTCATTGACGATAAGTTAGGACAGCGGGTATAATTAAAACATAAGATTAGTAAGATTAAAGGCCGTTTCTGTAAGTTTGCAGGGCGGCCTCTTTTCGTGGGGTGAATTTGCCGGTAAGGCGTTTTCGGGATGGTCTTTTTAAGGAATAGGGTGCCCGTCGGCAATTTCTTCGTGTTAAATTTGGTTATATTCTTCTCGCGATATAACTTTTATTAAACTTCTTTGTTTACATTTGCAATACCCAGTTGGCCCGAAGGGGTTAGCGGGAGGTTTATTTAATAAGAAGGCGTTTTCAAGCGTCTATCTTCGGCTCGTCAAATCTCGCAAATTTGAACTGTCTGTCGGAAGATGGAGCAACGGGAATGTCTGCGTGGTATGTTTATACTATGCGTGCCGCAACCATACGTCAGAGTGTGGGTGTGTGTCGTGTTTTATATATGTACCGGCGTGGGCTAACTGCGTTGCTTATCTTGGCAGATGGGCAATGCGAGAGCCTGACGAGCGAGATAAGCAAGAACAGCTCCCCACGCTTTTTTGTTATGCGAACCTGAACAAATTTTCTTTCTAATGGATTTTTATTTACCGCCGGATTAGAGGGGGCGTGATGGCAAAAACAAGATTATTATGAAAAAGAGTTTACTTGTTTCAATGATGGCCTGTATAGTCACAGTGGGCGTGCAGGCACAAGGGTACACGGAAGTAGGGAGCATGGATAACGTTCCGGTTTTGATACCAGGAAGTTACACAGCCGACGGGAAGCCGTTGCTGTTCGTAAAGGGTGGCGGTGATATACATGACGGTACATTCCATTTCTATGATTCAGACCTGAAACCGGTGAGGGACATTGATTTGGGGTTGCCGGAAAAAGGGTCTTATACCATGGTAAAGGCGCGTTCCTCTCAAATCGTTCTGCTGCATTCCGATGAATCTGCCTTGAGTTGGTGGGACGGAGACTATTCTCCTTCTGACGAGTGGCCTACGAGGGAAGATTGGATAGAACGTTTGACCTCTTTTTTATCAGGAGCAGGTACTGATAGTTGCGTATATGTGGGCGAGGCGGACACACTGTGGTTTGTTCGGAATTTCTATCATGTATGGGAAAACGGATCAGAAGCGGTGTACAGGGATCGTCCCACGAATGGGTATTACCTGACACCGGACAACAAGGCGTTCCGATTTTATAGAAATTACGAAAAACGTTTCTCTGGCGCTTGGCGGGAATGGAAAGAGGAGGGGTATAGCTCTCAGGATACCCCTTTAGGGTTCAAGGCGTATTCTGATGTGTCTATTGGCAGTGAGATGGTGAACGGTGTATTGTTAACCCAGGCATGGTTTGACGAGGACGACAAGTTTGAATATCTGTATGAAACATGGGACTATGCCCCGCAGGAACCGATGGAATACGACCGTGACAATGATGGCGAGGTGGATTCTGTGAGGGTGCAATACACGTATCTTCATTCCGGGGTGGAACTTCGTAAGGAGGACGGCACGAAACTGTGGCGGTATGATTATTCGGAGAAGACCATGGGGCATGCTGGAGATGTTTATGGTTATGAGTTAAGTGGAAAGAAGTATTTCGCCATTTATGATAGGGGAAAAGAAGCTTATGTGTTTTTTGCCGTGGGCAAGGGCGGTACTTCCATCAGTGAAGTGAGGGAAATGCCGGGATTGCTCCGGGCCTACCCTAACCCCGCGCGGAGAGGGGAAACCGTGACTATGGAGCTTCCGGAAGCAGGAACGGAAGGTGCACAGCGGAACGTGCGTATCACCGGAATGGACGGGCGTACCATTCAGAGTGTACGTGTGGGTGTCGGTGAACGCAGCGTGCAAGTGCCTTTGTCGAGGATGTCGGCCGGTGTGTATAATTTTACGCTGACCGAGAACGGGCGCGTGGTAGAGAACAGTCGTATCGTGGTGCGTTGACCTTAGCGGATGTATTGAGAGGAAAGAAGTATTCCGTCCCTGTCTTCGGGGGCGGAATACTTTATTTTAGATGAAAGGTATTGGCGGTGAAGAAATGAAAAAGTTTTTTTGGGAGTGTAGTGGTCTGTTTTATATGAACCTTCCTTGAGGGAAGTTTAGATTGATAATGCTATTTTCGAAGTATTCCGCATATTGTTTAGCTTTTGGAGAGAGGAGTAATTTGAACACATTCAAATGCATGAAGTCACTTCTGTAAGCATTGGCTCTGTGGCTTTCCATCAAGACTAAATTTTTTGCCTTTTCCCAAAGGCCTATATGTTCATAGAAAGAAGTATTTTCTTGTGAACAAGTGAATAAGCCTACATCGAATGTGCCGTTTCGGAGGATATATTCCGTCGCCTGCTTTACGAGGGCGGAACCGATTCCCGAACTCCTGTGTTCCGGATGCGTACAGACGCAACTTAATCCACACATCCTGAACGGCCGTCCATGTATGCGGATGTCCCAAGAGACCACCCCGGCATATGCTATGAAACGGTTTTCTTCCACGGCACAGAACGAAGTGGCATCCATGTCTTTATGATGGATTTCCAAGTTCGTCGTGTCTTCCCAGACGCGGTATATCAAATCATAGAGCAGGCGTTTGTCGGTTTCCGATATATGATTATATTTAAAGACTTTTATGTGCATCTTTCGGCATCGTATGAATTTAGAGTGGCCAAGTGGCGGTAAAAGTACAAAAATATCGTTCATCTCCGATGGGCGGATTGTATTTTTGTGTATCTTTGCCCACGTAAAGACAAAGGGGTGCCCGAAAAGGGGCTGAGATTATACCCTCGAACCTGATGCAGTTCGTACTGCCGTAGGGATTGGATTTTATTTTCTTTCCATACCGCCGTTCGCGGTGCTTCTTTGTACTTGTCTTTTTCAGTAATAATTAAAAGTAGATGAAATGAAAATTTCGGTGAATAACAAAGAAGTGGAGACAGCAGCCGTTTCGATTTCTGCATTGGTGGAAGAGCTATCGCTTCCGCTTCAGGGGATAGCGGTGGCTGTAGAGAACCGTTTGGTGCCCCGTACCGCGTGGGACGGTTATGCGTTGGCCGAGGGGATGAACATTGTCATCATCAAAGCGGCGTGCGGCGGATAGCATTTAGTCATTCAATCCAATAAGACAGCAAAAATATGGAAAAATTAGTCATAGCAGGACGGGAGTTTACGTCCCGTTTGTTTTTAGGTACAGGTAAGTTTGATTCCAACGACCTGATGGCCCGTTCCATCATGGCTTCCGGAACGGAAATGGTGACGGTAGCCATGAAGCGTATCGAACTGGAAGACAAGGAGGACGATATGCTGAAGCATATCGTGCGTCCCGAGATACAATTATTGCCGAACACGTCGGGTGTCCGGAATGCCGAAGAAGCCGTGTTCGCCGCCCAGATGGCACGCGAGGCATTCGGTACGAATTGGTTGAAGTTGGAAATTCATCCCGACCCGCGTTATTTGTTGCCCGATTCCACGGAGACCCTGAAGGCCACGGAGCAGTTGGTGAAGTTGGGCTTTGTCGTATTGCCTTATTGTCAGGCCGATCCTACGCTTTGCAAACATCTGGAAGAAGCCGGAGCGGCCACTGTCATGCCTTTGGGAGCACCCATCGGGACAAACAAGGGATTGCAGACCCGTGATTTCCTGCGCATCATCATCGAGCAGGCCAACGTGCCGGTAGTCGTGGATGCCGGTATCGGAGCGCCCAGTCATGCTGCCGAGGCCATGGAGATGGGAGCTTCCGCCTGTTTGGTGAATACGGCCATAGCCGTGGCCGGTGACCCGGTGGCGATGGCCGTGGCTTTCAAGCAGGCAGTGGACGCCGGACGTATGGCATACGAAGCCGGATTGGGATTGCAGACAGACAGTTTCGTGGCAGAGGCCAGTTCGCCCCTGACGGCATTTTTGAACGATTAAACGGGAAGAAGATATGTTTTCGGACGAATTGGAAAAGATTTCATGGGAGGAAACCACGGCGCGGATCAATGCCAAGACGGAAGCCGACGTGCGCCGTGCCCTCTCGAAAGAACATTGTGACGTGGACGATTTCATGGCTTTGGTGTCTCCGGCAGCCGCTCCCTATTTGGAGACGATGGCGCGGTTGAGCCGTAAATATACCGAAGAGCGTTTCGGCAAGACCATGTCCATGTTCATACCTTTGTATATTACCAACTCCTGCACCAACTCCTGTGTGTATTGCGGTTTCCATATCAGCAACCCGATGCGCCGCACCATTTTGACGGAGGAGGAGATAGAGAACGAATACAAAGCCATCAAGAAGCTGGCACCTTTCGAGAACCTCTTGATAGTGACAGGAGAGAATCCGGCCAAAGCCGGCGTGCCTTATCTGGCGCGTGCCTTGGATTTGGCCAAACCCTACTTCAGTAACCTGAAGATAGAAGTGATGCCGCTCAAGACCGAAGAGTATGAAGAACTGAAGGCACACGGGATGAACGGAGTCATTTGCTTCCAGGAAACGTACCACAAGGCAAACTACAATATCTACCATCCTCGGGGCATGAAGTCGAAATTCGAGTGGCGTGTCAACGGTTTCGACCGCATGGGACAGGCCGGGGTGCATTCCATCGGGATGGGAGTCCTCATTGGCCTGGAGAAAGAATGGCGTACGGACATTACGATGATGGCTTATCATTTACGTTATTTGCAGAAGCATTATTGGCGGACGAAATACAGTGTGAACTTCCCCCGTATGCGGCCCTCCGAGAACGGAGGCTTCCAGCCGAATGTCGTCATGAGCGACCGTGAACTGGCCCAGGTCACTTTTGCCATGCGTATTTTCGACCACGATGTGGACATTTCCTATTCCACACGCGAACCGGCGGCCATCCGTGACCACATGGCCACGTTGGGCGTGACCACGATGAGTGCGGAAAGCAAGACGGAGCCGGGAGGATATTATACCTATCCGCAGGCATTGGAGCAGTTCCATGTGAGCGACGAACGCACAGCCGTGGAGGTGGAGAAGGCATTGCGAAAAGCCGGTCGTGAACCGGTATGGAAGGATTGGGATGCCAGTTTCGATTTGAAAACCGTGGGTAAGCGAGAGCAGAGGAAGGCTCGCTTGCCTCTGCCGAGCGAGAGCGATTTATCCAAATCTTATGTAAAATGCTGACCATGTCCGAGATGGAGGATAAAAAGTTAGGGCGGTACGAGCGCCAGACCATGTTGCCGGAAATCCGTACCGGAGGGCAGGAACGCTTGCGTGCGGCGCGGGTGTTGGTCGTCGGGACGGGCGGGTTAGGCTCTCCCGTCTCGCTCTATCTGGCCGGTGCCGGAATAGGGCACATCGGGTTGGTGGATGATGACGCGGTGAGTTCGACCAATTTGCACCGCCAGGTTCTTTATGCGGAGGCGGAAGTGGGGCTGCCCAAAGTGGTGTTGGCTGCCCGTCGGTTGCGTGCATTGAACAGCGATGTGGACGTGAAGCCGTACGCTTGTCGTCTGACGCCGGATAATGCCGCCGGTATGATTCAAGACTATGATATTGTGGTGGATGCTTGTGACAATTATCCGACCCGTTATCTTTTGAACGATATTTGCAGGGCGCAAGGCAAGCCATACGTTTACGGTGCCATTGAAGGGTTCTGTGGCCAAGTGTCCGTTTTTTGTCGTACTGCGGAAGCGAAGAACTATCGGGATTTGTATCCGGACGAAGAGGCCGCGTGTCAGTTGCCTCCGGCTTTTAAAGGCGTTGTGGGCATGACCCCGGCGATAGTAGGCAGTGTGCAGGCTCACGAGGTGATGAAACTGGTTTGCGGTTACGGCGACGTGCTGGACGGCCGCTTGTGGACGATAGATTTGCGTACGATGCAGTCTTATATCATCGAACTTTAACCCCATAAATAGATACGAAATGAAAAAGAGTGTGTTTTGCTGTTTGGCAAGTTTGCTTTGCTGGTCGGCGGTGGCTGTCCGTGCCGCGAAAGTGGATACGGTGGAGGTGCACAGTCGGAAGATGGGACGTGCTGTGCGTACCATAGTGATTTCTCCCGAAAAGACAGAAGGCAAGGGAGCGGCTGTGGTTTATCTGTTGCACGGTTATGGCGGAAATGAAACCACATGGCCCGGTTTGAAACCGGAACTCAAAGACTATGCCGACCGTGAGAATTTGATTTTCGTATGCCCGAATGGAGAAAACAGTTGGTATTGGGACAGTCCGCTCAATGAAGATTCCCAGTTTGAGACGTTCGTCAGCCGGGAACTGGTGTCTTACGTGGACGGACATTACCGTACACTGCCGTCTCGCGAGAAGCGGGCCATTACCGGATTGAGTATGGGCGGCCATGGTGCCCTATGGTTGGCCATACGCCATCAGGATGTTTTCGGAGCGGCGGGCAGTACGAGCGGCGGACTGGACATCCGGCCTTTTCCGGACAACTGGGACATGAAGGAACAAATCGGGGCAAAAGATGCCGGGGTGTGCGATTGGGACGATTATACCGTCATCAACCAGACAGGTAACCTCAAGGATGGTGCCCTACGGATTATTTTTGATTGCGGCTATGATGATTTCTTCTTTGAAGTCAACCAAGCCTTCCATCAAAAGTTGTTGGAACGAGGCGTCATGCACGACTTTATTGTGCGTCCCGGAGCGCATACGGGTGAATATTGGAGCAATTCCATCGATTATCAAATCTTGTTTTTCTTGAAATTCTTCAGAGAAAGTCATTGACCGTTACGGTCCGTAGGGTGGTCATTTGGAGTTTTGCCGTGGGAGAACGGATATCTTTTTCGCAGCTTGCCGGAGTTCCTCTAAGATGTGGCTACGGATGAAACCTTGCGACGACAAGGCATAGTGTGTACACAAGAGGGCAAGGAACGAGCTGAAGATGAACAGCATGCCGGTAGAAAAGAGGATGTTCCCCAATCCTACCAAGGGAGACATGATGCCGCCTACGGCAAAACCGGCAGTGCCGAGAAGTGCCGAAGCCACGCCTGCATTTTCTCTTTCGCATTCCATGGCCAACGTGTTGGAAGCGGTAAAGGTGATGCCTGCCATAGAGAGGAGGGCGAAGACCAATGTTTCGTATATCCAAAAGCTACATCCTTGCGACAGAGCTGCAAGCCATGCGAAAGACAGCCACAACATGCCACTGCTGCCGATGTACAACGCATCTTTCATCGTGGGCAATTTGACCGCAACGGTCGAGGCGATGGCCATGGCTATGGCATTTGCCCCGAAACACAGGCTGAATTGCATGGCGGAAAGGCCGTAATGTTCCTGCATGATGAAAGGAGCCGATGCGATATTCACGAAAAGTACTCCCATCGTAAATCCGTATTGTAAAGTGTAGGCCAAATATTGCCGGTTGCGTAATATGAGGCTGAAGTTACGGAGGATGTCGTTCCACCGGACGGAAGTACGCTGTCCGGCCGGATGCGATTCCTCCATACGGAAACTGCCGGCCAATAGAATCGTTCCCAATAAAAAGAGACTCCAGAAGATGCCTTGCCATCCGCTTGCATCGGCCAAGAAGCCTCCGGCTATAGGTGCTGCTACAGTGGCTACTCCGTTTATGCCTCCTATGACGGCTAACACACCGGCCAGTTCGCGGGCAGAATATTTGTCGGCTGCAATGGAACGGGAGAGAACGACACCGCCTGCACCGGATACACCCTGCAAGAAGCGTAAGGTGATGAATTGCAGGATGTTTTCGGAAAAAATGCAACCGGCTGTGGATAACAGGAAAAGCATGAGTGCGACTGACAATACGGGACGTCGGCCGTATTTGTCACTCAACGGACCGAAAAACAGTTGGCCTGCGGCAAGTCCGGCCATACTGGTCGTCAGTCCCAGTTGTACCATAGACGATGTGGTGCGGAAGTAGACCGACATGGCAGGCAACGTGGGCAGATACATATCCATCACGAACGGTCCGAAGGCACTCAAGAGGCCTAAGAATAACAAGATGAATGTTTTTGAGTTCCGTTTGCTTCTCATTGTCTCCGATTACTTTGTTTTTTCCGGTGCAAAAGTACTTCAATCGGAACTGTTTTCGTTTGTCGTAACGTGTACAAAACATTTCATTATCGGAATAATATACGGCAGAGGAAGTGATTTTTCGTATATTTGCGGTCTAAAAAGGAATAAAGTCATGGCCGTATTCTTACCTTCCGATACTTCAACCATCCGCTATGAGGAAACTGATTTGGCCTCGCTGCATTCAAGACCAAGCCATTTCGTGTGTGGGGTTTATTTGATTTGCGTCCGTGGCACGGCTGTCGTGTCCACCGGCGTACAGCAATATGCCTTGGGGGAGCAGACTGAGCTTATTTTTCTTACAGGAAGCCTGATACAAGTGCTTTGCGCATCGGATGATTTTACGGTACGTTTGCTGATGTTTCCCAAAGATGTTTTTCTGAAAGCCGTCCTGCCCATAGATACCCCTTACCTGAACTACACGCACGAACATCCTTGTTACCGTCATACGGAGGATGAGCGGAGCCAGGCCACATGGCTACAGATCAATTTATGGATGGATATGGCACAAATGCTTTTTTGCGGTAATGTTTCCCCGTTCAGGCAGCAGCAAGAGTATAATTTCCTGCAAGGTTTGCTGATGTGGCTGTTCAACACCATACAGGAAAAGCTGTCGGTCGCGAAGCAGTACAGCCGTAAGCAGGCGATTTGCCACAGGTTCATGCAGTTGGTGCGCGACCATGGCGCACAGGAACACCAAGTGGCTTTTTATTCAGAAAAGCTTTGCATCACTCCACGCTATTTGCATCAGATTACCGTCCGCTATATGGGTGGCCGTTCGCCTAAACAGTTGATAGACGAGCAGTTGGTGGCAGAGATTAAGGTATTGCTTAGCGAGCCGGACTTGTCCGTTACGGAAATCGCGGAGCGACTTCATTTTACAGACCAGTCGTGTCTCACACGTTTCTTCAAAAAGCACACGGGAATGTCGCCCCGGGATTCCCGATTGAAAAATTTTGCGGGCGGGGAGCGTGAAATTTTTGTGCGCCAAACGGAAAATCGTTTGGCTTAGATTGAAAAATCAATTGCCGCAGAACAAAATATGAATCTGCGGCAATTGATTTTTGGAATGGCTCTGCTTATTTACATCGTTAATTATGAGTGATTTATGAAAACGCCTGTTCCATAAGGCGATGTAAGCAGAAAAGCATACATTTTAGGTTGAGGCCTTTTACAACGGGAAGTCTTCGAAGGCATACAGTACGGTAGACAGGTAGCGTTCGCCCGTGTCGGGAAGCAGCACGACAATCGTTTTGCCCTCGTTCTCCGGGCGGCGTGCGATTTGCAGGGCGGCGTGCAGGGCCGCGCCGGATGAGATGCCCGCGAGCACCCCCTCGTGGCTGGCCAGCATGCGGGAGGCACGGACGGCATCTTCGTCTGCGACCCGGATGATTTCATCCACCAGACGGTGGTCGAAATTCTCCGGAACGAATCCGGCGCCTATACCTTGTATTTTATGAGGTCCGGGGGTGCCTCCGGAGAGAACGGGCGAGGCGTCCGGTTCTACGGCTATGGCTTGCACGGACGGGTTGTGCTTTTTCAATCCTTTAGCCGTTCCGCTGATGGTACCTCCCGTACCTACGCCGGCTACGAAGAAGTCCACTTTTCCGTCTGTGTCGTTCCATATTTCTTCTGCTGTGGTTTGTACGTGTGCTTCCGGATTGGCCGGGTTGTCGAATTGTCCCGGAATGAAGGCTTCGGGATGAGCCGCCTTCAGTTCTTCGGCCTTGCGGATGGCTCCCTTCATGCCCTCGCTGCCCGGAGTGAGTACCAGTGTGGCACCTAATGCTTTCAGGAGATTGCGGCGTTCGAGGCTCATGGTTTCAGGCATGGTGAGCGTGAGCCGGTAACCTTTGACCGAGGCAATCCAGGCAAGTCCGATGCCCGTGTTTCCGCTGGTAGGCTCTATGATGAGGCTGCCGGGACGCAGCAGGCCTTCTTTTTCTGCAGCTTCTATCATATAAAAGGCTGCGCGGTCTTTCACGCTTCCTCCGGGATTGAAACTTTCCAGTTTGACCAGAACCCTGGCTTTCAGTTGTTCTTTCTTCTCTATGTGGCTGATTTCCAATAAAGGTGTACGTCCGATAAGTTCGGTCAGCGAATGATAAATCTTTTCCATAATCTTTTCTTTTTAGCGTTTGTCGAATGTATATGTATTACGTAGTTCTTGAGTATTCAGACTTGGGCGAAGGCTTGCGTCAGGTCGGAGAGCAAGTCGTCGATATGTTCCGTGCCGATGGAGAGACGTATCGTGGCTTGCGTGATGCCTTGCTCGGCCAGTTCCGTTTCATTGAGCTGGGAGTGGGTGGTACTGGCCGGGTGGATGACCAGCGATTTGACATCGGCCACGTTGGCCAAAAGAGAGAATATCTCCAGGCTGTCGATGAAGCGGAACGCTTCTTCACGTCCTCCCTTGATTTCGAAGGTGAAGATGGAACCGGCTCCTTTCGGGAAGTACGTTTCATATAGTTTGTGGTCGGGGTGTCCGGGCAATGCCGGATGGTTGACTTTCTTTACCTTAGGGTGTGTGGAGAGGAAATCCAGGATTTTCAGGGTGTTCTCCACGTGGCGTTCCACCCGTAGGGACAAGGTTTCCAACCCCTGAAGAAGGATGAAGGCATTGAACGGACTGATGGTAGCTCCCGTGTCGCGCAACAGTGTGGCGCGGATACGGGTGACGTAGGCAGCCGCGCCTGCCGCGTCGGTGAAACAAATGCCGTGGTAGCTGGCGTCCGGTTGGGTGAGTTGCGGAAATTTCCCGGAGGCCTTCCAGTCGAATTTTCCGGAGTCCACGATGACACCTCCCAGTGAAGTGCCGTGGCCGCCGATGAACTTCGTGGCCGAATGCACGACGATGTCTGCTCCATGCTCTATCGGACGGATGAGGTAGGGCGTGCCGAACGTATTGTCTATGATGAGCGGAATCCGGTGGCGGTGTGCGATGTCGGCCACGGCATCAATGTCTATGATGTTGCAATTGGGGTTTCCCAATGTTTCGATGAACACGGCTTTGGTGTTTTCCTGTATGGCTTGTTCGAAATTGTCGAGGTTTTCAGGGTCGACGAATGTAGTGGTGACGCCGTATGCCGGCAGAGTGTGGGCCAGGAGGTTGTAGCTGCCGCCGTAAATGGTTTTGGCGGCTACGATGTGGTCGCCTGCACGCGTGATGTTTTCGAAAGCATAACTGATGGCGGCTGCTCCCGAAGCTACAGCCAGTCCGGCTATTCCTCCTTCCAGGGCGGCTACGCGTTCCTCGAACACTCCTTGCGTGCTGTTGGTCAGCCGTCCGTAGATGTTGCCGGGGGCTTGCAGGCCGAAGCGTGCGGCGGCATTGTCCGAGTTGTGGAACACGTATGAGGTAGTCTGGTAAATGGGTACCGCACGGGCATCCGTAGCCGGGTCTGCCTGCTCTTGTCCTACATGAAGTTGCAGGGTCTCGAAGTGTAGTTTTGTTCTGTCCATGATGTTTCTGTTATTGAGTTCTTGACTGTTTCTTGTTTCGATGATGGCAAAGTTATGGTTTTTGGAATAATCAAACAAGAAGTGAAAGAAATACGGGAAAAATATCTATTTTTGTATTCAAGAACAGAATATACAGCCTGATTTAAGGGGGCTACAGCTCTGTTTATAGACGTTTTTTCTATGGAAAGTTTAGATCATATCGACTTGCAAATTCTGCGTACTTTGCAAGATAATGCCCGTTTGACGACAAAAGAACTGGCCGCGCGCGTACATCTTTCTACGACTCCTGTTTTTGAACGCCTGAAGAGACTGGAGGCGCAAGGATACATCAAGAAGTATATCGCGGTGTTGGATGCCGAAAAGCTCAATCGCGGTTTTTTAGTATTTTGCCGGGTGAAGCTGCGCCGGTTGAACAAAGAAATCGCAGAAGAGTTCACGGGTATTATCCGGGAAATACCGGAAGTGACGGAGTGCTATAACATCTCCGGTAGTTACGATTACCTGCTCAAGATTCATGCACCCGATATGAAGTATTATCAGGAGTTTCTTCTCAATGTGTTGGGGACAATCGAGAGTCTCGGTTCCATGGAGTCCACCTTCGTGATGGATGAGGTCAAGCAGGTGTATGGCATTCAGGTCTGACCCGGGCAGATAAAAATACGGATAAAACGGTTGTAAGGTAGTTATTAAATGTAAAAAGGGGCCGGAAGACGAATCTTATTCGTATATTTGGCTTCAGATAAGGTTTTTTTGTATCTACAGCAGCTTTATCTTGTATTTTTTACTATTAAATAATGATGAATATGAAATATAATACTTTATTGTTTCCGCGTAAAGCGAACCAAACGAACTTTTCCCTTTTCCTGTTGTCCATGCGTCTGCTGTTCGGCTCGTTACTGATGACTCACGGCTATGCCAAACTGATGGGTTTTGCCGCCATGTCTGCTTCTTTCCCCGACCCATTCGGAATCGGGAATCGTTACTCTCTGATGCTGGCCATTTTCGGTGAACTGTTTTGTTCAGTAGCCTTTGTGTTCGGTTTCTTGTATCGTTTGAGCATGATTCCGATGATAGTAACGATGGCTGTGGCTTTTTTCTTTGCCCATGGTGGAAGTATAACGGGAGGTGAATTGGCTTTTGTCTATCTGGTTGTGTTCATTCTGATGTATATGGCCGGACCGGGTAAATATTCGGTAGACCATTGGATGACGAACAGCGGAAAAAGGAGGCGATAACTTAACTTTCAAAATAGTATATATATGTTGATGACGACTACGGCCCTTGTGGAGGGCAGACATATTACGAAATATCATGGTGTGGTGACGGGCGAGGCAATCATCGGTGCGAACGTGGTGCGCGACCTTTTTGCCGGATTGCGGGATTTTTTCGGCGGCCGTTCAGGTTCGTATGAAGAGGTTTTGCGCAAGGCCAAAGACACGGCTTTGCAAGAGATGGGGGAGGAAGCGGCCCGGCTGGGAGCCAACGCGGTCATTGGAATCGATTTGGATTATGAAACGGTAGGGGCAAGCGGTAGTATGCTGATGGTGACATGTAGCGGTACGGCGGTCAGCATGGAATGAGATTCTTTGTTTTGGATTTTATTATAGAAGACCTCTCCCGTTCTTGCAGATGGGAGAGGTCTTCTGTATGTATAAGGTCATGACGGTTTGATAGTGCTTACAGCTTTCTTATTTTTATTCCGGCCAGATGGCATTTGCCTTTCAGGGTTTCGAAAAGCACATCGATTTTGTTTTCCTTGTTCTGAATGATATAACGTCGGCGGAAAGCCTGACGGTAATGTCCGCCGTCGGCAGGTGAAAAGTCGGTTTCTACCCGACGACCGCAGATGGTGATGTTGAACCGGCTGTCGGCTATGGCCTGTCCGTCGTCTCCCCGTCCTAACAAGTTGGCCAATTGCGGCCGTGAACGGCTCACGTCTGCTATGAGCAGTTCCACCTCGTATGTGCCGGACGGTGCGTCGATTTGATAGGCACGTAGGTTTTCGCGCCATGTTTGGTACAAAGGTCCGTCTGTGGTATTCTCTATTTCGGAAGTCGTACTGCGTGCCTTTCCTTCTATGTATCCCCAACTGCCTTTGGAGTATGGTTGGTCTGGCAGCCATGTAAGTCCGCTGACATCCGAAGTAAAGGTACAGTCGCTCCCTACATTGATGGCCAGCTCATCTCCCTTTGCCAAGTCGGGCATCGCATCCAGGCGCAGGACCATGACGTCCTCCACCATCTGTCCGTTTTTGTCTCCTTGTGCTTTGAGGGTAGATGTCCCGTAGGGCAATGTCACGTTGAAGACCGTATGGCAGTTGGCGGGACGCTGCTTTCCGATGGATTTTCCGTTAATGATGAGTTCCACTTCGTCCAGGTTCGTATAGATTTTGACGGGATGCTTTTCGTTTTTGTCTCCTGTCAGTACGGGCCAGTCCCGGCTGGCAATGTGCAATACGGGCGTGTCCTTACGCCACATGGCTTTAAAATAGTAAGACACGTCTTTGGGTGTACGGTCGTTGTAGAACAGTCCCTTGTTGTTTACCCTCGGCATGGATTCTTGTCGGGCAGCTACATTGAAGTCTATGAAATTCCAATAAGTGCATCCGCTGATATATTCTGTGCCTTCGATGAAAGGCAAGTAGTGTTCTACGTACGTTTGTTGGTATTCTATGCTGAAGTCGAAGGCTTTCGGGTGCTTGGAATGAAGGCGGCGGTCGGAACCTGCTCCCCATTCGCTAATGATGGTGGGGCGTTTCGGGTAACGCGCGTGTTGGTCTTCCATCCATCGGTTAAAGTCGTTTAACTGTCCTACATACCAACCGTGGTAAAGGTTCCATCCGGATACGTCCACGAGGTTCAGGCCGATTTCATTATATAAGTTCGTCATGTTGAAAGCCATGACACTGGCCCGGTATGGGTCTTCTTGTTTTAATGTCTTTTCGAGTCTTTGTGCCAGTTTTACCGTACGTTCCCTACAGGCAGGCCATTCCGGACGGTCGGGACCGGGAGCCGTGAGCAGGATTTCGTTCATGTAACCCCAAGCGATGATGCTGGGATGGTTGTAATGCTGACGGATCATTTCGGTCAGATTGGTTTCACAGTTGTCGTCATATCCCGGTGTGTCGGGTACGATATTGATGATAGGGATTTCCTCCCAGGCCAGCAATCCCATTTCGTCACAAGCCTCCACTAACGCATCATCCTGCGGATAGTGGGCGATGCGAATGAAGTTACACCCCATTTCTTTGATGAGCCGTATGTCTCTCCGGTGTGCTTCATCGTCCAGTGCCACGCCTACCGGTGCTTGGTCTTGGTGGCGGTTGACTCCGCGTAATTTATAAGGTTTTCCGTTCAGGCTGAATCCTTTTTCACCATCGAAACTGAACCAGCGGAATCCTGTCTTATGCGTACTTCTGTCCAGTTCCATGCCCGTCTTGGGGTTGCGAAGTGTGGTGACGATTTCGTATAATTGCGGACTTTCCGGACTCCATAATTGGGGTTGCCCGATGGCGGAGGTTTTACGTACCGTTTGGGTTTCGCCGGCTTTGACGGAAAGTCGTTGTTTCAGGGTTTGTTGCAATTTACCCTGCGGGTCATAGATTTGATGGATTACTTCGAGGGTAGCCTTTTCTGTGGCATCGTTCGTGATTTCACTACGTATTTCTATCGTAGCTTCCTTCTCATCTACATGCGGGGTACTGATGAAGATACCATCGGAACCATGATTCAAAAGATTGAAATGTTGTTCGGAGGTAGTGATAAGCCATACATCACGGTATATGCCACCCCAGAATGTGAAGTCGGCCGATATGGGAGTAATATCTTTCCGGCTGTTGTCTACCGTGATTTCTATCGTGTTGTTCTTCTGGATATAGGGGGTGATATCGAATGTAAAAGCACTGTACCCGCCTGCATGGCTGCCTATTTTTTGTCCGTTCAGCGTAAGGTCTGCCGCTTTGCTGGCTGCATCTATTTTTAGAAAACAACGCTTGCCTTGCGGAACTTCCGGTAAGACGAACGATTTCCGGTAAAATGCTTTCCCCATATAATAGTTCCTTTGCGAATAGGCATCCAGGTTATACGTATGGGGAACATTTACGGGTTGCCAGTTTTCTGTGGAAGCTTTTCTGAAAAACCAACCGTCGTTGATGGTTTTCATGTCGCGTTGTGCTTGGGCGCAAAGAAGCCCGATGAAGGGAAGAAGGGCGGATAACTTGGTTTTAAGTCGTGTCATGATTTTCATTGGTTTGAATTGATGTAGGTAATGTTAAGTGCAAAGGTAAAAGAAAAAAGGATATATTTGCGTTAATTTTGTTATATTTTGCCTCAATTCTACATTGATGTTGGGAATGAAACAGACTAACTTTGTCATAAACTAATTTAATGTGGAAAGAACCATGAGAAAGCTTTTGATGATCCTGAGTGTTTGTTGTTTTGTTATGACGGGGATGGCTGCTCCCGTGGTATTGGATGTGCCTGTGCCGGAAGGGGATGCGACACCAGTGTTGCGAAGAGCCATAGAACAAGCTTCTTCTTATAAAGGACGGGCGGTATTGATTCGGTTGCAACAAGGAGATTACCATATTTATCGTACCTCCTCTTCTCCTTACCTATATTATATATCCAATACGGCTTCGGCGGAAGAGAATCCTGACCCGACAAAACATATAGGGATATGGCTCAAGGACATGAAGAATATTACGGTAGATGGAGGAGGCGCCCGTTTCGTAACCCATGGCGAAATGACTCCTTTCGTGATTGACGGATGCGAGAATGTCACCATGAAGAATTTCTCATTGGTGGCTGCCGATCCGTCCGTACCTGAAATGACCGTGGTTTCAACCGATGTAAATTCCATCACTGCCCGGGTTACTGCCGGCTCGAATTATGAGATAGAGGACGGGACGTTTTATTGGAAAGGCGAGGGATGGCGTTTCGGCGGAGGTATCGCTCAGGTGTTCTATCCGCAAACCAACGTGACCAATCGGTGCGAATCCCCATTGACCGGTGTGACGAAAGCCATAGAACTGGACGAGGGACTGGTGCGTTTAAATTATGACCGTACGCCCGGATTCAAAACGGGAGAGGTTTACCAAATGCGTCATTCTTTTCGGACTGAAGCATGCGGTTTTATACATCAGAGCAAAGATGTGAAGCTCGAAAATATCAAATTTCATTTCTTGGGTAATTTCGGGATTGTAGGGCAGTATTCCGAAAACCTGACTTATGAGAAGTTATATTGTGCGCCGGAATGGGGCTCGGGACGTACTTGTGCCGGGTTTGCCGATTTTGTCCAGATGTCCGGGTGCAAAGGGAAAATACGTATTCTAGATTCTTATTTTGAAGGGGCGCATGATGACCCGATCAATATACACGGCACGCATCTGAAAGTCATGGAATATGTTTCGGACAAGCAGGTGAAGGTGCGTTTCATGCACGGGCAGTCATACGGTTTTGAGGCTTTTTATAAAGGGGATGAGGTGGAGTTCGTGGATGCCCATTCTTTGCGTTGCTTGCAACCGGCACGCGTGAAGGCTGTGGAACGGATAGACGATTATGAAATCCTGCTGACGTTGGATCGGGCTGTGAACGACAATGTAAAGACGGGGGAGAATGTGTCGGTGGAGAATGTGACATGCACACCCGAAGTGGAAATACGAAATAATTATTTCTCTCGTATTCCTACCCGGGGGATTCTGGTGACGACACGCCGGAAGGTCGTGATAGAAGATAACGTATTCTATCGCATCCCGATGAGTGGGGTACTGGTTTCGGACGATGCGCGGGGGTGGTATGAATCCGGTCCTGTACGCGATGTCACGATACGCCGCAACTTGTTCATGGACTGCGGTTCTCCCGTCATTGCCGTGATGCCGGAAAATGACCGTTACGAAGGTGCCGTCCATCGTAATGTCCGTATAGAGGCCAATCGTTTTGTGATTCGCCAGGGGGGCGAGGCGGTATCTGCCCGGGCTACGGATGGCCTGATCATCCGGGATAATTATATCTCAGTGGCTGGAGACGGTTCTGTATCTCCGGATGCGTTCTTCCGTACGGAGGATTGCAAGGACGTGACGATAAGAGGAAACCGTTGCGGACGTTCGCTGCGTTAATTGAAGATATAAATGTAGGCGTTCAGGTAAGTTGCCCATAACAGCCACAGGATATAGGGGATGAAACAGGCGGCTGCAAACTTGTCCTTTTTGAATGTGATAAGGATATAGTCCAGTACCACCACATCGAGTATCAGGATGATGCCCATGCCCCATAAGGGTTCCCGCAAAAAGAAGAAGGCGATGCTCCAGCAGAAGTTCAGGGCCAACTGTATCCACCATTCACGTTGGGATACTTTCAGGCCTTTGCCCCAGATTCGTCCTAAGGAGATTCCTATCAGGATGTAAAGGATGCCCCATACGATAGGGAACGCTCCATTGGGAGGGGTGAGTACGGGTTTATTCAGGAAAGGATACCATTCCGCGATGGCTTCCCGCTGAAATAGTGAGGCGGAAAAACCTACTGACATGCAAAGGGCAATGGGCCATAAATATCGGGTCAAACGTTTCATAAGAATGATTTTGAATGTAAATTTTTTGAATAGTTTTATATAGAAGGGAGTTCTGTCACAATGGGTTGCGCCCGTAATCAAGATGACCATAAGCTATCCGTATTAAGTGATGACCCGGTCGCCCCGTTCCCGTGCCAGGGTACGTTCTATGTCCTTCATCTCTTTATAATGCTTCATGATTTCCATATATTCTTCCTTGCGTGAAAGAATATCGGGTTGGCGCAATTTCAGGAGGATTTGTTTCAGTTCTTCGTCTACAATGGCCAGTTTGAAGTCGGAAATCAGGTGGGGGACCAATTCGGTCAACCTCTCTTCATCGCTAGCGATTTTCTGATGTTTGGAATGGTATTTGCTCAGTTGATATTTGTCACCACTCAATTCAAAAGCCAGCATGCTGATATGATTGTCCGGATGGTTCAGAAAATAGCGTTCTGACGAGAAGTCTTTCTCATGTATATGGTCGATGGCTTCTTGCAGGATACGCTTATGAAGGGCGTTGTGGAATAACAAACCGTCTTCTTGCAACGCATAGTCGATGAACTCGGCCACACTGACCGGGACTTCTTCTCCTTGTTCGTTTTCGGCGTAACATATAATTTTCTCTCCGTAACGAATGAGGACTTGTACTAACAACAGCTCTTTCCGGTAGAACAGCATGGCTTCGGCTCCCTTGCCGGGAATGTAGGAGAGGGTGGATACATTCTCTGTTATAGCCGGATTATTGCCGGACGAAGTATTGGGGACAGGAGTGTCTGTCGGCGTTCCGTCGTCCGGAATAGGGGGAATGCCTTTTTCAGAGGGTGGGAATGGGGCTGGGGGAGGAAGACTATCTTGATCTAAGGAAGAGAGTGCTTGTCCGGAGGATGGCAACTGTGCGTTTTTACGGTTTCGTTCATTTTCACGCTGTTTTTGCTTTTCCTCTTTGGCTTGGGCCATCTCTTTTGAAATGGCTGCCACCAACATACGTTCTTCCATGTTCAGCATAGTTGCTGTTTCCCGGGTGTATACGGAACGTGTAATTTCATCCGGAATGACGGAAATGGTATGTACGATACTACTGATGAGACGGGAAAGTTTGATAGGGTCCCCTTGTGCCTCATGCAGTAATAAGTCGGTTTTATATTTAATGAAATCTACCTGATGTTCGTTCAGATAAGCTTGATATTCGGTGGCGTTGTGTTTACGGGCAAAACTGTCTGGGTCGTCTCCGTCTGGAAGAAGTAGTAATTTGACGTTCATACCCTCGGCCAATAGCATGTCGATGCCTCGTTCGGAAGCTTTGATGCCGGCGGCATCTCCGTCGTAAAGCACGGTGATGTTTTCCGTAAAACGATGAACCATACGGATTTGTTCGGTGGTGAGTGCCGTTCCGGAAGAAGAAACCACATTTTCCACCCCCATCTGATGCATGGAAATGACGTCGGTATAGCCTTCCACTAAAAAGCAAAGGTCATGCCTGACGATAGCTTGTTTGGCCAAAAACAATCCATATAACTCTTTTTTCTTGGAATAAATGGCGGATTCCGGAGAGTTTTGGTATTTGACATTGACTCCTTTGGTGGCTGCGTCTAATACACGTCCTCCGAAAGCCACTACTTTCCCGCTCAACGTGTGTACCGGAAAAATGACACGCCCGAAAAAGCGGTCTTGTAATTGTCCGTTGTCACGTTTGTAACATAAGCCGGTAGAGAGCAGGAACTCTTCTTTGTAACCTTTGGCTTTCGCTTCGCGGGCACAAGCGTCTCTTTGCGAAGGACTGTATCCTAACTGGAATTTTTTTATGATATCGTCCCGGAAGCCTCGTGAACGAAAATAGGTCATTCCGATGGCTCGTCCGTCTACTGTGTTGTAGAGCTGGTCTTGAAAAAACTGGCATGCCCATTCGTTGACGACGAACATGCTTTCCCGTTCATCCTGGGCCTGCTTTTCCTCTTCTGTCAGTTCCCGTTCTTTGATTTCTATATTGTATTTACGAGCCAAATAACGTAGGGCATCGGGATAGGACAGTTGTTCGTGCTCCATGATGAAGTGTACGGCATTGCCGCCTTTTCCACATGCGAAACATTTGCAGAGGCCTTTGGATGGGGATACCACGAACGAAGGAGTACGGTCGTCGTGGAAAGGACATAGACCTTTGTAGTTGACCCCCGCTTTTCGTAAAGTCACAAAATCTGATACGACATCCACAATCTGGGCCGCATCCATAATCCGGTCTACCGTAGCTCTGTCTATCATTCGATCATTCTCCTATGATGGTGGCTGTGAGTTTGCGTCTTCCGCCGTAGTCGCGGAACTCACAAAGATAGATTCCCTGCCATGTGCCCAAATTCAATTTGCCTTTGGATATGGGGATATTGAGGCTGACGCCTGTCAGGCTACATTTGGCATGGGCCGGCATGTCGTCGGCACCTTCGAGGACATGGTCGTAATAAGGCTTGTTTTCTTTGATGAGACGGTCGTATATTTTGGTCATGTCGGTACGCACGTCCGGGTCGGCGTTTTCGTTGATGGAGAGCGCACAACTCGTGTGCTTGATAAACAGGTTCAGCAAACCGGTTTGAGGCAAAGACGGAAGCTGTTCCGAAATCTCCCGTGTGACGAGGTGAAAACCCCGCGGTCGTTCACGTAATATGATTTCTACTTGTTGAATCATTCCTGTTCTTATATATTAAGCCTGATGGATAGTCATTTGCGGGAATGGGAAATCAATACCCTGTCTGTTGAATTCGTCGTAAATGTTTTTGTTCATCTCGAAATATACATTCCAATAGTCACCGTTTGCCACCCATGCTCTTATTGTTACATTAACACTACTGGAATCGAGCGCATGTAAGGCAATGACGGGAGCAGGTTCTTTTAAGATGCGATTATCTTTTTGGATGAGTTCGTTTACTACACTTTTCACCTTGTCGATGTCTTCTCCGTAATCAACCCCCACAATCCATTCTACGCGTCTTGTGTCCAAACGGCTATAATTTGTAATAACGCCACTACTCATGGCTCCGTTAGGGATGTAGACTACTTTGTTATCGGCCGTAGTGACTAAAGTATGCATGATTTGTATGGCCGTTACACTTCCCGAAACGTTTTGTGCTTCAATCCAGTCTCCTACCTTATAAGGTTTGAAGAAAAGAATGATAAGACCTCCGGCAAAATTTTGCAAGTTGCCAGAGAGTGCCATACCGATAGCTACGCCGGCAGATGCCAATAGTGCGGCAAATGAGGTTGTATTGATTCCTAATGCTCCTACAACAGAAACGATCAATAAAACATTGAGCAATATACTAACTAAACTTTTGAGAAAAGTTTGAATACTGATTTCTACTTTCCGGCGTGATAGCATATTGCCCATTACGCGTTGGATAAGTGAGATAAGAAAACGTCCTACAATGTAAACGATAATAGCAATCAAAATGTTTTTTCCGGCGGAAATACACATATCTATCAATTTCTCAATAATGAGGTCTGTATGTCCGGATGCAATAGCCGAAACAACTTCCTTGGTTACATTGGTAGTATCTTTAGCTACTTGTAAGATTTGTATCATAGTTTGTGGATTTGTTGTATAATAACACATTGATTGTTGACTACAAAGGTACTATATTCGATATGAAATAAAAAATAATGAGAATGTTTTTTGTTCTTTATATAATAAAATAAGGTGTAAAATGCTATTGGTGAATATTTTTTCGATTTTTATTCAAAAACGTTTGGTGTTTACGGTAAAAGGTTGTACCTTTGCACTCGCTTTCGGGAAGCAAGGCCTTTTGAGGCCGCGCGGAACGGGGGCGGAAGAAAAAAGAGTTCATTGAAAGTCTTACATAAAGAGAGAAAGTAGTACAAGAGCTTGGATGTTTTTTGGGAGGTATAGTCCTTCTTAGAGGTCATCCAAGGGTAAAAAAGAAACGAACCGTCATGATTCCCGTGTATGCTGGTCATATATCGGGGGTGTGAAAAGAAACGAGAAAAACGGGTAAGTCCAGGGAGTCCGGAAACAGAACAGATGCCTTTCCCTTATGGGTGAAGGTTAAAGATATTCTACAATGAAGAGTTTGATCCTGGCTCAGGATGAACGCTAGCTACAGGCTTAACACATGCAAGTCGAGGGGCAGCATGGACCCAGCTTTGCTGGGTTTGATGGCGACCGGCGCACGGGTGAGTAACGCGTATCCAACCTGCCCTTTACTCCGGGATAGTCTCCTGAAAGGGAGTTTAATACCGGATGTGTTTGTCTTTCCGCATGGGAGCGACAAATAAAGATTGATTGGTAAAGGATGGGGATGCGTCCCATTAGCTTGTTGGCGGGGTAACGGCCCACCAAGGCGACGATGGGTAGGGGTTCTGAGAGGAAGGTCCCCCACATTGGAACTGAGACACGGTCCAAACTCCTACGGGAGGCAGCAGTGAGGAATATTGGTCAATGGGCGGGAGCCTGAACCAGCCAAGTAGCGTGAAGGACGACGGCCCTAGGGGTTGTAAACTTCTTTTATAAGGGAATAAAGTTCGCCACGCGTGGTGTTTTGTATGTACCTTATGAATAAGCATCGGCTAATTCCGTGCCAGCAGCCGCGGTAATACGGAAGATGCGAGCGTTATCCGGATTTATTGGGTTTAAAGGGAGCGTAGGCGGGCTTTTAAGTCAGCGGTCAAATGCCACGGCTCAACCGTGGCCAGCCGTTGAAACTGCAAGCCTTGAGTCTGCACAGGGCACATGGAATTCGTGGTGTAGCGGTGAAATGCTTAGATATCACGAAGAACTCCGATCGCGAAGGCATTGTGCCGGGGCAGCACTGACGCTGAGGCTCGAAAGTGCGGGTATCAAACAGGATTAGATACCCTGGTAGTCCGCACGGTAAACGATGAATGCTCGCTATGGGCGATATATAGTCCGTGGCCAAGCGAAAGCGTTAAGCATTCCACCTGGGGAGTACGCCGGCAACGGTGAAACTCAAAGGAATTGACGGGGGCCCGCACAAGCGGAGGAACATGTGGTTTAATTCGATGATACGCGAGGAACCTTACCCGGGCTTGAATTGCAGGTGCATGAGTCGGAGACGGCTCTTTCCTTCGGGACTCCTGTGAAGGTGCTGCATGGTTGTCGTCAGCTCGTGCCGTGAGGTGTCGGCTTAAGTGCCATAACGAGCGCAACCCTTCTCCCCAGTTGCCATCGGGTAATGCCGGGCCCTCTGGGGACACTGCCATCGTAAGATGCGAGGAAGGTGGGGATGACGTCAAATCAGCACGGCCCTTACGTCCGGGGCCACACACGTGTTACAATGGGGGGTACAGAGGGCCGCTGTCCGGTGACGGTCGGCCAATCCCTAAAACCCCTCTCAGTTCGGACTGGAGTCTGCAACCCGACTCCACG
>OJNS01000150.1_pt1 | contig 51264 bp, 43 predicted proteins | sample 1597911 | NCBI WGS metagenome assembly OJNS01 (sample SAMN01915214, study PRJEB22387) | human gut metagenome | isolation source: stool | host: Homo sapiens | place: USA
GCAGATGGCGGAAAAGGCATCGCCAGACGCGCCGCCGAATTGTGCGGTGGTGCCTCAATGTAACATCTGGTTAATCAACTCGTTTGGTAAAGAAGTATTTCGAAGCTTTATTCACGGTAAAGTATTGTTGGTACACCAGTCAACACAAAAGGATCCTGTTGTAAACATTTTATCTCCAGACATATGTATCGCACATTCGTTCTCTTAACCAACTCCGACTCTGAAGGTTACAGGTTCGACTCCTGCCGGGCGTACAGGAGAAAATCCCCGGAAGTGTAAGGCTTCCGGGGATTTTTGTGCATTTTTTCCGAAAGCGCTGCTGTCTACAACATCTTTTCCTGTCCCCATGGAAAAGATCCACCCATACGGCATATTTTCCTTCCTGTCTGCACATCCTATTCCGACAGGACTTCGCCGCGGTGGAAGGAGATGAACGCATGGGGTTTATCGTTTTGGGGATTCTTTGCGCAGCTGCTGTGGTGGTGACCTTGGCGTGCCTGTGGATTAACCGATGAGGGGTGCCGGTTCTTCATGGGTATCTTGGGTGAAGGATTCGTTTGAATCCAGCGGGATTTTGTCAGCGCGTTCACGGCTTTTTCACTACATAAAAATTCATATACGAAAAACCCCGGAAACGCAACGTTTCCGGGGTTTTTGGCGGAGAAGCCGGGATTTGAACCCGGGCTGCGATTACTCACACTACTCCCTTAGCAGGGGAGCCCCTTCGGCCACTTGGGTACTTCTCCATGTCAAGCTCGTATGCAGTTAAGAAAACTGGCGGAGAGAGAGGGATTCGAACCCCCGGTACCTTTCGGTATCACTGGTTTTCAAGACCAGCGCCATCAACCGCTCGGCCATCTCTCCATAATGGAACCAGCTTCGTTAGCATACCACGTTTCCACCGCTTTGTCAAGAGGGAATTTACTTTTTTTCGGGAAAAGTGTGCGGCGCGCGGCATTACGGCAGCTGTGCGCCGTCCAGGAGCGCCAGAATCGCGTCGCGAACGACAGCGCTCATGGTCGGAAAAGCGGCTGCGCATTCATGCGCCGTTTCCTCGGTCGGCAGGCTCACCATCAGCGTAATGGTCGGCTGCGTCGGGTTGTCGCAGGCGGTCGTCAGCCACTCCGAGTCGCTCACCTGCAGCACGCTGCACCCGTCCGGCAGCTTCTTTTCCGGCGTGTGGCCGCTGCCCAAGGTGGACAGCAGGAGCAGGTAGACCTGATTCATGCACTGCTGCCAGCGCTGCTGGAGGCAGTTGATACGTTTGCCCGTCGGCAGTGCAAAAGTGATGTCCAGCAGGACGTTTCGGCGGTCGACGATGCGCAGGTGCAGCCCCTTTTCGCCGTTCGGGAGATCGAAAATCTCCACCGCCGCCATCTGTTCCGCCGCGAACCGCTCGCGCCACTGCGCCGCGCCGCTGTCAATCAGCCCGCGACGGCTGACCGGAATGTGCATCTCGAAGCTGTTGAGCAGGTAGCGTCCCGCGTCGGTCAGTTCGAGCGTCCCGCCGGATGTGTCGCCCTGACGGCGCAGTTTGCCCTCGCTTTCCAAATCCGCAATCGTCAGCTGGAGGGTGATATAGTTCATCAAGTCGGTGTCGGTCATGACAATCAGCAGCTGCTGGTCGGTCATTGCGCCGACGGTTTTGAGGGCATAGAGGATGAGCAGCCGGTTCTCGGCATCGGGGATAATTTTGCGCTGCACGCGGGTTCGTCCTCCTTCCCTTGCGGATTTTTTTCTACCATAATAATATTGCGCTTTTGACGCAGAGGGTTTCGCGTCTGCGGACGCGAGGAGGGGCCTTCCGTGCTCCCCCTCCACCCCTTCGGGCGCCGTCACGCTTGGGGTACATCCCGCTTTTTATTCTGCGAATTTACGAAAACACCCCCTCCGCCAGAGGCTGAGGGGATGCGCTTGTCGGCAGAAAGTCCGCGCCGGCGGCACTTGCCCCATTGCAGACCTTTCCGCAGCTGATTGTCCTGAATGCCCCCTGACGCTTACGCGAGGAAGGGCTTGATCTCGGCCAGCAGGTCGTCGCAATCGTCGGAGTAAATCTCCATCGTCACAGGCTTGCTCCAGTCGAGGGAGAAGATGCCCAGAATGGACTTAGCATCCACAACGTGACGGCCGCTGCGCAGATCCATGTCATACGGATACGCGCCAACGATCTGGACGAACTTGGCACCATCGGTCATCAGGTTCAGCTTGATGTTCACGGACTTCATAGGTGAACCACCTCCTTCTTTTTTGTCCGAATATAAGTATACTATTTCCCTGCCAAAAATGCAAGAGGGAGCGGATTTTTTTCCTGCCTTTCGGGTGATTTTCGCCATTTTGCAACGGAAAACGGCTGTTTTTTGTCCTTTTCTCATGCAATTTTGCCTGTTTTGTCCATGGTAATACTCCTTCGGCGGATGATTGCGCGCATTTGCACAAAAACCGAACTTTTTTTATTTTGCCCTCTTCCATCATTCGTAGATTTGTGCTATAATACGATTCAGGCATCGCCGGATTTTTTATTTTGCCTGATTTGCTCCGGTGTGCCCGAAAAAACCGTACCATTTCCATACGATTCCCGGATGATTCAGGTGCATCGGGATTCGCATTCGACCACCGATAAAGGAGCGATACCCCCGTGGACAAAATCCGCCGCAACGAGCGCATGAGCGCTATGATGAAGATTCTTGCCGCCAAGCCGAACCGTATCTTCACGCTTTCCTATTTTTGCGACCTCTTCGGGTCTGCCAAATCGACCATGAGCGAGGATATTGATATTCTGCGCGACGTTGTGGCGCACTTTGGGCTGGGCGAGCTGGAAACGGTCACGGGCGCGGCGGGCGGCGTTCGCTACCGCACGAAGGTTCGCCGTCCCGAAGCGCGCAAGTTCATCGGCGACCTCTGCCAGCAGCTGAGCGAAGAAGGGCGTGTTCTGCCCGGCGGCTTCCTCTATTACAGCGACATTCTCTCCACGCCCGAAATCGTCACCCGCATGGGCGAAATCATGGCGACGGAATACTATGCCGCCGCGCCGGATTTTGTGCTGACGATGGAGACGAAGGGCATCCCCGTCGCCTTCGCCACCGCGAACGCGCTGGGCGTGCCGCTGGTGATTGCGCGCCGTTCCTCCAAGGTCTACGAAGGCAGCGCGGTCAACATCAACTACGTTTCCGGGTCGTCCGGCCATATCGAGACGATGAGCCTTTCGCGCCGCGCGGTGCAGGAGGGGCAGAAGTGCCTGATTGTGGACGACTTTCTCAAAGGCGGCGGCACGGCGAAGGGCATGGTCGACCTGATGCGCGAGTTCAATGTCGATGTCGTCGGCATGACGTTCGTGATGTCCACCGCAAAGCCGGTGAAGAAGCGCGTGATGGGCGAAAAGTCGCTGATGGTGATGGACATTGATCAAGAGCACGAAACCGTGCTGGTGAAGCCCGCCTTTTGGCTCAACGGTGACGCTTGACGGTTTGTAAACTTTCTGCAACTTTTTGATGTTTCGGCAGGATTTTCCCCTATTCTGGCGAATTTTCTTGAGGAAGTTCTGATGAAACGCGGTGACCAGTTGGTTGCCGAATAAGTCAGAAATTTCCTGACGTGAAACGTGCAGCGAATCGCTCCGCCCATTCGTTTATTGTGCGAAACAATTCCTCTGCATCATGAAAGCGAGGTTTTCCCCATGTCCAACCTTGAACCCGAACAGGTCAAGCAGGCGGAATCCGCCCCCTCCTCCCCCGAAAACGCGCCGGAATCTCCCGAAAAGAAGGAAGAATCCGCCCTGTATTACACCAAATGGCAGCAGCGCATGATGAAAAAGGGCTACGTCGTCACCCCGAAGGTGAAAAAGCCCGCAAAGCAGAACGCCATTGAGTGGATTGCGACACTTGTCGGCGCACTGCTGCTCGTCCTCCTGCTGAAAGCGTTCGTGGGTTCGCCCGTGGTGGTGGACGGCAACAGCATGTATCCGACGCTGCACAACGGCGAAATCATGATGATGAGCAAGCTGCATTACGGCACGTCGTACTTCTTCAATCAGCCGATTGTGCTGGGCGGCGAGCCGGAGCGCTTCGATGTCGTGGTGTGCCGCTATCCTGACCGCGGCAGCACGAATTTTGTCAAGCGCGTGGTGGGTCTGCCGGGCGATACGGTTCAGATTTCCGGCGGATACCTGTACGTCAACGGCGTGAAGTACACCGAGAAATTCCTGTCCGCGCGGATGTACAGCGACTACGGCCCGTACATCGTGCCGGAAGGACATTATTTCCTGATGGGCGACAACCGCAACAATTCCAACGACAGCCGCTCGTCGCACGTCGGCGCTGTGCCGCGGAACATGATTCTGGGCAAGGTGGAAGCCGTGCTGTGGCATCAGATTCCGTCTACGCTGGATGACTGGGGTCTGGCGAACGACTAACTTGTTGATTCTTGCATTTTCTTGCCGGAGGTTCGGACGGGTTGTCCGGCTTCCGGCTTTTGTTATCTAAGGGGGAATTTTTTATGGCAAAAATCGACTGGGGCGAAAAGCTGGAGCTGAAAATCAGGATGCTGCCCGAAAGCCCCGGCTGCTACCTGATGAAGGACAAAGACGGCACGATTATCTACGTCGGCAAGGCGGTCAACCTCAAAAACCGCGTCCGCTCCTACTTCCGCGACACGGAGCACACGCCGAAAGTCGCCGCCATGATTTCCCACATCGACGACTTCGATATTCTCCTGTGCGACAGCAACCTCGAAGCGCTGTGCCTCGAATGCAACCTCATCAAGCTGCACAAACCGTACTACAACATCCTTCTCAAGGACGATAAGCATTATCCGTACCTGCGCGTCAACCTGAAAGAGCCGTTCCCGCGCCTGACCCTCGCCCGGCGGATGGAGAAGGACGGCGCGAAGTACTTCGGCCCGTACATCGGCGCGACGGCGGTTCGGCAGGTCATCGACGCGGTTCGCGGCGTGTTCCCCCTGCGGACGTGCCGGAAGGAACTGCCGCTGAAAACACCCTGCCGCCCGTGCGTCAACTACGAAATCGGCAAATGCCTCGCCCCGTGCGCCGGAAAATGCACCGAAGAGCAGTACTGGGACATGATGGACGGCGTGCTGGCGTTCCTCGGCGGCGACTACAAGCAGGTGCTGGACGTGCTGAACCGCGAAATGATGGACTACGCGGCAAAGATGCAGTACGAGCGCGCCGCCGTCATCCGCGACAAAATCCGCGACGTGCAGGGGCTGATGGAACGGCAAATCGCCATCCAGACTGACCGGAGCGAGCAGGACATCCTCGCCATTGCGCAGGACGGGCTGGACGCCATGATTCAGTTGGTATACGTCCGCGGCGGCCGCATGGTCGGCGGCGACCACTTTTCCCTCCCCCGCGAGGGCAGCGAACCCGCTGGCGACGTGCTGGCAGAGTTCCTGACGCAGTATTATCAGGAGGGCAACCTGATTCCGCGCAACATTCTCGTGCAGGAGCTGCCCGACGGCGCGCAACCCCAATTAGAGCAATGGCTACGGCAGCAGAAGGGCGCGGCGGTAACGCTGGTCACGCCCCGGCGCGGCGAGAAGCACGATTTGGTGCTGCTGGCGGCGAAAAACGCCCATGACGCGCTGGAGAAGCGGAACGCCCGCGCGAGCATCCGCGAAGAGCGCACGGTCGGCGCGGCGGCGGCACTCGGCAAGGCGCTGGGGCTGCCCAAGGCCCCACGGCGCATTGAGGGCTACGACATTTCCAACACGCAGGGCGTTTTGAGCGTCGCGAGCATGGTGGTGTTCATCGACGGCGAACCCGCGAAAAAGGAATACCGCCGCTTCCGCATCAAGACGGTCGAGGGCGCGAACGACTTTGCCTCCCTGAACGAGGTGCTGGGGCGGCGGTTCGCGCACGGCTTGCAGGAGAAGGCGGAACGCGAAGAACAGGGACTATCCCCCATCGGCGGCAAGTTTTCTGACCTGCCCGACCTTGTGCTGATTGACGGCGGTCCGCAGCAGCTGCGTTTCGCGCGGCAGGCGCTGCTGGACATGGGCGCGGACGTCGCGATGTTCGGGCTGGCGAAGAAGCAGGAGGAGATTTTCCTTCCCGACCGCGAAGACCCGATTTGCCTTGACCACCACACGCCGGAGCTGCACCTGATTCAGCGCGTCCGCGACGAAGCGCATAGGTTTTGCATTACGCACCACCGCGGATTGCGCGGGAAAGCGAGCATTCACAGTCAATTGGAGGATATTCCCGGGATTGGACCGAAGCGACGGAAGGCGCTGCTGACGAAGCTGGGGTCGATGAAGGCAATTCGTGAGGCGACGGAGGAGGAATTGCTGAAGGTGCCGGGGATGAATCAGGCAGCGGCGAAAGCGGTCAGAAAATGGGCTGACGCACAAGAAAAAAAGTAACACGCGGAAGGAGTAAGAAGGAGCGCTCAACTCAATCGCGCGAAAGGGGGCAAGGGGGGACTTCGTCCCTTTTCATCTGCCCCTTGCGGGGTCAAGGGGCGGAGCTCCCTTGTGGGGCTTGGGGCAACACCCCAACTGCTGCTCGTCAAACCCACTCAAAAAGAGAAGTCAACAAGGTGCAGGCAGCGAAGCGTCCCTGCCAGTAACTTTGCGCATCCGCAGATGCGCCCCCCAACTTGCTCTTTCCATCACCTCAACATTGTCGCGCCCATTGGCGCGACCGAGTAGCAGTTCTTTCCTATTATGTTAGCATATTGCGATACGCAGGGATTTCGCCTCTGCGGAGGCGACGAGGGGGCTTTCCGATCGCCCCCTCGACCCCTTCGGTGTGCACTCCCATGTTTCTTGGTTTTCATTGTTGAAAGTGGAACGCGCCTGCGGGCGCTGCTTCGGGATCGTCCTCGCTAACTTTTTGTGCTGCTGAACTAACCTACTTTGGGCATATCCACCACTTGGGCTGCGCACGGCAAAATTCCCCTCTTTATCGGCAAAATTTTATCAAACTACTTGTCAAACGTATCCGAGTATGATAAAATTCTGTCAGAAAGAAACCATTTGCGCCAAGTGCGCACGGTTCACGAGAAGGGAGATTTTTTGATGATTCGTAAAGTGGTGGTAGCGGGCGGCGGTGTGCTGGGCAGCCAAATCGCTTTCCAGAGCGCATACTGCGGGTTCGACGTGACCATTTGGCTGCGCAGTGAGGGCAGCATCGGGCGCACACAGCCCAAACTTGACCACCTGCATCAGGTGTACATCGACACCATCAACCTGATGGCAACGTCTGACGGTCAAACGCCCGCAAATTGGGCGAACGGTATCGCGGATTTCGATGGCTTCGACCCGAAAAAATGCCTTGAGAAGGTGGAGGCGGCGTACAAGAACACTCACCTCGAACTCGATATGGCGAAAGCGGTTGCAGACGCTGACCTCGTCATCGAGTCGATGGCGGAGAACGTGGAGGACAAAATCAGCTTCTACCAGAAGCTCGCGCCGCTGATGCCCGCAAAGACGGTGCTGGTGACGAACTCCTCCACCCTGCTGCCGTCGAAATTTGCCAAGTACACCGGGCGACCCGACGAGTACCTGTCGCTGCACTTCGCGAACTCCATTTGGAAGAACAACATTGCGGAAATTATGGCGCAGAGCAAGACCGACCCGAAGGTTTTCGACACGGTAATGCAGTTTGCCAACGACATCCGCATGATTGCGCTGCCCGTCCGCAAGGAAAAATCCGGCTATCTGCTCAACTCGATGCTTGTGCCGCTGCTGTTCTCGGCGATGGACTTGTACGTCAACGGCATTTCCGACCCGGAGAGCATCGACAAGGCATGGACGCTGGGCACAGGCGCGCCGAAGGGACCATTCCACATTCTGGACACCGTCGGGCTGACGACGGCACACAACATCGTCAAAATGTACCTGAAGATTCCGTCATTCCTCGCGCCGTATAACTTCAAGGGCATGGACAAGATGCTGAAGGAGTACATTGACGCGGGCAAACTCGGACAGAGCAGCGGCGAAGGCTTCTTCAAGTACGAAAAATAAAGCTGATTCCGGCGCGTTATGCTCAAATTGTGCGGTATCCGCGCCGGATTTCCGCTTTTTGCGCGGATTTTTGCAGATTCCGAAAAAAGCGCTTGCCAAATGCGAGAAATTGTGCTATACTAAATAAGCTGTTCTATGGACAGCGTGTGGAGACGTATCGAAGCGGTCATAACGGGACTGACTCGAAATCGTGAATCCATGCTGGAAGGCTTCCAATGGCAATCCCTTGATTTTCAAGGCTTGCAGGGCTCTTGGGGCTCGAACTAAATACTTTGTTCTCTCCTGCTGTTCTCTCCAATCTCCGGAGATTCGCAGTGAAGATATTTATGGAGACGTATCGAAGCGGTCATAACGGGACTGACTCGAAATCGTCCCGGCGATTTGGAACACCCCCTGGCGGAACCCCTTATTTTTCAAGGCTTTCCGGGTCTTGAAAAGGTTAGAACCTCTTGCTTTCTCTCCTGATTTTCTCTCCAATTTACAGGGCGGAAATCAGGGTGGAAATAACCTTGGAGCGGTATCGAAGTGGTCATAACGGCCCTGACTCGAAATCAGGTGACGGGCAACCGTCCGTGGGTTCGAATCCCACCCGCTCCGCCATCGACCCGTCTGAAACGTAGGTTTCAGGCGGGTTTTCGCATGTTAGGAGCTATCGGAAATCGACGAAGTTCCTATTTGAGGGGATGATTTTTGGTCATGTCCTCAATCCTGCGAAAGTCCTTGAGACATAAGGATTTTCTCGGTGTTATGAGCGTTTTTTGCTCTCCTGACTATTCCACCATTTTGATGCATCTCTGAATTTTGGAGAGAAAACGCATCCCCTGCAAACCTTTGCGTGATAAGGCTTCGCAGCACTTCATTGATTCGCAGGAGAGAAAAAAGCGCTCTTGATTTTTTCTCTCCTGGTACCTCTGGACATTCTGGTTACTCCGAAAGAGGCTCAATTCCCGTTGCTTTCAGCCCCAGACCAGCCAGCATTGCTTCCGCCGAAGTGACCTTCGACTGGTAATCCAGGTGGGCGTAGATGTTTGCCGTTGTGGAAAAATCGCTGTGCCCCATCCAGTCCTGAATCTGTTTCATGGGAACGCCGTTGGCCAGCAGCATCGACGCGCAGCTATGTCTCAAATCGTGGAATCTGATGACGCGCAGCCCGTTTTTCTTCAGAAATTTCGGAAAATATTCCGTGATGTAATCCGGGCTTGTCCGTTTCCCAAGCTGGTCAACACAGATGTAATCCAGATAATCGGTGCAGTACGCTTTTCCACAAAGACGGCGAAATTCTTTCTGCTCTGCCCGCTTTTTCAAAAGCAACTCCTTGAAGACTGGAACCAGCGGCAGCGTCCGCAGGCTGGATTTAGTTTTCGCTGTGTCAGAAGCTAACTCCACCTCTTTTCCATCCACTTCCACGGTCGTGACGGTGTGGTTGACGGTAAGCGTGTTATTGTTGAAGTCAATCGCGCTCCACCGCAGCCCGATGCACTCGCTTCTTCGGAGTCCGTAAAAGGCTGCCAGCTTCACCGGGAGCTCCAGTTCCGTTCCTTCCACCAGATCAAAGAGTTTGTTAATCTCTTCCTTGTCATAGAAGGATGGAGTAAATGCGTTCTTCTTGGGGCGGTCTACCTTATCAACCGGATTTACCGGAATCAGATCTGTCTTCACAGCATACTTGAGCGCTTTGTGAAGGAGAGCATGATGTGTATCACGGTATTGGCTGAAACGCGCTCCAGCTGCTGCAAGTAGAATTCCTGGATGTCACTTGCCTGAACGCCGATCAGGGTAAGCCCTTTTCCCTCAAAGTAAGGCCGGATGGGAGACCGGATCATCTGGCAGTAAGAGGAATACGTTGCCGGTTTGATCGTCGTTTTCGCAATTTTGAGCCACCTGTCAAGGTAGTGAACAAAGGAAATATTCACATCCAAAGGAATCTCATCATCTTCTTGTTCGGGGGGAACAAACTTGCGGCGAATATCATTCAGCATGGCTTCGGCACGCTTTTTGTTTCCGCGCACCATCAAGCCTGTCGGAACCCATTTCGTCCTTCGTTTGCCTTTCGTATCCTTGTAACTGAGGACAGCATAAAACTGTCCGTTTTTTTCCTGCAAATGGCCTGCTACCATAATCAATGGCCTCCTTTCGGTGTAGCAGTCACCTCTGCTGATTGGCAGTGATAGCTTACACGATAATCGAACCTGGTGCAAGGCTGTCGATTAGACTTTTGACGCGGTGTTCAGAATACGCAGGTAGGTTAGAACATGAACTTTCGGGATTCTGTACATCCGCCCTACCTTCAGCGCCGCAATCGTGCCATTGCTCAACAGCTTGTATCCCGTTTTTGTACTGATGCCAAGCACCTCGCACAATTGATCTACGTTCAGGATGTCAGGGAAGTCCTTCAGCCTGACGTTATATTGTTTGGAATAAGCGTTGTCACTCATCAGAATGTTCTCCTTCCTGACAAGCACCGGCATCAATGGTGTCTTGTGCCTCTGATACCGGTATGTAATTGACTTTGTTTTTTACCATGTTTATCCCATGCCCACTGGCGGGCTTCCTCGAAAGAAGAAGCTGGGCGGTTTACAGGCTGCGGTTTGCTCACCGCATCATAGTCCCAGGATGCCGATGCTGACCGAAGCTGTCGCGCATCCCAGAACTCCATCTCAAGTCTGGTGGATGGCCGTGAGGAAGTATCATGATCGTCCATAAAGGTCATGGCGTGCCTGCTTCGCTTCGCAGGATCTATGCGTTGCGTGAATCGCTCTGGCTGCTGCCGTCTTTGCGCCGCAGCATATTTCGCTCGCCTTATGAATCAACGTACCTGTAAACCGGCTATTTCGTTGTCAAGGTTCATAACCGTAGTCGCTGAAACTATGGCTTCTTTTTTATTATCTGCCTATTGGCTTTTCTCTCCTTCCATAACCCGCACAAGATTAGTGAGCGCATCTATATAACGGTCTGAAAGAGAACTGATTTGGAGGCTCTTGCGTTCCTCCAAGCCCAGCAGATAATCAGATGTGACGCGGAAATACAGGGCCATATCGACCAGTACTTCCAAGGGTGGGGTGGCTACTGCCGATTCCCAGTTTTTTAGGCTGGTACGGCTGACTCCCAAAGCGTCAGCTAAGGCATACTGGGAGATGCCTTGCAATGAACGTAGTTGCTTCAGCCTTTGGCTGAACACACTCCGATCCATCAACTTGCATCACCCCTTATCTCTCCTCTGCCATTGTACAGCAGCCGCTTCTTTTGTGGTATGACCAAAACAGGCCAAGTTTTGACCCATGACATCTTCTTTTTCTCCATAAAGAAAACTCCTCCGAACACTTCTGTAGTCACAAAAGTCAAATCGGAGGGGCGCGTGGAAGTATGGAAATAATTACATAAGAGAAATATAAACATATGGAATATATTGCACATTGATAGGCGCGTTGCTCTAATGTTTGTGCTGGAAATGGTCATACCATCGAGGCGTCATTTTCCTTCGCAATATATGGAAAATATTACATATACACATACCTTTCAATCCATTCATAGTTTCAGCTATGCAATATAAACTATATAGGGGTGAAATAAAATGGATGAATCCTTTATCATTTTGGGCAATGCTGTCAGAAGGGCGAGGAAACAAATGAAGATTTCGCAGGAAAAGCTGGCAGAACTGATTGGCGTGGATTACAAGACCATCAATAGCATAGAAAACCATAAAGGAAACCCGACTTTTGAAGTAATATATAAACTGATCCAAACTCTCAAGCTGGATGCTCGAGAAATATTTCACCATGACCAAATATGCAACGCCCCCACCGCTTTTCATTTACAGCAGCTTTTGAACGATTGCACAGAATACGAAGCGAAGGTTTTAATGGATGTAGATCAATCCATCCTCTGCGGTTTGCGAAATCAGCAAGCGAAATCTTGATGAATATGTTGCGAGCCTGTGTCTCGGTTTAAATGAGACACAGGCTCGTTCTTTAATCTTATTCATTTCGTTCTGCTTTTTTCTCCACAGTTACTTTTCCTGCTACATAGACAATGATAAACTCTGTTTTACACCAATGACAATAGAGCGGAAAATGAACCATTACAGTGTTTTCATACACCTTAACCCGCGTTCTTTTTTGACATTTTGGGCAAAATAGCCATTCACCGCTTCTTCCCATAGTTGTTCCCTCCTGTCCGGCACAGTGCTGCGTCATGCGTCTGACTGTCAATTATTCTTCCAACAATACCTATAATGTGCTTTCCTATGACATCAGTGATAAACAACGATTATTACAACTCAGCAACTGCTCTGCGGATTACGTCTGACTAATGTTGCTGTGAACAATCGCGTAGTAAAGAACTCTATTTAGCCATAGTAATGATCCCCTGATCCATCTCATGCACGGTATCGCACAGTTCGTCAATATCCTGGGCAAAGTGGCTGGCGAGAAGGATGGTTTTTCCCTGCACTTTCAGATCAAGCAGCAAAGAACGAATATCTTTAACTCCGTTTTTGTCCAGACCGTTCATAGGCTCGTCCAGGATCAGGAGGGCGGGATCATCCAACAAGGCTTGCGCGATGCCCAGGCGTTGGCGCATCCCCAGGGAATACTGCCCGACCTTCTTCTTCATGGCAGGGTCAAGCCCCACCATGCGGATCAGCTCACTGATACGCTCTCTATTTGCACCCTTCCCCAATTTGGCAAGCCATTTCAGGTTATTCATGCCCGTTTCGTGAATCAGAAATCCAGGCGTTTCAATCAGCATTCCGGTATCGGGAGCAAAATCACAGTCTGTACCGATGATTTTGTCAAACACCTTTACCGCACCGGAAGTGGGGCGCAGGAAGCCGCAAATGCACTTCATCAGCACCGTTTTCCCGCTGCCATTACGCCCGATGATGCCATGAATTTTTCCTTTTTCCAAGCCTAAGGACACCTCTTTCAGCACATTTTCATTTCCGAAGGACTTGCTCACTCGCTGAACAATCACGGCGGAGCTTCCAGTGGAAGCTTTGATAGAGAGTGAATCAGCAACTACTTGATTAAAAGCTGCATTACTCATCGGAATACCCTCCTGTGAAGCTGAATTGAAAAGTGCGCATTTTGAGCATGGACAGGGCGATCATCGCAGCCGTGACTCCGCCCAGGATCAGATAGGAAACATGCAGCCGGGGCAGCAGATCGTAGCCAAAGTTGTGCATGGTGTAGGTGGCGTGTTGGAGCGGCGATAGCCACGCGGATAGCAAATTGGCGTAATACCGCATTTCTGTGGGCAGGTTCAGCCACGTCATAAACCGATCTGGCGTTAGCACAAATCCAGCGAAGTTCAGCACCAGCGCCGCAATGATGCCCGCTTTCTTGCTTTTCAGCACGGTGAACAGCAGTTGGATCATGGAAAGCAGCAGCACATACTGGAACAGAAGCCCGAAAATCTGATAACAGCAGCCCCAGGGGGTGGTGAGCTTCACTGTCTTGCGCATGACGGTGAGCGCCACTTCAAAGCTGGCGGGTGAAAAGGACAGCATGGTGGCGGTTTCGCTCCAATGGTTCGCTGTGAACACATTGCAGCCGATGCACATAGCCATGGAGGATAGCAGGATCATCAGGCAGTAACCGAAGGTCAGGACGAACACGGTAATGATTTGCCCGATCAGCCAATTCAGCCTCGTCGTGCGGAAGATCAGGTAGCTGGCGGGCGTATCGATCCGGGGAAAGGCGGATAGCATCAGCATCATCACCAGTGCGGCGTATAGGATGCTGTCTCCATCGGCGTAGCACCAGACGAAGGGCTCCATAATCTGCACATTGGTCAGGTACGTCCGGCTGATGGCCATAGTCTTGTCCGTCAGCAGCCAGCACAGCAGGAAGCCCAGCAGCAAGCTCATATAAAACCTTGGATTCTTCCGCAAGCTGTACAGGTTCCAACCCGCGCAGACAAAGGCAGGCGAGGTTTTGCGGGGGAAGCACTTTTGAGTCAAAAGTGCCTCCCCCGCGCCCCTACTGAAAACCATCCTTTTAGACATATTTTTGCGCACCTCGTTTCAGGAAAAGAGCTTGCAGAGCAAGAGTGAAAGCCAACACAATAGTCAAAAACCACGTTGCGCCACTCACCCACTGCATCGGGTTCAGCATCATAGCGTCCGGGAAAAAGCGGGTGCCGATCATCATGAGGGCATAGCACAGGCACAGCGGGGCCAGATATGCTGCGGAGGCCGTTTCCGTCGCCAGCGCGATCACGCAGCCCACACCCGCCCAGATGCCGCCGCACAGCATACGGCGTAGGAGTATAGGCCAGAAATCCCCTCCTTCGCCCCAAGGGAAGCCCTGCCTGATCATAGCAACCGTGAGCCCATTCAGTATCAGAAACAGCAGCCCCACCGCCGCACCTTGCAGCAGCATTCCGCTGATGACGCATCCCGCGACCTTACCGATGATCCAGTTCTTTCTTCCCGTCCGAAACACTGCCGGACGGATGGCTCCGCTTTTGATCTCATGCAGCGCCTGGGCCGCAAAGGGCAGCGCAGACAGGGCGGGCAGGGTCAGCAGGCCGAAGTCGCCCTTCATCCCCATCGTTAGCATGTCAGTCATAGAGTAACCAAAGGAATTTTCTTCAAACAATTCATAGCTCTCCAGATACCCGATCAGCCCATAGGTTGCTTGACCTACCGAGAGGTACAATGCTACCGTGGTGGCAATCAAGGCCGCAAAGAACCAGCGCCCCGCGATGGCACGGCGCAAATCATAGCATATTGACTTCATGGCTGCTCCTTAATATTCGTAATTCCGATCAATGATGGCGTCATCAATGGCATCAATCGTCAGGAGCGAATAGCAGGGAAAATCGTAGGTGGCAAGGGTCAGAATGCGGTTGCCCATGAAATCACACATGCTGCAGTTCCCATTGATTGGGGTTATCCCTGCACAGCACGGGTATATAGCCCAAGCGGATTTCGGTGATGTTCATGCTGTTATTCGCTTTGGATTTACGGCCTGCATCAGTTTCATTGTTTTGAACAGACAGCGGGGCAATCGTGCCGAAAACGCTCATGATTTGCCCAAAGGGTATCAGCTCTGTTTTTGGGGATGATCGCACCGATTTCATAGGGATCCTGCCAGTGGAAATTAACAATCTGATCCCCGTGTATAACCCAGCGTGATGTATTCCTGACCAGGCGCGGGTGCCATAGCCCGATCCTCAAAGTCCGTGTAGATGTGGCTATAATATGCATAGGTGATGGCGGGTGTAGGTGAAGCAGTAAGCCAGGGAGGGATATGCGACGGCATCGCCTTTTTCGCCCTCTGCGCCAAAAAACCACCCGCAGTTCATAGTCTGGTGCCATCTGAGCCATGAAGTCATTCGCCATGGTCATGGCTTCTTCAACCGTCAGGAACTGCCCCTTGAGCGTTTTTCCAATGATGTCTGAATAGCCAGCGTTTCCCCTTTGATAGAAGAACAAGCGTGTATCTGGGTTTGCCCACCGGTATTCAAGCACATCGCCTCCGGCACATAGACAGTCGCGTCCACCGTGATCTTCGTGCGTCCGCTATTGGAAGAGTATTCCGCCTGAAAAGTCCCCGGGGTATTCAACTGATTCTGCGCGTCCGCCAGGGCGGCGGGGCAAAGCAGTATGATCGCAAGCACAAAAGCAAATGTCTTTTTCATGCGTGTTTTCTCCTCAATAGCCGTAGTTACGGTCGATCACCGTGCCGTCGATGGCATTGACCGTAAGAAGCAAGTTGTTAGGATTTATGTCACACAGCCGCACTGTTCCATCTTTATTTTCAATTGCGCGACAGCCGAAAAAAACCCACACAGGCGTCAAAACAAATTGCCCCGGTTTGTCGCGTCGCTGCACCCGGCAGTAGTTCAACTGGATTCTATCCACAACCAACGCAGCAGCATCTTCATAGATTTTTTCGTGCTCCATGTGGGCCAATGGAAGGATCATTTTTGCAACTTCATAGATCTTCTCAAACGGCAGAGGCGAAGCAACCAGTGTTTTTTCACCGATATCCTGTGCGCCATACCATCGGATTTCATATATTCCTGTGTCTGTGATGCTAATGTAAAGTCTCGCCTGCCTCACAGGCTGCAAAGTCAAACCGCCGCTTTGATCTTCATTTGGTGTATAAAGAATTTGTATGCCTTCCAAAACGGGCGTATAGCAGAACTGATAGCCCTCCAAATAATCATAATCCTTTGTCCGGGTGTCGGAACCATCCCGTGGATATAGCTCCATCAATCCCCAGGCAGAAAAGGCATAGTTTGGCGCGACAATCGCAGCCGCTTGATCCGCAATCGCTTTTGCTTCCTCCAAGGTATAGCGGCAATGTGCTGCAGGCCCTTCATGCATTCGCTGAAGGACGGACATATAACCAGTTAAATATGTTTCATCACTTACAACGCACTTTGCCGTTACGTCTGACCAAGTACCATTGTCCTCCGTACCGGAAGCAATCAAATGGATATGATCATTCTTGTATTCATATAGTCTCGAAATGCCAAATAACACTTGATAGTCTGCATCAAGCTGAGAATCAGTCTGCTGAAATCCTTTCACAAGCCGACTTAATTCCTCATCATTGAAGAGACGAGGCGTTACATCAATTTCATAGAGCGTAGAAATGTCAGGCACAATGACATCAGCCTTTATATCAATCGTCATTCGTCCTGTATTTGATGTAAATGTATCCTGCAAAGATTCAGGAGCGTTTACCTGCTGCCGAATCGTCTCCGCCAAGGCAGAGGGGCAAAACAGCGTCAGCACAAGCAGAAGGGCAAATATCCTTTTCATGCGCACATCTCCTCAATACACATACTCCCGATCAATCACCGTGCCATCCATGGCGTTGATGGTGAACACCGATTGATTATCAAAATCGTAATAGCCATCGCGGAATTCCCGATCCCCATAGAAAAGGCCGGTGTCGATAGAATACAGGCAAAGGCCATTAGCAGTTTCGGTTGGAGCACCTTCCGCATATGTAACGCCCGCGGGGTTGCTTGCGTCCGTTTTGCCTCTTTCCAGCGTATACCCGCCCGCTCCAAACGCAAGGTCCGCCAGCAGCTTAAATTTCATTTCGTCGGGTACGCGGGCAAACGCCTGGTAGATCGGGATTGTTTCCGCTTCCGGCACGATGACCTGAGCGTCCACATAAATATGGGATCTGCCCGAGGGGCTACTGTACGTTCCTTTGTGCTCCAGCGGGGCGTTTACCTGTTCACGAACGGTATCCGCTAAAGCAGCAGGGCAAAGCAGCATCAGCACAAGCAGAAAAGCAAACGTTCTTTTCATGCGTATGCCTCCTTAATACCCGTATTCCAGATCAATCACTGTACCATCCACTGCATTGACGGTAAGCAATGGCCGGCAGCCGACATGAACATCCTCCGGCACATCGTGTCCATAAAAATTCCAAACAGGGTGCAGGGCGAAGGTCAGCGTATCCCGCTGGAGCACCGCCATGTAGCCCAAGGCGATTCGATATACGAACAGATGGCTCTCTCCCCGTACCTCTTCCACCTGGTATTTGAGCGGCAACGTTTGCCGGGCGACAGTGAGAATATTCTCAAAGGGGAGCAGGGTTTGCGTTACGCGCTCATCGCTGATGCGATAGGGAGAAGACCAGAGAAAGCTTGTGATCTGCCCTTCCCGGTTGATTGCCATCAGCACCTGCTCATAGCCCACCGCCGGCATGAACAGATCGTCCCGAAAGCTGGAGGTATTCATCAGGGTGCCATAGCAGGGCAGCAGTGCGGCACCATTGATCACGCGGGTGTAAGCCAGGGTGTAGGAAAAACCCGTACCGTCATGCTGCCTTCCTTCCGTGATCAATTTGTCGTTAGGGATGTAACCTCTGGATTTTCCAACGGAAAACAGCGCGAAGGGCTGGTCCGTCAGCGCGCTCATCAACTGATCGCCGATGGCAACCGCCTGCGCCAGGGATAGGGGATGCTCCGCAATATCCTCCGTGATTTCTGCGGCTGGATAAGGAGAAGAATAATTGACGGTTTTCTTCTGACGGTAACGATCATCATAGTAAACGCTGGCACTCAGGACTGCGTCAAGGGGTTCATCAAAGCTGGGATATTGGTAATAGCTGGTAGCTGCCTGCGCATCAATATCCCTTTGCCTTGTGCCCGTTTGCATCACATAGGCTGAATGTCGGAAATACTTGTTTACTTGCCGCCGCCCTTCCATTGATGCGGTGCTGTTTTCGTCTTCGATTTTCAGCTTCTGGCTACCCAGCCCTGGCCAGATCAGATCAGCCAGGCGAGACACCATGGAATCGTCAAAAACCGTGCTCTTGACGGGAATCAAGTATAACACCTCGGCGCTCGGCACAGTGATGTCCGCGTCCACGTCGATCACCGTTTTGCCGGTATTGGATTGAAAGGTGTCAGTGATATGCGCGGGTGCGTTCACCTGGCTTTGCACATCCGCCAGAGCGATGCCGGGAAACAGCAGACAAATGATCAGAAATACAGAAAGGACTTTCTTCATTTCCTTCACCTCCTGCATCAGCGTATCATAAGGCCGGGCCAAAAGTCTTTATCGACTTGTAAGCAAGTTGTAATCAAGTTGTAAATTACAAATTTCACTAAACTACATGCTGTCAAGATCATCATCAGGAAGGGGCGTGGCGGTCACGGTAGGCATGACGGATTCTGCATACTTTTCTATTCTATGTGCCATGAGAGGCAAGCCCAGGATGGATGCCGCAGTCAGCAGAAGGATGAACAAAACAGCAATTATGCTTTTCTTACTCATGATGCTTTTCCTCCAAAGGCCAGATCATGGAAATAGCAGTTCCCTTACCGACTTCACTTTGAATTTCAAGCCGCCCGCCGTGGGCCTGAGCGATCATCTGACAAAGACTCAATCCCAGCCCGGCCCCGCCCAGCTTCCGGCTGCGGGCCTTGTCCACCCGGTAGAAAGGTTCTGTCACCAGGGCGATTTTATCAGCGGGGATTCCGCTACCCTGGTCTATAACGGTCAGCGTTTGCGTATCCCCACCCTGGGTGGCGGTCAAACGGATGATTGTATTTTCCGGGCTGGCCTTGATAGCATTGTCTGTTAGGTTAGTCAGCAGGCTGAATAGCAGATCGACGTCGCCGGTGAGGGTATCCGCCCGCAGATCTGTCTGCAATTCGATCCGCTTTCCTTCCGTTGCTTGTGTCATAGCTGCACAAACTTTTTCCAGCAATTCTCTTGCATCGATGCTTTTTTTCAGCACTAACAGGTTTTCTTGCATGGAAATGAGCTGCATCATTTTTTGGCTGAGCCGTTCGGTGCGCTTGGCTGCTTCATAGATTTCATGAGCGGCTTCCAACCGTCCTTCTTCCGTCAGCGGCATGGACAGCAGGCTCCCCGAAAAACCAATGATGGCGGTCATGGGCGTTTTCATTTCATGGGTCAATGCCCCTAGCAGCATTTCCCGCCGCCGGGCAGTTTCCTCCAGATCGGAGATTTTCTGCTCCACCGTTTCCGCCATGTAGTCAAAAGAACAGGACAGGTCGCCCACCTCGTCCCCGGTGTGAATTTGGGAGCGCAGAGCATAATCGCCTCCAGCGATTTTCTCTGAAACGCGGGTCAGCTTGCGCAGCGGTTTCAGCGTTTTCCGCAGGATCAGAGGCAGCAAAATGCCGCAAAGCAGTAGGCACCCCAACAGGGAAAGCTGTGCCATGCGGGTCAGATCGTCGATATGCAGATAGGTTTCGTCGATGTTCGCCGTGCGGTAAACGGTAATAGGCGTTTGCAAAACGGTCATGTTCTGCGCATAGATCAACAGATGCGTCCCGTCTGTTTCCACGATGCGGCTGGCGGTGATGATTTCTTCTGCCATCGGCAGGACGCTTAGCGGATCGTGCACCGCCGTATTATAAAAATACCGCCCATCCATCACCAGCGACCAGGAGCAAGTACCGGTTTGCAGCAGGTGAGCATAGGTGGAGAAAGTGTATTGGATCAGCGACTGCCGGGCGACGCCGTCCGCATCATAGGACGTGGAAGATATGCGATCCAGGGTGGACAGATGATCGCAGAATACCGCCGTATCCCGCTCTCCGTTCTGGATTGCCTGCTGGATCAGCCCGTCCGTCTCCTTCGCCACAAAGAAATAAAGGCATAGGCTCACCGACAGCAGGATCACAGCCAGGGTAATGAGGGTTTGCTTTAACCATAGCTTCACGGCTGCATCTCCAATCTGTACCCGATTTTATAAACCGTTGCCAGTTCTTTGTTCAAATCCAGCTTCCGACGCAGGGCCGCCACATGCACGTCCACCGTGCGGGTTTCACCGATGAACTCATCGCCCCAAACCTGATGCAGCAAATCTTCTCGCGTCATCACCATGCCGGGATGCCGCAGAAAGGTGAGCAGCAATTCATATTCCATGTTTTTGAGCGTGATCATTTCACCGCCCTTCGTGACGGAGCGGCTTTCCAGGTCTACGGCAATATCCCGATAGGTAAGCTGCTTCGGCTGTCTGTCCGCCCGGGCCAGCACCTTCTCCATTCGCACCAGAAGTTCCAGGATGTCAAAGGGCTTCACGAGGTAATCCTCCGCCCCCAGCCGCAGTCCCTGCACCCGGCTCTGCACGTCTGTCTTTGCAGAAACATAGATCACCGGGATTCCTTTTTCCTTCATATAGGGCAGCAGCTCAAAGCCGTCCAATTCGGGCAGCATAATATCGCACAGGGCCAAATCGAAACACTGAGCCTGTACAACTTCCACCGCTTGCCGTCCATCCATTGCACAGAACGTCTGGTAGCCGGACAGCATCAGGTTTGTGTCAATTAGTCTAGAAATCGCCGGGTCATCCTCTACGATCAGGATTCGTTCATTCATGAAAAATCACCCATACCAGTATAGCATGGGTGATCATGGATTGCGAGGGTGTCGATGTAAACGAGTTGTAAATCATGCATTCTGTTAATAGCTTGACGATAGGAAATATCTATTAGTTACAATACTTCTATATTTTATTCCGACTAAAAGCAACATCTTTTGCTACTTGACAATATGTTGAAGCATACCATTGCCCTGTAGTGTTATTGCAGCTCTCACAAAGGGAAAACTTTCCCATGCCTCGTTGCATATCCTGATAATGTGATTTTTCACCATGCAGAGACTTAATGACTTCATCTCCGGAATATGCCTTGACTTTACCTTTGTTGAGTGCCGCTTCTGGTGGTATATGCTCAAATGTCAGTTTACCATATCTCCCGCAAATATGGCATTGCCCGTATATCTCTTTTTTCATCAAGAGTACCTTCCTTATGGAAAATCGACCATATTATAACATTTTTCGTACATCATAACAAGGTACTGTCGTGAATAAAGAGGGCAATCGTTATTTTTTACGGGGAAAAGCGGCAAGCAATGCTCCTGTTATACCAGGCGCAGTTTGCTTGTTGGAGGGCTCCGCCCCCAAGCCCCTGAAAACCAGAGCATAGCTCTGTGGTTATAGCGAATTCCTGTGTCATCTGGTATGATTCCCTAAGCCCCAAAATAAAGAAAAACCCCTGCCCAGGGAAATGCTGTTCTTTGGCATTTCTCTTCCGGGCAGGGGTTTTCTTAGCGATCTTCCCGTTCGCTGCGGGTATGATATTTTTCTTCCGGGAGAACGTCCCGCATCAGAATATCACAATTATATTTGATATGATTGAGAGTCGTAAGCTGAGGTTTCAGCTCTTCCAGGGCGAGCTCGTCCTTCTTTTTGTGCTCACGGTGCGAGTCGTATTCCGCTGATAATTCCTTCAGGGTTGGCAGTTTTCCTTCGGCTGCCGTGTAAACAGCCTGGGCCTTCCTATGTGCTTCGATTTCATCACGATGCTCATTGTAGAACTTTACTGACCACCCAGAATCCTTATACTGTGTGTAAACAGCCTTCGTTCGCCGGTAATCACGGATTGCCTGACGCTGCTGATTGATCTCTTTCATTCGATTCTGCTTCTCACGAATGGAAGCATGAAGTGCGTTCCGTTCAGAACGAAATACCATGATCTGAGCTTCCAGTTCATCTAGGGAACTGATCTGATGCTCTTTCAAATAGATGATAGATTGAGCTTTGGCGTCGATATTATTTCGCTCGGCCCAGACCATATAGCCTTTTCCTTTTCCCGAGCGCAGCTTGGCTTCAATGTCGATCAGCCGCTTAACCTGGCTGGGTGTATAGTCACGACGCGGAACCTTCGGAATATGGATATGCTTCCCGTCCAGCGATTGCCGCAGGGATGCTTCGCTGTATTCAGCGCCGAGGCTGTCCAGGCGGATGTATCGTTTTCCTTCCGGTGGACGAATGCTGATGTGAGCACCTTGCTTGATCAGACAGCCCGCTTCCTCCATCAATTGCATCAGCGCGTCAAAGCCATCCGGCTGCAATCTGAGCGCAGCATCAATGATCATTCTCAGCGAATCCCGCTGAGTCAGCTCCTTTTGATCTCCTTGCCATTTGTCGTAAGAGACCGTTTTATTCTGCGGGTTTTCGATCACGGACAGGTGATGCTCCCGGCAAAGCTCATCGCTGATCTCCGCCACCAGCCTGCTGGAATTCCATCGGTTGCGAAACTTGTGCGTGCAGTCCAGGGACGTCGCGCAGAACACTATGTGATTATGAATGTGCTTTTTATCGGTATGCGTTGCGACAAGAAAAGCGTGATCACCACCTAGCAAACGTGAGGCAAGTTCGTATCCTATCTGATTGGCTTCATCCGCCGTCACTTCACCAGGCTTGAAGGATTGGCGCAGCTGATAAGCAATCACCTCGTTGGGATTTTGCTTTCCGACCAGCGACATATATTCATTTCTGGCTAACACAAATTCATGGTCAGCGCTTTCCGGCGTACACTCATAGGAAGAAATCAGGGTGCCGTCTTCTGTCTTGTCCGGGTTCTTGACATAATCGATCCTGGCCTTCATGCACTGGGAAATTGTTTTGCCTTTGTTGATGTGCATTGGAATAATTCGGGTGGTTGCCATTGGTTTTCCTCCAAAAAGAAAAGCGGCGATTTGTGTTCTTGCACACAAACCGCCGCGATTGATGATGCTGTTCAGCAGAGCAGACCTTCAAAGAATCCGAGAATATGATCCATTCTGTTTAGCAGGAAGTTGGCCAGTGCAGGCAAACCGATGGGGCTTGCGAGCAGCGCCAGCACCATGAACGCGATCCCATTCTGCCAATAACCGATGGTGAATTCGACCACGCCCAGCAAGAGAAACACCGTCACCGTCAGACCAATAATGGTTGAAGCGATGGAAGTGATGAAGGCTGCCAGGCCCAGCATCAGCCGTGCAGCCAGCATAAAGGGCGTCAGGACGATTTTCATGATAAGCTTCAGCATTGCGACAGCCTCCTATTCTTTTGATCCTTCCAGTTTGGTAAGGATCTGGTTCATTGCATCCCAGAGTTCATCCATCCGCTGCTGGATGCCATCCATTTCAGTCTCATAGATGTTACCCTGCTCATTCAGCCGTTTCGCCATCTGATTGACATTGTTGGTCAGGTTTTTCATCAGACGAAGCAGTTCACGGATTTCTGGAAGGTCGAGTTTCAAGAGATATCCTTTCAACACCATTGCTCTCAGAAAAACTGACTGATTCGTGACGCCTGCAGCTTTCATTTTTTCTCGGATGATCGCATCTTCGGCTTCAGTCGTCTTAAAATTGTGCTGAACCAGATACTTTCCTTCCGTCACTATGATTATCGCTCCATGTCATTTTTCTTACAAGGCTGTCGCCGGGATGCTGACACGAATTCCGGCTCCGTCTTCTGCTTTGGGAGCAGGCCAAAGGCGCGTGAGATTTTTTCAATCGCTTTGTCACGGCTTTTCACCAGATCGTCAGCCAAATGCTTTGCTTCAGAGGCAGTCAGCAGCTCCAGCTTTTCTTCCGCTGCCCGCACGATCATTGTATTGCCGACAATGGGATCACCATGCTGATCAGAAGCATACAGATCACTGGCGATACAGTTGATAGGAATTTCTCCGCTCCTCATTTTTCCTTCGTCATCAATCAGCAGCAGATAACCCTGTTCCGCTAATGGTGTCGCTTCCACCAGTTCAATCCATTCGCAGCCGATCAGTCCTCTTGCAATTCCGAACATTTCTTCCTGCGGATCACATTCGACAATTTTGATTTCCTGCGTATCCGTCAGCAGGACAGCAAATTTCCGTTCATCTTCCGGCCGATGCTCCATGGCCTCAATATCCTGCCGCACCTGATTGATAAAGCCATCCAGCACAGCAGGATGTGAGGTCACAGCATAGCTGACGCGCCGATCAAAACCAAGATCATTCTGGGCATCAGGAAAATTAAAAGTAAAAGCCCAGTCTTTGTTGGCCACCGAGAAACGGCCATCCCATTCTTTTACCTGCACCGTTGCCGCCAGTACTGTGCTGACGCGCTCGGGTCCATACTTTGCGATGATCTCTTCGGCGGCCCGTTTGTTCAAACGGAAGCCGTCAAAGTTTTCTGAGATTGCTAGCTCAATATCCTTTTTACAGTCGATATTGGCAAAATGCGATTTCCGATACTGTTCCAGTTCCCCGAATTTCCGTGCATGAGCTGCGGATTCCGGATACACCGGCACATTAACAGTTGGTTCCATTAGGTAATCCTCCCTGTGATTTTTCTTTTTTCTCAAATGGTCTGAAACTATTTCCCGCTTCTCATAATCTGAACCGGACAGCAGCGTATCCAGCTCCTGTTCAACGGTCTCCAGAGTGTGTACGGCATATATAAACAGCGGATGCCATTCTTCATCGGGAGACTTTGGCGCATACTGTTGCTGCCACTGTACCAACAGGTTCCGATAGTTCACAAGCTCCTGATAACAATAGGAAATCTTATGGTCAAAGATTTCCTTTTCGCTGATCATTCGTGGCTTCCTGATTGCAGTCTCAATCTGCTGTGGGGCATGGTGAATGCCGAAATCGTCTGCAAGTTTCAGAGCAGCCGCCTTTGGCGTTAGATCAAAAAGACGGCTGGTGAAATTGATCACATCACCATCCGCCTGGCAGCCAAAGCAGTGAAATCGCTTGTCCACTTTCATGCTCGGATTCTTATCGTTATGAAAAGGGCACTTACACATGCCCCCGTGACCCACCTTCAGGCCGTAGCGCTCTGCGGCCTGAAGTGTGGTCACATTGGATTTTACTGTTTCATAAAGCGTCATTCGCATCACCGTTCCTGTTCCGGCTTTTTCTTTTCAGCCTGCGCAGAAGGATGATCCAGATTCAGCTTTGCGTCCAGTTCTGCCAAGCGTGCGCTCTTGGTGCGCAGTTCTTCTTCCTGTGGGAAGGGCTTGCCCAGCTCAGCTTTAGCGGTGGCCATCTGCTGCTTCAGATCATTCAGCTTGTTTTCCACGTTCTGCTGCCTGCGTGGAATCCCGGCCAGCGCGTTGTCGATCCTGGTGATATTGCCGCGTGGATCTGCGCCCAGCTCCACCGGATGGGACATTTCACCTTTTAAGGTCAGAATATATTGATTGCCGATGGGATTATACATCAGGTACATCAGAAATCCTCGGTATTCGCCAATGCCAAACTCCTGATCGTTCTTGACGGACTTGCAGGCAGCCAGGATTGCTTCGCCGGCATCCTTGGCTTCGGTGAAGGTCTCCCCGCCGATGGTCATGCTAACAAAGTCCTTCTCAGGAAGAGAATGTGCTGTAACTCTTGCCTGATCCTGTTCAAAGCCCCGGATATAGCCCTTATTTCGTTCGATCTCCTGCGGGAAATATTTCAGCAGCCGGTCTTCCAGACGATACTGCTGGCTCTGGTGATCTGCCTTCATCAGGTGCAGACGTGCTACGTCAACATCCAAATCCATCTTTTCCTTGATAGCAGGATCACCGGCGCACAGGGCTTTGATTTCCGCATAGGACAGAGCCGCCTCGTCTATATCCTCACAGGAACGGACGGGGCTTTTGCTGGTCATGATCTGGCTGATAAACTTCTGCTTATTCTCTATTGTCTGCCAGAGATAGCTATCGAAGGTTCCTTCTGTGGCATAGCGGTAGATCTGCACATCCGGGTTCATGTTGCCCTGGCGGATGATTCGACCGGAGCGCTGCTCCAGATCACCGGGACGCCAGGGGCAGTCCAGATCATGAAGGGCAATCAGCCGATCCTGGCAGTTGGTGCCCGCGCCCATCTTGGCAGTACTGCCAATCAGCACGCGAACCTGTCCGGCGCGAACCTTAGCAAAGAGTTCTTTCTTTTTCACTTCGGTATTGGCGTCGTGAATGAAGGCGATCTCTTCAGGCGGCACGCCACGGGCGATCAGCTTGCTGCGGATATCCTCGTACACGTTGAAATTGCTTTCGACCGCGTTGCTGGATACCCCGGCCAGCTCCGTCAGATCATCAACAGGCTCCAGCAGCGGCATCTCGTCGTCTTCCTTCGGAGCATCAGAGACTTCCGGCTCAGTCTGCTGCGCCGTTCTTTCCATGCCCTTCGGTGTGGAAATATCGCAAAATACCAGCTGTGTCAGCTTCTCATCTGCGCCATCCTGCCAGATGCGGAAGATGTTATTGATGCAGGCATTGACCTTGCTGCCCGGATCATCCGGCAGCAGCGGATTGATCAGGCGCTGATCCAACCCCAGCTTTCGTCCATCACTGGTAATCTTCAGCATGTTATCGACCCTCGGATCGACACTGCCGGAGTGAACCTTCCCGGCACGCTCGGACAGGCTCTGCACCATGGCCTTCTGAACCTCCGTTGGTTGCACAACAACTGTCTCATAGTGCGGTGTCGGCGTCGGAAGATTCAGCTGATCAGCAGTCTTGATGTCAGCAACCTCTTTGAACATGGACATCAGCTCAGGCAGGTTGAAGAACTTGCTGAACCTGGTGCGTGCCCTATAGCCCGTACCCTCCGGAGCCAGCTCAATCGCCGTGGAGGTTTCACCGAAGGTGGAAGCCCAGGCATCGAAGTGGGTCATGTTATTCCTTTGCAGCGTACCGTATTGCAGATAACGCTGCATGGTGTACATCTCCGTCATGCTGTTGCTGATGGGTGTGCCGGTGGCGAAGATAACGCCGCGTCCTCCGGTCAGTTCATCCATATAGCGGCATTTCAGGAACATGTCGGTGGATTTCTGCGCTTCAGATGTGGAAAGGCCAGCGACATTCCGCATTTTTGTCGTCAGGAAAAGGTTCTTGTAGGCGTGCGCCTCGTCCACAAAGAGCCGATCCACGCCCAGCTCCTCGAAGGTGACCACATCATCCTTCCGCTCTTCAGCCTGAAGCTTCCGCAGACGGCCTTCCAGCTGCTTCCGGGTACGCTCCATCTGCTTGATGGAGAACTGCTCACCCCGCATGAATTTCAGCTCCTGAATGCCCTGGGTGATCTCCTCGATCTGCTCCTGCAGGAGCCGTTCCTGCCGGGCCTTTGACATAGGGATCTTCTCAAACTGCGAATGACCTATAATGATGGCATCATAGTCGCCAGTAGCAATCCGGGAGCAGAAGCGGCGGCGGTTGTTCTTCTCAAAATCTTTCTTTGTGGTTACAAGGATCTTTGCAGACGGATAAAGCCGCAGGAACTCAGAGGCCCACTGCTCTGTCAGGTGATTGGGCACCACGAACATGGATTTGCTGCACAGGCCCAGGCGTTTGCTCTCCATGGCGGAAGCAACCATTTCATAGGATAGCGATAGGTAATCCTTTGGGCAGGATATGCAGCCGCAGGCTGCATATCCGTTCCTCCAGATTTTCCCCCGCTCCAAACCGTGCGTGACAGTTTCCCATCACACGGCTTTCCATCGTCAACAATTTTTATGACAATCTATACATCAAACAGATTTGCCCTTTAGAAAACGAGTTCCGGCATTTCTGCCAGCACACGGAGCTTATTGAGCTTTGCCAACTGCTTCTTATCAGGATTTAGCACTTTCAGGTATTTTCGGATGGTGCACTCATTGCTGGAATGAATGAGGATGTGAACCACATCGGAAACAATAATCAGGTTTTGATAACTGTCATTGCCCCCAAGCACCAACGGCTTTTTGTGGTGACAGTCCACTTGATTTGCTTCCAGTTCCACACCGGAAACAGCACATTTTCCTTTCTGTGCAACATAGAGTGCGATGCGGTTATCGTTGTACTCCACACTCTGCTTACCGCATGGATTGTTCATCAGATGATAGAGAACTGCCATATTGATACCGGCAAGATTCTTGTGAATCTCAGCCCGTCCCTCTGGCGTGTACTTATTTACCCGACTTTTCTTGTCCATGGGTACTCTGTGCTGAACATAGGCAATCGGGACGATAGCGTGACCATTCAGGTAGCGTACCTCCCGGCTCGTGCCGTATTTTTCCTTGATATACCTGTTTGTGATTTGACCGCTCTTCTGCAGCCTGTGCTTCAATCTGTTGTAAAGGCTCTTTTTGACATCGAAAGCGATTTTGTGGAAGTCAGGATTTACATGGGTTGCAATGCTGTAGTAGTTATGAACGCCCATAACATAGGAGTTGTATGTCTGTATCAGACGGTATTCCATTCCTGGGTCATAGGTCTGCCGTATCTGCCCAATGATTTCCTTGCTTTTCTTCCGGATTTTCAACAATGCCTTATCCTTGATATGCGCTTCTATTACATACCGTGGCTGCCCGTCAGGTTTCTTTCCCTTTGTTCGGACTTTCAGCTTAAAGCCCAGAAACTCGGAATAATGGCGTTTCAGATTTACGATTTTCGATTTCTCCGGGCTGGTTTCCAGTCCCAGACGTTCCAAAAGCCATTGTTTCGTTGCCTCGAACAGCTTGACTGCATCTGACCGCTTTTTACAGAAGATTTTGAAATCATCTGCATAGCGGACAACATAGCACTCTTTCAGATTCGTGTAGTTGCGCAGGGTTCGGATGGTACTGCTTTTATCAGGGGTTCCATTTGCATAGATTCTGTGTACATAGTTCCTTTGGGTAGGCATTTCTTCCCACTGGCTGACAATCCACCAGTCCAGTTCGTTCAGGACGATGTTTGACAGCAGCGGGGAGATGATACCGCCCTGCGGCGTGCCCTTTTCGGGAAAACCGATTCCAGCCACTTCTGCCTTTAACATGGTAGAAATGATGGATAACAGCTTTTTGTCCCGGATACCGAGTGTCCACATCTGCTTCAGCAGCTTGCCGTGGTTCACATTGTCAAAGAAAGATTTAATATCGATATCAATGACGTAATGACAACCGACGTTCTGTATCATTCTTTCCGCTTGGGCAATGGCATTTTCTGCACTGTGGTTTGGTCTGAAACCATTGCTTCGCTTGAAGAATTTTGCTTCACAGATAGGTTCTAATACTTGCAGAATACATTGCTGAATGAGCCTGTCCATAATCGTGGGTATTCCGAGGGGACGGGTTTTCCCGTTATCCTTTGGTATTTCCACTCTGCGGACAGCATTAGGAATATACCAGTCCAGCTTGCGCTGAACATGGGCAACTAAGGCATTTTCGTTCCATTTGTTCAAATCGCTTATTGTCTTATTATCCACACCCGCCGTTCGACTGCCGCTGTTCTTTCGGATATTTCTGTAGGCCAGCTTGATGTTTTCGGGGCGTTTTATTAGTTCCACCAGATTGCAGAACCGTTGCCCCTTGACACTTGCGGCATACAATTCGTCAAGAGCGAGCTGCATATCGTAGTATTCGGAATTGCGGATTTTTTGTTTCTTCAAGGGTTTCTTCTTGTTTGCCAAAGTCAGGTACTTTCCTCCTTGTATGGGGGATTTCGCTTTTCTTAGTCATACTCGAACCTTTGTGTCTGTATAGTTTTCAATTTATTGATTGCTGACGACTAATGGCCATCCCTCCACCGTATTTCTACGGCTTCAACGGTACTGTGCCATCTCTCTCAGCTGGATAAAGGATTGTTATACGCAATGCGCTTTCCAATCCAACACCTCATAGCCTGTAACTGGCTCCGTGTTCCAGCCTTTCCACGTTCCAATATTCCTATCTGTACATATCTGCCCTTAGGTGTCCCTCTGAGCCTGTATGCTGGGCGGTGCCTGTAACACCGCAAGGACTTTCATAGTAAAAATTCTTACTCATCCTCACATACTTCCGTAATCGGAAAGGAACATTTCTGCTCCTGCGCCTTTTAGACCCGTACATTCGGGATTTCGTCAGTCATCGTGACATTCTGACCATAGGCAGTTTTTAGACCTCCGGCGTATCATGCACACATCCCACCGCTGAGATGCTTTCCACGGCATAACCTGTTTGGGTACATTTCCGCCGACTTTAGCGAGCGTTATACCGCAATCCTTGTTACAGAGGACTGCCGCATATCGCAGTTTATAAGGTAGGCGTTTCAGGGCGTTACCCCATCATTCCACTTATCGGAATATTAGTTCTCCAAGTCTTTTCAGGGACTCCTTTCCAGTTCCCGATTCTATTGTTAGCTGACTTGTGCGTAACCTTTTCAGTTACGAACGTGTCGCACTTTTCCCTGCCCCAACTTCGTGTGCCAGCAGCGTATTGCCGCCGTACAGGATGTGTGCAACAGCGTTCCGCTGATGCTCGCGAAGCTGAATTTCCGGGGTCATGCCGCCGAAGGTGATGTGCCGCCCGTCGTACTCACGGGGGCGGGTGGCATTGAACAGCTCATTGTACTGCGCCACCAGCGTTTCGCGCCGGTTCGGTTCTTTCCAAATCCACTCGCGGAACGCCGCCTTGATGGCCTGCTGCTTCTGCTGCGCCAGCGTCGTTTCCTTCTGGTTGAGGACGCGCCGCTCCTTTCCATCCGGGTCAGTGACCATATCATAGATGCGGACATCCCGCAGATTCAGCGTGTCCTCCAATATCCGGTAGGCGTTTGCCCGTCTTGTGCCATACGTCACATACGCGGTCACGCTGCTCTCGGATACCGCAGATTTCCCCGAAATGTTCCATTCTGCCGTATATTCAGAAAAGTTCACATGAATCACCCGATGCAGATACATCGGCGGCGCGAAGGTTTCGAGCATAAAGTCCTGAATCACCGACTTGTCCAGCCACGTTGCCCCCAGCCGCACGTCGATTTCGGAAGCATCCAAATCCTTGGGCTGCGCGGCTTTCAGAGCGGTTACGTTCGGAAGATACAGGGGATTTTGCGCTGCTGCCTGCATCGCCTCCCGCAGTTTCTGCCGCACATTGCCCGACAGATATTCGTCGGCAGTCACATAAATGTCTTGATTCGGAACCGGGAAAATAACGCCGTTCAATTCCTTGGTCAGCTGTTCCGGCTCAATGCCCGTCAGCTGCGCCATGTAGGGCAGGTCAACCCGCGCTTTCTCCGCAATGGAGACGGCCAGCGCTTCCGCCGCTGTATCGACGTGCGTAATGGTCGTCTGCTGGCGAATTGTCCGCTTGGTGAACATATCCGCCTTGCGTGCCAATCCGCCCTGCTCATTGAGGACTTCCAGCGAGCAGAGCAGATAATAGGAAGAATCGCTCGAAAACGCGTTGGCATTGCTGCGGGCGTTGATGAGCCCGTACTTTGCCGTAAACGCATCGTAGTGCTGATTCAGCCGTGCCTGTATCGGCGCAAGGGCGGCATCATCCGCATTGTCCAGCTGCGCCTGAATGAGGTCGTTCACCTGCTGCCGGAGGTCAATCATACCGCGGATGCGCTCCAGTGCAGGCAAGGGCAATTTCTGCCTGACCATAGCAGAGTTGGTGCGGTAATATACCTCGCCATCCACCATTGTGAAGGCGTAATTTTTCACATTGGGGTCAGCTGGAATCGTGTCTGCCGCCGCTTCACCTTCCAGCTCATTCGGCAGTTCTGCTGCCTGATATTCTCCGCGGATATGCTGCACCGCCTCGGTCAGCTGCTCGGAAAGCACTGCACCTTCCAGCGGGATGCACGCGGTTTCATTCTCGTTGCCGTAAAGATTGGGTTCACGCACCATTGTCCCCAGCATCATTTCAGGATGCGCTGCGAAATAGCTGTTGACCGGAATGCCGTCTGCCGTCTGTCCCAGATGCACCCAAGCGGGTTCGACCGCCAGCGGGCGCTCGCGTTTCTGCAAAAAGAGGATGTCCGACGTGACTTCCGTGCCGGCATTCGCCTTGAACGCTGTGTTCGGCAGCCGAATCGCGCCTAACAGTTCGGCGCGCTCTGCAATGTACCGGCGCACTGCCGGATTCTGCTTGTCCATCGTCCCCTTGGAAGTGATGTAGGCAATTACGCCGCCGGGACGCACCTGTTCCAGCGTTTTCGATAGCGATAGGTAAGGTCTGAGCGGTGCGTCAGCACCGCTTTCCACCTTTTCCCCCGCTCCACACCGTGCGTGCGACTTTCACCGCACACGGCGTTCCACCGTTTATGATTCGGTATTAACTAAAGTAAACTTACAATGTTCGAGCAGTAAAGAAACTCATTTTAATATTAGATAGCTTGCAAATTTGCCAGTTGGCGTAGCTTGTTCAGCTTTGCCTTCTGTTTGTAGGTGAGTTGCAGTTGTGAAAGGTAAGCTTTGATTGTTGTTTCTTTTGTTGCGTGTAGCAATCGGTGTATATCCTTGTGCAAAATAATCAAGTTTTCGTATCTATCATTTCCACCTTGACTGACAGGCTTTTTGTGGTGACAATGAATTTCATGCAACGCCAGTATTTGTCCTGTTATTGCACATTTTCCGTATTGTGCCACATAGAGAGAAATTCGGTTATCCATATACTCAACACTTCTACCAACTTCCTTTGTTCTCATAAGTAGGAGCATAGTATTGGTGTCTATGCCAAGATTTTTATGAATTTTCTGTCTACCCTCTGGGGTGTATTTACACACCGATTTTTTCTTCCACATGGGATTCTTGTGCTTGATATATCCCACAGGAACCAAAGGCTTTCCGCTGTAAAAACGGATTTGTTTGCTTTTTCCGTATTTCTTTTCAATGAACGAAAACCCTTTGTAATCTCCCTTTGTGGAAAGTGCCTTTCGCTTTAATTGGCTTAATTTCACAACATCAACTTCTCGTCCCATGTCTGCAAAATCCGAACTTACACAGGTCGCAATCTGAAAATAGTTGTGCATACCCATAATCATAGCGTTGTACTCATTGATGAGGGTTACTCGTTCCTCATCGTTTTTGGGATGTGCTATCTTTTTGATTTGACCTTTCAGCTTGTCCGTTTCTCGCCTTTTTGCCTTATCACAGATATGTGATTTGACAACATAGGACGCACCTTTTTTCATAAGAGTGAGTTTAAAACCCAGAAATTCCGAATAGCCCTTTTTCAAATTTACGATTTTAGATTTTTCTTCACTTACCTCTAACTTCAAACGGTCATGAAGCCACGCTTTTGTTGCTTCATACGCTCTTTTTGCGTCCTTTCGGTTTGAGCAGAATATCTTAAAATCGTCTGCATACCTAACCATGTGCATTTCTTTTAGACCAGACTTGCGGAATGCGTCATAGGCTCGACCTCTGTGAGTAGCACCTGTTTTTGTGATATGGTCACGAATATTGTGAGCAGGTTGCTTTTCCCACTGGCTCGCTATCCACCAATCCAATTCATTCAGAACAATATTAGAAAGAAGTGGTGATAGGATTCCACCTTGCGGTGTTCCTTTTTGCGGATAAATTGTTTCTCCATTGGGTAAAACAATCGGAGCCTTCAGCATTTCTTTTATTACACATAGCAATTTCTTATCCTGTATCCCCATATTCCACATCTGTTTCATCAGCTTGCTGTGACTGACATTATCAAAGAAGCCTTTAATATCAATGTCCACAACATAGTGCAGGTGTGATTTTTGCATAAACGCATAGGCTTGTGCGATAGCGTGTTCTGCCGACCTGTTAGGTCGAAATCCGTTACTTCTGTCACTAAATTTAGCTTCACAGATAGGTTCAAGAATTTGGAGAATACATTGTTGGACTATCCTATCCCATATTGCAGGGATACCCAGCGGTCTTAGCTTTCCGTTGGGCTTTGGAATTTCAACTCTCCTAACTGCTTTGGGTTTATACCATTGGAGTTTCTTTCTCACAATTTCAACAAACCTCGTTTCGGGTATCTTTTCAATATCCTTAATCGTCAGTTTGTCTACTCCGCTTGTATTGCTTCCAGAATTGCGTTTAATGTTACGATATGCAAGGCGAATATTTTCCTCGCTCTCGATAAGCGGCATAAGATTATTGAAAATCTTTCTTCGTCCACTATCCGCATACAACATATCAAGCGTATCTTGCAGGTCGTAATACTCCAAATAGCGTAGTTTTGAGTTCTTTTTCTGCTTCGTAGTTGTCACAGGCATCTCCTCCTTTCGGATTTGATTTTCTTTGTCATACTCGAAGCTGTGAATGTTTACTTTGTTATTATTTGAAAATCATAAACGGCTAATGGCTGTTCCTCCGTTTACATTACAGAAACATCAACGGTCGTGCCATCGCTCTCACAGAAAACTCACGCAGTTATGATTTCCTGCGTTTACTAACCATTGGTTAGCTTTTCTGCTTTCCTCGTTCCAACAATTCTATCTATACATATATCCGTAGGTGTCCTCTCTAAGCCTGTATGCTTGATACCGCCTGTAACGGCATAGGGAATTTCATATCTTCGATTTTTACTTTTCCCCACATACTATCCGTTTGGATAACTGCACATTTCTATACAGCCTACTTATAGACCCTTACATTCGAGGATTCGTCAGACTTTTTACGGTCATTCTCACCATAGATATTTTGTAGACCTCCGGCATATAGGCTACACCATCCACCGCTGGACAGCTTTCGTTGCGGTGTTCACACAGCCGCAAGACGGTAGCTCTCTGCCGACTTCACCGAGCTTCTGAACATCTGCCTTTTGAGCAGAGCCAGTCGGAGTATTAAGGATGGCGTTTCAGGGCGTTACCCCATCATTCCACCAATCGAATTGTTAGTTTGCAAATATTCTGGTTCACCTGCCTTTCAAAATTTGCACCTAAGCTTTTCACTTAGGAACGAGTCGCACCAAAAAAGTAATCGTGAATCAGAAAATTGTGGCGGGCAAAGTCTTTGTCCTGCACCTGATACGCCCCGAACGGCACATTGCCGATGGCAAGGTCAAAGAAATCTCTGCGGTCAGTCGTTTCAAAGCCTGCAATGGTGATGTGCGCCTTGGGATACAGCTGCTGGGCAATGCGTCCCGTGATGCTGTCCAGCTCCACCCCGTACAGGCGGCTTTCCCTCATGCTCTCCGGCAGCATCCCGAAGAAATTGCCCACGCCGCAGCTGGGTTCCAGCACATTGCCCGACCGGAAGCCCAGCTGTTCCACCGCCGCATAAATGGCACGGATGACAAGCGGGCTGGTATAATGCGCGTTCAGGGTGGATGCACGGGCAGCTTCGTATTCTTCCTGCGTCAGCAGGGATTTCAGCGCGCTGTATTCGCTGTGCCACGCCTCGCTGCGCTCGTCAAAGGCTTGCGGCAAGCCGCCCCAGCCCACATAGCGGGACAGCACTTCCTGTTCCTGCGGTAATGCCGAACGATGCTCGCTTTCGACCATCTTCAGCACGGAAATGGCTTCGATGTTCGCACTGAATTTCGCCTTTGCGCTGCCTTCCCCCAAATGCTCATCCGTAATGCGGAAGTTTTCTGCTGCTGGCTGTTCAGGCGCTGGTTCGCGCTGTTCGGATGCGCTGGCGGACAAATCAAGCACGATATTCCGCAGCGCGGTTTCTGCTGCTGGCAGGAAATGTGCATTCCGTTCGTCCGCTGCCAGCAGCCGCTCAAAGCGCGGCAGACTTTCCGCTCGGAAAATAGGATAGCGCTGGGACGGGTCGCGCAGCTGAACGCCGAACGCACTTTTTGCCTCGATCACAAAGAGCGTGTCGTCCAGATAGACCGTATCGCCGACCGCATAGGCAGCGGTTTCGGAGGAAGCTGGATTTTCAGCGGCATCAGCAGGTGCGGCGCTTTCTTCGGCAGAAACAGGTTCGTCTGCTTCTTCGCCTTGCTCCGCCCGATTTTCCTCGTTCGCATCCGGCGCTGTTTCCTTTGGGAGGGCACCTTCGGCAGCTTCCTGCCTGCCAAAATCGGCCATTGCATCCTTCGTCAGATACTGCCCCTGGCGAATCAGCGTGTCAATGCGCGCCGCCGCCTTCGTCCACTGCATTTTGACAGGCGTGCAGGCGTTTTTTTGCAGCACAATGCCCTTGCTGTCATGCGCTTCATTGCTGCCATCCGCACCGGATACCGCAGGAGAACGCCCGCCTATGCCATACTCGTCTTTGAGGAAATTCGCTTTTTCGGTCATCGAGCGTGCAGTCGTTTCGGTGAAATACTGGTAGATGCGCCGTTTGCCGCCCGACATATTGCCGCCGCTGCTGAGCGTATCGTCGATTTCATCCTCCGTGATGAAGCCGTCCGGTTTGGGAACTTGGGCAAGCAGGGAGTCATAGTCGCGCCGCGGAAACGCCAGCTCTTTGAGCGTGTTCAGGATAGTCTCCGGGTTGTGGAAGGGGAATCGCAGGAGGTTCCGATTTTCCCGCACATCTTCCGCAAACTGCACTGCTTCTGCTGTCAGCCTTGACAGAAATTCCGGGTTGGCAAGCTGCTCCGTCAGCCGCGCTGTTTCTTCGGGGAAGCTGCTTCCGCGAATACTCTTCATGGAGGGAAAATAGCCTTTGCCGTCCTCCGCCATGTCGTGGTACATGTACCAAAGCCCCTGCGCTGCCATTGTCCGCTCATGCACCGGGGTCTGTGCCAGCTCCATCATCCCCAGAAATTCGCCGGATTCCAGCAGCTCCCCGATGCGCCGTGCGGCATCCGCCCATGCAATCCGCTGCGCATTCGGTACATCGCGGGCGCTTTTCCCGCTGGCAATCCGAATGCCTCTTTCGTCATACCACGCGCTGTACGGTTTGCCCATGTACATCATGCCGAATCCGCCGTGATAAATCCGCGGAAGGCGCTGGGCAATGGTTTCAGGCGAAAGCTGCTTGGCAAAGTCCGCCGTGACCTTCATCCGATGGTCAGCCGTATTGCTGCCGCTGCGCAGAAACTCATCCACCACTTCCTGCGGCACAGAAAAAGCGAAGGGTGCCTGCGCACTCTCCGCCTCAAAATTGTCCACCAGCTGAATCTGCTCGTTTTCTGTCGGCAGGAAGAAACTCATCTGCTCCAGCTGCGGCGTATAACCGCTTAGCTGTAAATCAGCTCCGAAAGAATCATTTCCTCCGCCTGATGTTTCAGGCTGTTCATCTGCGCCGCCCAGCGCATCGGGTTCTCCGCCTTCATGTCCTCGGTCACGCCGCTCTGCTTCGGCAGGGTGTGCATCAGGCTGTTCAGCCGATTCTGCGCGCTCTGCTCGATTTCGTGCAGGTGCGTCATCAGTCGGCCGCTCAGGAGCAGCCGCGTATACAGCCCCGGACGCTCGCTCGCCAGATACTGCTGGCGCATCATCCCGTACTTGCCCAGCGGCTGCTGTTCCTCTTCGGTCAGTTCCATTTCCGGCAGCAGGCAATCCCCGTGCTGTGTGTACTTCAGTTCGCTCATGTTCCATGCTCCTTTCCGCATTTCGGACGGTTCTTTCTATCTGGCGGAGAACCTGCTCGGCAATCGTGCTGACTGCCGTGCCCAGTTCCGCCGCGGCTGCGGGCGTGTTCCAGTCCATGACCTCTTGAAAATCCTCCCGCAGCAGCTCCGGCTCCAGTCCGCATCGGGTCTGGATGACAGCCGAGATGCTTGCCGCCGCTGCTTTTCGGAAGGATGCCCCCGCCGCAAAATCATCGTACTCCGATAATGCCGAATCGTCAACACTGTCGAGGATATCGCGGCGGTGTTCGTTCCAGTAGGCAAGCGCTTGACGCTCGGCAAGCTGGTCAATCTGCGAGGAAAGGCGCATCGACGCATCCGCAGAAAATTCTTTTGCCAGCATCTTGCGGACAGCCGGTTCTGCCGCTTCCGTCAGCTGCCACACGTCTACATTCCGCGAATCTGCCCGCGTCCCCGTGTCCGACACGTCAAAGATATACCGGATGCGCATTCCGTTGGCGGTGGGGTTCAGCAGGGCAATGCCCTTTGCGCCGCGCCGGATGTAGCGGTGCATAGTGCCGTTCCAGAGCTCATACGCGGCACAGGCGCTTGCATCCGGGCGCTGCGCATAAATCATCAGCTGGTCGTGATAGGGATATTTATAGAGCCTTGATGCCGTGGTCAGGAACGACAACCAGTCAAGGTAATTGCCTGTGATTTTCAGCGATGTTTCGTCCGCCAGCTGCACATAGGCTTGTACTTTTGTCTGCATGTTTTTCTCCTCTGCGTCAATCTGCGCCGGCTGCATACCACAGCGCGTAGGCGGCAAGGTCGGTCAGCGTCCAGTCGGCGGGCATTACGCAGTCAGCAAAATAGGCGCAGTCGAGGCTTCCGGCTTGGAAGCTGCGTTCGTCCTGCTCTATCAGGCGGCAGCGCTCGTCCGTTTCCGTGCAGAATCCCTGCCGGCAGCGCGGGCATTCCTGCTGTGCAAGCAGTCCGATGCAGTCCACCATCTGCGCGGTCATCAGGAATCGGGCAGCAGCTGCGAGAGGGCATGAAGCAGCGCGCAGAGCGCCGTCTGCTCGTCCTCCGGCACGGACTGCGCACGATGCTCCGGATAATCCGCAGGGTGTTCGCCGCCGTGCATCAGGAGTTCCTCAACGGAAACATGGAAGGCGCGCGCAAGGCGGAGAATCGTGCCCGCCTTGCAGTTCTCCAGCCGCACGCTGCCGCTGAGCAAATCGCGCAGGGTAGTTTCCGGAATGCCGCTCTGCCGGGAAAGTTCCGCCTTGGTCAGGCGCTGGGAACGCATCAGCTGATTTAGGTACATCATTGTTTTTATCGCTCCATTTCGTTCTTTTTGTTTTGGTGGGATGAGTGCTTCGGCACAGGAAATGAACAGGTGGATAATCTGTAAGTGACTTTTCTGCGTCGAAGATGAAGTTTTTCAGTTATAGCTGAAAAAGTCTTTTGATTCTGCTTGATTTTTCTTCGCAGATGTGCCATACTATGTGTATCATCGAAGGGAGGCTGTGCCGCATGATTCAGCGGGAAATGTATATGAAGCGTATCCGCCCGTTTATCGGGACAGATTTGGTGAAGGTGATGACCGGCATCCGGCGCTGCGGCAAGTCCGTCATGCTGAATCTCATCCAGGACGAGCTGAAAGCGTCAGGCGTTCAGGATGTGCAGATGATTTCGTTTAACTTCGAGGTCATGAGCAATGCGCACCTCTGCACGGCACAGGCGCTGCACGACGAGGTGCTGAAACAGGCAGCTGCCATCGAGGGCAAAGTCTACCTGTTTTTTGACGAGATTCAGGAAGTTGCGCAGTGGGAAAAAGCCATTAACTCCTTCCGCATTGAGCTGGACTGCGACATTTACATCACCGGCTCCAACGCCAAGCTGCTGTCCGGCGAACTGGCGACCGTGCTGGGCGGGCGCTATGTGGAATTTACCATTTACCCCTTCTCTTTTGCTGAATTTCTCGAACTCTACCGAACGGTTGAACCCGGTGCATCAGACGCGGCAGCTTTTCAGCAGTACCTGACGCTGGGCGGGATGCCCTACCTTGCCAATCTCCGCTATGCGCCCGAACCATGCAGGCAGTATCTGCATGACATCTACAATTCGGTCGTCCTCAACGATGTGGTCAGGCGCAACAAAATCCGCGATGTGGATTTGCTTGCCCGCATTGTGGCGTATGTCATCGGCAATATCGGCACAACGTTCGCATCCACATCCATTGCGAAGTTTCTGAAAAGCGAACACCGCACGGTTGCGCCCGAAACGGTGCTGAATTACATCAAATACTGCACCGAAGCGTACCTGTTTTATCAGGTCAATCGGGAGGATTTGCAAGGCAAGCAGATTCTCGCGACGAACGAGAAATACTATATGGCAGACCACGGCTTGCGGGAAGCGGTGTTCGGCGGGAACATGAAGGACATCAACCTCATTCTTGAAAACATCGTCTACATGGAGCTGCTGCGCCGCGGCTACACCGTCACCGTCGGTAAAATCGGCAGCCGGGAGATTGATTTCGTCGGGCAGAAGCAGCACGAAAAGCTCTATGTGCAGGTATGCTATCTGCTGGCTTCCGAAGAGACGATTCAGCGGGAATTTGGCGTTTACGCTTCCGTGCCGGACAACTTCCCCAAATATGTGGTGTCGATGGACGAGCTTGACATGAGCCGCGACGGCATCAAGCACCGAAACATCCGCGACTTTTTGACGCAGCCTGAATGGAACTGACCCCAGCCGCCCTTCCGGAAAAATCGGGAGGGCGGCTGTCGTTTGGGAGAAATCGCACCTCCGTTATTCCAGTACCATGCTGCTTTCCTTTGTGCCGTCGGAGAGGATCAGTGCGTACTTATATCCGCCATCCGCCGTCATCCGGCGGCAAATCCGCAGCCCATACTGTTCCGCAGTGCTGCCGCGCGAAAGCGTCAATTCAAACTCCGAATCGTTCCAGTAGCGTTCGCGGCGGGTATCGTATTCCTGAATCTCCCATGTGCCGCAGAAATCAGCGCGCGTCCCGTCTGCCAGCACAGCACAGCCCGTCATGCTGCCATCCGCAAGGAAGGTAATCTGTTCCGCATCCACGGAGCTGCCCGCATACAGTTTCCAGCTGCCGAGGATGGCGCGGTTCGCCTCGCGGGTGTCGGTAACTGTTCCCAGCAGACACTCGGTGGGGACGAACCCGCGGAAGCGGCTCTTGCCCGTACCCGCTTCGATGTACGTCCAGTCGCCCATGCTCGCAAGCGCCGTTACGCTGGTGTTTTCCGTCAGGCGGGTCAGCGGCGTCTGGCTCATCAGCGGGTCATCCGTTACGGAAACATCATAGCTGACGATGGCGGGTACGGCTTCCAGCGTCAGCGCGGGAACAACCACATCTTGGGGCAGTGCGTTCCTGTCAATATACCCGATGCGGCAGTGCTCCGGGGTGATGGCATACTGCACCAGCAGCCAGTCGCCTTCCGCACCGAACACCTGAATCCAGCCGTTGGTGCTGACCCGCGCGCGTCCCTTCGCACCGCGGATGCTTCTGCTGTCCGGCGCGGAATACACTGCGTAGGTCTGCCCCGGCGTAAACGGCGTTACCTCGGCATTCAGCGTTCCCTGCGGAATGTCCGGTGCGCTGGCAGTATCCGCCAAGGCAGCAGCAAAACAGGTCAGCAGCGCAAGCAGGAGCGCCATGAGTTTCTTCATCTTCATCATCCTTTCATCAGTCAAAGCGCGGGCGCAGGATTGCCCTGCCATCCTTGCCGAAATCAAGATGCAGCACGGCATCATAGCGAGCGTTGGTGCGGGTGGAGTGCAAACCGGTTTTGCGGACAGCCCCCTTTGTCAGCAGTGTCTTTGCTTCAGCGGCGGTCAGGGGCGTTTCCGCATGGGCAAGGATACCGCCCTTTTTCCAGAGTGCAAATCCGCAGATACGGTTTTCGCACAGATACCCTTGGGGATGCTCCGTGATCGCCGCACCGCATTTCGGGCAGCTGCCGATTTTCTCCCGGAGCGGCGGAAACAGCGTCTCCGCATGTTCAGCGCGCTGCGGATTCACCATCAGCTCTTTGACAAAAGCCTGAATATCCCGCATGAAATCTTCGGGCTTCTCCGCACCCTGTTCAATTTGCTGCAAGCGCTGCTCCCATGCAGATGTCAGCAGGGGCGAACGCAGACTTTCCGGCAGAACCGCGGCAAGGGCTTTCCCCTTGGTCGTCGGCACAAGCACCTTCTTCCGCTTTTCCCCGACGCGCTCAATCAGCTTCGTTTCAATCAGTTTCTCCAAAATGGCGGCACGGGTGGCAGGTGTGCCGATGCCTTTCCGCTCCGCATTTTCGGGGATGTCCGCTGCACCGGCGGTTTCCATTGCGTGCAGCAGCGTGCCTTCGGTGTGATGCGGCGGCGGGGTGGTCTTTCCTTCCTCAATGGATACACGGAGAATCGGCAGTTTTGCACCTTCTGCAAGGTCAGCCGAGATGACGTTTTCCTGCATCTTCTCCTCTTCGTTCATCCGTCCGCCAAGGCTTCCGCGGAAGGTGTACCAAATGCTCTTCCATCCCATCCGGGTAATCCGCCTGCCCTTCGTCCCAAATTCATGCGCACCGCACACCAGCATGACGGCTGTTTCTTCATACACGAAAGGTTCTTCCAGCGCGCACAGCAGGCGGGTGCAGACGAGGTGAAGCAAATCGCGTTCGCCGGTCGTCAGGGCATTGATGCGCTGCTCCTGAGCGGGCATTGCGGCGGTTGGAATAATGGCGGGGTGGTCGCTGACTTTGCTGTCATCCACAACCCGTTCGGGATGCGGGTGCAGTTCCAAGGCGGATGCGAAAGGTAGCGCACGGCACACGCGGGCAGCCAGTTCCGGCAGTTTCTCCTGCATGTCCTGCGTCAGATACCGGCTGTCCGTGCGCGGGTAGGTCAGCAGCTGCTTCTCGTACAGACTCTGGGCGTAATCCAGCGTCTGCTGGGCAGTGAAGCCAAACAGCCGGTTGGCATCCTGCTGAAGCGTGGTCAAATCATACAGCAGCGGCGGATGCTCGCTGCGCTGCCTGCGTGCAATCTTCTGCACCACTGCATACGGCGCGCGATTGCAGCATTCCAGCAGGGCACGGGCTTCGGTCAGGCTATCCATGCGTTCCGACTTTGCGGCAAGCGGGTCAGTTTCGAGCTTTACGGCAAAGAACGGGGTGGATTGAAAGTCAGCAATCGCCGCTTCCCGCTGCACCAGCATCGCCAGCGCCGGGCTCATGACGCGCCCCGTCGGAAGCGGCCGCCCATACAGCAGCGAATACAGGCGCGTGGCGTTGATGCCAATCAGCCAATCCGCCTGCGCGCGGCACAGCGCCGCCCGATAAAGATTGTCATAGTCGCGCATGGGCTTCATCCGGCAAAGGGCTTGGCGAATCGCACTTTCTTCCATCGAGGAAATCCAGAGGCGGCGCACCTCTTTTCGGCAGTCTGCCATTGCATAGACCAGCCGGAAAATCAGCTCGCCTTCGCGTCCTGCGTCGGTCGCGCAGACAAGGCTCGTCACGCGGCTGTCATGCATCAGGCGGCGAAGAAGCTCAAACTGCTTTTTCGTCTCCGCAACGACGGTGTACTGCCACTTTTCGGGCAGAATGGGCAAATCGCTGTAACGCCAGCGCTGATAATCGCTGCGGTACGCTTCCGGCATCGCCAGCGCTACCAGATGTCCGATGCACCAGCTGACCATCCTGCCGTTTCCCTCCCAATAGCCGTCTCTTCGCTCATTTGCGCCGATGACGCTGGCAATGGTGCGCCCCACGCTGGGCTTTTCTGCGATATACAACTCCATGCGGCTCCTCCTTATTCGGCACTTTCATCGTCGTCATCCAGCATAAAATCGTTGTCTGCCCGATGACGCGCGCTGTTTCTGCGGTACTTCACCAGCACAAAAGCACCCGCGCCGCCCAGCAGCAGGATAGCGCCCAGCGCAAGCACTGCCGTCATTCGGTCGGAGCTGCCCGCCTTTTCCGGCACAGCTGGCACGGCAGTTGGCATCGGTACGGTCGTGGGAACAGGCGTTACATAGATGATTTCAGGCGACGGGGTCGGCAGTTCCTCCTTCTCTTCGTCGGACAGCAGCGCCAGCAAATCCCGCTCGTCTACCAGATTGAGGAAGTATGTCTCGTACATTTCCGCCGCTTCGTCAATGGGCTTGTCGTAGTCGATAACGAGGTAGAAGGTGCTGCCGTTCTTGCTTTGCAGGGTGATAAACTGTTTGTTGGTCGCAGCGCTGTACAACACATCCAGCGTATGGGCATTGCCGTCCGCCTTGTAGGGCATTCCCGGTCCGATAGGAACGTACTGGATGACTGGTGTCGGGGACGGCGCTTGCGTCGGCGCTGCTGTCGGTGCAGTTTCTTCGTTGACGTAAATCAGCGAGCCGCCCAGCCCGTTCGGACGCTTCGTTGCCGTCGGCTGGGCGGTAATTTCCGCCGTAGAATTAGGCTGCTTTGTCTCGTTAGGCTGCTTTGTCGGTTTCGGCGAATTGGTCGGTGCAGCCGTCACCCGCGAGTTATCTTCGTAGCAGGGATTATTGAGCAGCACAGGCTCGGAGAAGTTTCCGGCATAGTCGAAAGCGCGGATGAACAGCGTGTCGTACCGCGCCAGCGTATCATCCAGCGCAATCCGGATGATGCTCCCTGCCTGCTGCTCGGTGAAAAGCATGCTGTTGACCTGCACACCTGCCACGCCGGAGAGGTCGTCCTGCACTTCTACCTGCAAGGTCGTCCCGGTGATGCTTGCCTGCACAGTCGGTGCGCTTCGGTCAATGACAGCGACGCGGGTGCTTTCTTCAAACGTATGCCCGTGTGGGTCGGTGATGCGAAAGGTAAACATGCCGTTCTCATGCACCGCGATTTCCGCCTTGCTCTTGTCAAACAGCTGCTCGCAGTCCGTCCAGTCGCCGTCGTTCATCCGATACGCCATTTGGTACCAGCCGAGATTCTGCTCATCCTTCACGTTCACCGTGATGACAGCGCTGTTGCTGCGGTTCCAGCCGCCGGGGGCTGTCAGCACAATGCGGTACGGAGCGCATTCTTCCTGCGCCGGCGCGCTTTCCGCCCGCGCAAGATGCAGGCTCGCCGCCAGCAGCATCAGCAGGCAGAGGAAGGCTGTCCATTGTTTCCATTTTCGCTTCATTCATTTTCTCCTTCGGGCAATTGGGAGGCAGCGGGGATTTCAGTGGCATTGTCCTGCGTGTCGAATTTCGTGCGGAGGAACGCCGAGAGCATTTCCGGCGTCAGCGCATACAGCTCGCAGGTGGCATTGATGGCAGTGCGGTCTGCTTCTTTCACGCGCGCACGCAGCTGATTGACCTCTTCGGTTAATCGGCGCAGCTCATTTTCCTTCTTATCCAGCAGGGCATGGAGCTTGATGCGGTCTGCGGGATAGCGTTTCTTGGGTTCACTCATTCGCCTGCGCTCCCTGCTGAACGGGCAGTCTGCCAAAGGCATAGATTTTCTTCGCCCATTTGTCGCTCTGCAAATCCGCAAAACCAACCGGGTCGCCCGCGTGAAGCATCATGTTATTGCCGACATAAATGCCCACATGGGTGATGCCCTTCACGTCTGCACCCATCGTTTTCGTGAAGAATACCAAGTCGCCGGGGCGCGCCTCGTCCCGGCTGACATCCGTGCAGAGCGAATACAGCCCTTTTGCACCCAGCCGCCCGGTATCATAGACCCCCGATTGGCGGAATACCCAGCACACGAAGCCGGAGCAGTCAAACCCGGTGGACGGCTTGCTGCCGCCGTATACATACGGATAGCCGATGTACTTTTCCGCTTCCACCATCAGCGCCAGAAAGTTTTCGTCCGCCCGGAGCAGCGTTTCCGGGATGGTGTAGCGCACCAGCTTGTTTTTCGACTTGACCCCTGCAATTTTCACATTGCTTTTGCCCTCCGAGGTGATGACGGGAATATCCGCTTCCAGCGCAGGATATTCGGTGCTGTCCGCCATCTCACTGACAATCATCGGGGATACTGCTTCTTCTGCCCGCGCCGGAATCAGCACAGACAGCAGAATCAGCATCAGCATCGCAAGCAGCACCTGCTTGGCAATATCCATTGCTTCCCCTGCGGGAATCGAACGGTTCATGTTTCTCTGCATATTGTTCTCCTTTCAAATGTGGATAAAATAGGTAGGAAAAAGGGAGCCCATGCGCTGGACTCCCCGAAAATTACAGACCGGGCATCCGCCCAAACGAATGAAAGTGACTTTTCCAGTAAACATCGTTCAAATTCGCGTAACCAATGGGACTTCCGCAGTGGATCATCATACCATTGCCGACATAAATGCCGCAGTGCGTAATGCCATCCACGCCGTCGCCCATCGTGCCTTCAAAGAACACCACGTCGCCCGGTTCTGCCTGCGCCACCGGGATATTCCGGCACAAGCTCCGCAGTCCTTTTGTGCCCAGTCTGCCCGTATTGTATACGCCGGAATTGGTGAATACATAGCTGACGAAGCCCGAACAGTCGAAGCTGGTTTCGGGTGACGCGCCGCCCCAGACATATGGATAGCCGATGTATTTTTCCGTCTCCGCCATGAGTGCGGCGAAAGTCGGACTGCTTGCGAGCGTCTCGTCGGGAATGTCGTACAGCATGGGGTCTTTGAGCGGGACAGCGTAAGGATTGCCGTGGAAAATACCCTCCATGTTGCCGTGCGTCGCCATGTACAGCGCGTACATGCCCATCGTGTGATGGCTCATGCTGACAACGGGGAGGTGCGACAGATTTTTGTTCTCCAGCCGCACATGACAGACTGTATAAGCATACGGCACCCGAATCGTCACCGTCTCCATGCGTTCTGTTTCCGGGTTGTACCGCTGCTCGGTTTCCATGCGGTATCGTGTTTCTTTCGTTACGGATTCTGTCACGATGTACTGGAGCTTGAAGTATTTGTCCAGCACCGGCATAGCGGTTTCCAGCGTCCAGTCCTGTCCATCGAAGCAGGCGGAGATGATGGCCATCAGCACATAGGGATCGTGCCAAATTTCGTCTGCATCCACTTGCACTTCATCATATTCCGGATGATGGCGGGCGTAATTGCTCATTTCCTCTTTGAGCTGCCTTTCCATGCCGGCATACGCGCTTTCCGCCGCTTTTACGTCTGCTTCCTCCGCCGGATAAGTGCCAATCACGATGGATTCCAGCACCGACTGCGCCAGCGGCGTACAGGATTGCAGGCTGCTCATCACCGCAAGGAGCAGCGCCGCCAGCGCAAGCACCGCCCAAGCCGTCGGATGGCGGGCAAACGTCTGGCGCAGCCTTTTCTTGATGTTTTCGGCTTTGGGAACTGCATTTGCTGCTACCTTCGGCGCGGGAGCAATGTGATTGGCTGGACTGCGGGAAGATTTTGCGGCGGCATACTCCTGCCGGATGGCGCGTTTCTGCTGCCAGCGGGCATTGTGCCGCTTGGGGGCTTTCCCCGCGTGCGCCGCCGCCCGGAACGCTTCTTCCTGCATGTCGTCTGCTGTCAGCGCGGCTTGCACAGCGCTGTTCTCATCTTCATTGGCTTCTGCCGCCTGATGATGGAGTTGGGCATGGGCTGCATGAATACCTTGGTGAAGCAGCGGCGAATGGCTTCTTTCAGGCTGACCGGCGCGTACTGCCTGCATCTGTTCCTCCTTGCTGAACTGCAAGCGGGATGTGCCGCGATGGCGCTCCTTTTCCATCAGTGTCTCCCTTCCTTATGCTGCATCCGTTGATACATTTCCTCGCTCCCGTGGTCTGCTTCCGCTGCCGCACGCAGCAGCGCGTACACTGCCAGCGTCAGCACGGTGCAGAAAATGCAGCTGCCCAGCACCAAACCATATGTCATGGAATGCACCTCCTGTGTTTAATGTTCATTCTGCACTGCCTTGTCCGACAGTTTGGTGGTCATCACCTTGTACAGCATGGTATTCTTCGGGAAATGATCCTGAAACGGAAGAATCACATTGCCGTAAAACAGCAGCCCTTCGCCCTCGCCGCTCTGCGTGACGTAGGAAAGCTGATACGGCGAAATGCCTAACTTCTTCGCCAGAATCTCCCGGTCGCCGGATGCCTGATTCAACATGCAGATGAAGTCGGAGTTTTCCAGAATGTTCTCGACTTCCTGACTGGCCAGCAGATCCTTGACGTTCTGCGTAATGCCCGTCGGGATGCCGCCCCACTTGCGGAATCGCTTCCAGATTTCAACAGAATAAGCAGCGGTCTGCTCCTCGCGAAGCAGCAGGTGAAACTCATCCATGTAATACCGGGTGGACTTGCCTTCACTGCGGTTTGCCGTCACGCGCCCCCAGACCTGATCCTGCACAATCAGCATACCGAGCTTTTTCAGCTGCTTTCCCAGCTCCTTGATGTCATAGCAGACCATGCGGCTGTTGACATCCACATTCGTGCGGTGGTTGAACACATTCAGCGAGCCCGTCACATAGATTTCAAGCGCCGTTGCCAGCGTCTGCGCTTCCTTCTCCGTCTGCTGACGAAGCGCGTTGTACAAATCTTCCAGAATCGGCACGTTTTCCGGCTGCGGGTCATTCAGGTACGGCTGATACACAATGTGGACAGCACGATCAATCACCGTTTTCTCAATGGGCTGCAAACCGTCCCGCCCGCCGACAATCAGCTCGCACAAGGACAGAATGAAATCCGATTTCAGCGACAGCGGGTTGTCATCGTCGCTGTAATTCAGGTTGATTTCCATCGGATTGATGTAATTGCTGCTGGTCGGCGAAATTTGAATGACCTGACCGCCGAACTGCGCAACAAGCGGTGCATATTCACCTTCGGGGTCGCAGATGATGACATCATCGTCCGTGACCAGCATGACATTGCTCATTTCGCGCTTGGCGGAGAAGGATTTGCCTGAACCGGGTGTACCCAGAATCAGCCCGTTGGGATTTTTCAGCTGCTTCCGATCCACCATAATCATGTTGTTGGACAGTGCATTTAAGCCGTAGTACAGCGCTTCTGCACCGTTTTGACACAATTCCTGCGTCGTAAACGGCATAAAGACCGCCGCCGCCGAAGTGGTGAGTCCGCGCTGAATCTGGATTTGGTTCTCGCCCAGCGGCAGGCAGGACACCATGCCAGCCTCCTGCTGGTAGTCCAGCGGAATCAGCTGACAGTTGTGCTGCAAAGCAATGCTCTGCGCCTGCTTCACGTCCAAATCCAGCTGATGGTGGTTGTCCGCCGTGTTCATCACCAGCAGCGTCGCCAAGAAGAAGCGCTCGTTGCGGTTCTGCAATTCTTCCAGCAGCTTTTTTGCTTCGCCGCCGTAAGCAGCCAAATCAGACGGCAGAATTTCCATGTCATATCCGGCGCGGACGGCTTTTTTCTGCTCATCAATCTTCATTTGATCCAGCGCTGTGAGCTTGTGCTTAATGTCCTTAATGGCTGCGGTCTGGTCAATCGCCTGCAAGTGAAAGCTCACCACAAGGGAGGAATCCATTGCGAGAAACTCCGCCAGACAGCGGTCATTGAGTTCCGACGCGAGGATGGAGAAGAAGCTGACTGCGCTCACTTTGCTGCCCATATCGAAGCGCTGCCGCTCCCCGAATTTGAAGGAAGAGGGAACGATAAAGTCCTTCGTGCGCAGTCCGGTGGACGCAAGCCATTTCCAGTCAAACAGGAACGGTGTCTGCGCATCCAGATGGAACATATCGTACATCAGTTTCAAGCGCTCTCTGCCGTCCAATGGAGCGGCTGCCGCCCCAAGGCGCTTGAAGTGATTGAGCAAATCCGTCTCAATGCGCTCCAGACGCGGCTTTGCCGTCCGGTAGTTTTCCGATTCCACGCCGAAAGTCAGGTACTTTCGTTTGCTCAGCCCGTTGCTGCCCTTGGCAAGCTGGTTTTGCAGCATTTCCGTGTATTCGCGGCGGATTGCGTCGAAGCCGTCCGCCTTGTCGGGAAGCAGAATGCGCTGCTCAACGGCATCCGCATTCGCTGTCAAGTTCAGAAACGAGAGCTGCAAGTGTACGCTGCTGTCAAAGGCGTTCAGGAAGTCGCACCAGCCCTCGAAGATGGCGCTTTTATCTTCGTTCTGCGCCAGCTGATAGTTGATGTCCCAGAACTGCACGGTCTTTGTGTAGTAGTTCGGACTGACGCGGCAGATGCCATCCGGCCACATGCGTTCATACGGAATCGTCTCCTGCACGGAATGCGGCGGTTTCTTCCGCTGCTGACGGCTGCGCATGAGTGCCTGCAGCTGCCGTTTCTCAGCCCTTGTCAGCTTGATTTTTTCTTTGTTTGCCACGAAGAATCTTCTGCACCTCCTGCTGATTGCGGATACTCCGCTCAATCGTTTGATAGAAATTGTCGTTCTGCCAGACGCGGATGCGCGGACGCACGAATCGCGCCTGAATGAAATGCCGAATCAGCACTTCCAGCGGCTGCCCATGCCGTTCAAACATCGCCAGCAAAAAGAACGGCAGCATGAGCAGCATCATGAGCAGCACCGAAGGGCTGACACCCAGCGCATCCTTCGCCAGAAAGAAGGCGGGAACGCCCGTCAGCGCCCCCAGCCCGAAACAGACGACCTGACGCTTCGTCAGGTTGAAAAGAAACTTGGACTTGACGCGCGACAAGTCCTTGGGAATCGAGACATATGCCATTGCCTATTGTTCCTTCCTGCGGCGCATAGGTTTTGTTCCCTGCGCCGCTGTTTTCCACAGTCTTTGCAGTGCCTGTGGATTTCTTGTGGATTGCTTGTGGATGCAGTGTGGATAAACTGTCCCAGAAACCTTTGCTGCTGTTTTGGGGATGAGAGGTCAGTGCGCATTGAAAATAGATTTCGCGACGCTGCTGGTTTTGAAGAGCGTGAAGCACAGCAGCACCGTGTAGCCGATGCACGTCCACAAGGCGGTGCCGATGTCGCCGCCGGCGCTGATGCCCTGCACGAGTACCGCATAAATCGCGACGCAGACCATGATGAGGAATGCCTGAAAACCCAGCGCAAAGAGCGACCGCAGATAGTTGCTGCCCATCTGCCCCCATTCCCGATTCACCATCGTCGCCATCGGAATCGGCGCAATGGATGTGACCATGTAAATCTCAATCATACGCCCATATATGACGATGAAGATGCAGATGCTCAGCACCCACGCCAAGATGCCCATCAGCGAGGACTGAAACCACAGCCCGAACAGCGGGCCGATTTCCATTGCCATCAGCGCCTGCTCCATGTCTCCGAGCAAAGCAGCGGCATCCAGCGCGGTATCGCCGATGATGATGCCCGATGCCTGACTGACGACGTTCTGCGCAACATCGAAAACCGCCATCACGATATTCCATGTGTTGGTAACAATCAGCACCGCGGCGAAGGTTTTGAAAATCCACTTGAAGAAAAGGAAGGTGTCAAAGTCATGCAGGCTGTTGCGGTCAATGAGCATCTGAATCAGTTCCAAGCACATGATGAAGGTCAGAATAATGCCTGCAATCGGTACAACGACGTTTTCCGACAGGCTGCGAATCATCTGGAAGATGCCGCCGTGCCATGCCTGCGGCGTTGTGCCGACGACCGCCGCCGCCTCGCCCACGCGGGTGTTGATGGCATCAAACAGTCCGGACAGGTTGCTGATGATGCCGCTGACCAGCAGCCCTTTCAGCCATTCCGTGATTTTATCCCAGATGAAATTCAAAGGACATCCCTCCTGCGGAACCCGCTTCCGTTATCCTCCGGAAGCGGGTGAAAGATGGTGCTTTGATCATCCGAACAGACCGGACAGCAGCGGAACAAGGGTGGTGCCAATCAGCGCCACCCCGCCGCCTGCCATCAGCTGTTTTATCCCCAATTAGGTGTAAAACTCTGCTCGATGGCGGGCGGCGGCGTAC
>OJNS01000207.1_pt1 | contig 42807 bp, 41 predicted proteins | sample 1597911 | NCBI WGS metagenome assembly OJNS01 (sample SAMN01915214, study PRJEB22387) | human gut metagenome | isolation source: stool | host: Homo sapiens | place: USA
GCCCCTGCGGGTCGGCAAGCCAGACTGGTTTCCTCGGCGCTTTGTCCGCTATGAACAGCTTATGCGCCTGCGCCGTTCCGGCAGAAAAACTCTCGTGCCCGGCAATACCAAGGGGACGGAACAGATATTCATTTGCGAAGTCCACGGTTTTCATCCCGGTGGCTTTGAAAAGAATCCCGGAGAGAATGTGCAGGCAAACTGTCCGATAGTCGAATTCATCGGTGATGCTGCCCTTCCCACCAAGAAAGTCCAGCGATGCTTCTGCCCAGTTCTCGCTGGCACACACCTTTGTCCACGGGTCCCCGTGCCCTTATAGGGTGCACGCATGGTAAGCAAATGCCGGACTGTCACATCAAAAATCGTCTTTTCGCCGCGTTTGACCGAATACTCCGGAAAGTAGGAAAGCACCCTAACGAAATTTTGTCGGATCGCCCACAATCCTCACCCCTTTCTCAGAACAGCGGGATCTCGCCGTCAAAATGCGCCGCCTTTTCCAGCAGCGGCCCCTTCGTCCCCATGGTAAAAGCAATGTCGCTGCTGCGGATAGACAGAAGCCGCATTTCCGGTTTTAGATGCAGAAACACCATCATTTCTTCCGTCAGCGTGATCTCGCCGGACGCTGAAATGGCTGCCCAGCAGTACGCACGCCCCTTGTAGGGAACAAAAGTACCGTCAGGACCTTCATAATATAAAAGTGACGGTGTGTCGGTCAGAATATGTCCCAGCTTCGACGGCAGGAGCAGTCCCTGCCGTGTCACGCAGAAGCCGCCCGTAATTTTGCTCCCGGTAAACAGATAAGCCTTTCCTTCCGAAGCAATGCGGTATTCGTCCACGGCCTGCGGTGGAAGCTGCACCCGCCCATCGGGACGGATCACCGATTCTCCAAAAATAAATTTTCCGCCCTTGTTCATCTGCGGCATAAAAAACAACCCTTCCGTTTCAGAGAATACTTCGTGCAATCTCCATTGTCACGATCTTCAGCACCGCGCCGCCGGACATGACATAGAACCATATTTCACGCGCACGCTGCGTTTTGGCAATCGGCGTGGCAATGGCAGCAATGATGATCAGCAGCGCGCCAACGCAGCCGACGATAGTGGGAATGCTGACCAGCGGGAACAGCCCCGGTGCGCAGCTTCCGTCGATGGTGTGCTGAATCGTCTTAGCCTCACGTTTATATTTGCATGGATAGACGTAAGCTTTGGAATACGGTGTGAAAACACTGAGTTTATCAATCTTACGATATAAATCGTCAATAAATGGGCCGATTTCTGCGCCAAGGTAGCCACCAATGATAATGGTACAATCCAACATCATCTTTAGATTATGGATGGCCAGCGCCAAATGATTTGTGTAGGTATTCCAAACCTTTTTTATATCTTTTTCTTCAGCGGCGAGTTGTTCAAAAAAACGGCTTAAGCTTCCACCTGCACAGGACTCAAGAACCGCGACATTGCAGATCGCGTCTTCAAATAGATCATATTGCCGCGGTCGGTTGTACGCCAAATTTCTGCGAAACCGGCCGTTTCTGAGTCGTGGTACATTTTCACAGGATAAGGGATGTATTCCGAAAAAAAGCGACGTGTAACGCCTGTAAAATTGGAAGACATACCATAAACGGTCGTCTCTCCATCAGGGCTGACCAAACTCGGAATTGCGATACCGACACCCAAAAAGCGGTCATCTGGAAGCGCGGTCTCACGTTTGACCGCGGAAATCAAATCCACCATACGATTCATATATGCGGTGTCCTGTAGATTAAGCGCACAGGAAATACGCTGTGTACAGAGAACATCGCCATAAAGGTTAACGCTGCCGCATGGGTTACGCCATCGCCTGCACCAGCAAAAACCGTCAGGCATATGGTTGGCAAAGAAACGGCGGTATAGCCCCCTATATACTCTGTGACGAAAAGGACTTAATTGCGCTTCCAGACGAGTTGACTTATAAAGATGGAGCCTCTGTCTCCTGTGGTTTCGGCACTGTCTATGAGGCCATCGAAAAAATCGGCGTCAGCGGTGATGATGCGGTGCTGGTTGTCGGTCTCGGTCCAGTTGGTATGGCCGCATTGATGCTCTGCAGGGCAATGGGCGCGGAGAAACTGATTGGTGTAGAAATGAACGAATACCGCATTAAAATGGTGCAGGACATGGGTCTTGTTGATCATATCGTCCGCCCGTCCGATAACGCGGTGGAAGAAATCCGCGCACTGACCGGCGGACACGGTGTCGAACGTGCCATCGACTGCTCTGCATCTGATGCAGGCCGTCAGACCGCAATTCGTGCCACCAGGGACTGGGGGAGAGTCGTTCTTGTCGGCGAGGGGAACTCTCTGACCATCAATCCCAGCCCGGACATGATGCACGCACAGAAAACCGTCTACGGCTCATGGGTCACCTCAACCTGGAGGATGATGGAACTGGTTGAGCATCTGGTCGCTGGGGTATCCATCCGGGAGACCTCATCACCGATGAGTTCCCGCTTGAGCGCGCAGACGAGGCTTACGCACGGATGGCCAGCGGCAAGTGCGGCAAGGTTGCCGTTGTTTTCCCGGAAGAAGAATAAGCAGTTCGGGCTAATCGGATTAAAAAGAAGATGAGACAATAAAAGCGATCATGCTGTTGTCCGATACGCGTAACAGACGCTTCTTTTCCACATACAGAAATGACCAGGTAAAAACGTGCGATGTCACGAACCGATAATAGCTGACAGTCATATCTCCGCCAAAACAAAAAGTCATTCCGAAAGGAATGGCTTTTTTGTTTTGCATGAAAATGAGAGCCGCAGGAAGTCCGCGGGGATTTGGCCGCACGCAGGTGATTCGGTGCCATGCCAGGTGCTTTTGAACGCGTTCTTTCTATGGATTGCAAATAATGTTTTCATTATGCGTCGAAATGCGGTATACTCTTGGCGGGAGGGGATTTCATGAAAAAGAAATCTGCCTTATGGACGCTGTTTTTCTCCACGCTGTATCTCAGCGCATTCACGTTTGGCGGCGGATATGTGATTGTCTCGCTTATGAAAAAGAAGTTTGTGGATGAATACCATTGGATCGAAGAGGATGAAATGCTGGATTTGATCGCCATTGCGCAGTCCGCGCCGGGAGCGATTGCCGTGAACGGTGCGATCGTCGTAGGGTATAAGCTTGCTGGGCTCCCCGGTGTGCTGCTTCTGGTAAATGCTTTCTGGGATGGGGGGGCCGGTGACGCTTGCCGAGACAAATTGGACGATGCTGCTGCTTTTTGCAGGCTGCTTGCTGCTGCTGCTGCGCAAAACAAAGCTGAGCCCAATTCTGATAATGGTACTCGCGGGAGTCATCAATGTCGTGAAAGCTGTTTTGGCCGGATAGCGGGCAGCGGAAAATCTGATTGACTTTTTTCATATGCCGTAGGAAAATAGGGGCGAAAACCAAAGAGGGAGGGGCTTGATATGAGCAGACAGGAAGCGATTCAGCAGTTCCGGCAGGCGCTTAAGGCCGGACAGAAATGCTACCGCGAGTGTGTGCACCGCGGACGCTATCCGTATCCGCAGGTGCTGGAGGAACGGCTGCGCGACTGCGCGGTGGCCGGCCGTGTGGATCTCGGCGTTCTGGATATCCCCATTGCGCAGATCATCGGCACGAATACGGCAGGGCGGCAGGCGGCGTTTGCCGCGAATTTTATGCCGCTGCTGGACCTTGGAACGGAGTTCGCGGGAAAGTGGGTCGCACTCTGCGAGGCGCATCTGGGCGACACCGGCATCACGGATCCCATCCGGTGCTTTGAATACATGGGAAGCTTCTATGTGCAGGAGGGCAACAAGCGCGTGAGTGTCCTCAAAAGCTTTGACGCGCCGACCATCCGTGCCTATGTCACGCGCGTCCTACCGGTCTATTCCGACGACCCGGCAGTGCGGGTCTATTATGAATTTCTGCACTTTTATGGGCTCTGCGGCCTGTATCAGGTGCATTTCAACCGTGTCGGCGACTATCCCAAGCTGCAGGCCGCGCTGGGCTTCGATGCCGACCATGTCTGGTCAGAGCGGGAAAAACGCGCGTTTCTGACCGCGTTCTATACCTTCCGCACGGCCTACTACAAACTCAGCCAGGAGCCGCCGGTCACGACGGCGGAGGCACTGCTGGTGTGGCTGCACACCTATACGCTGGGCGATCTGCGCGTACTGGGGCCTGCGGAACTGGAAAAATCCATCCGCGCGGTCTGGACGGAGTTGACCGCCTACGCACGGGGCGGAAAGATTGAAATGCAGACCGATGCAGAGCCGGAAGCGTCCGGCTCCGGCCTGCTGGGCCTGCTTGCTGGGCGGATGATCCCCGGCGGGACGCTCCGCGCGGCGTTTGTGCATGAATGTGCACCGGAGAAAAGCCCGTGGATCCGGGAGCACGACAAGGGACGGCAGCAGCTGGAGCAGGCACTCGGCGACACCGTCTTGGTCAGGTCCTATCTTGCAGAGGACTATCCCTGCGCCGAGGACGCACTGGAGCAGGCCGTTTCAGACGGTGCACAGGTCATTTTCACGACGACTGTGCCGCTGATCTTCGCCTGCCGCAAACTTGCGCCCAAATACCCGGGGATCCGATTTCTCAACTGCTCGGTCGATATGCCGTACCCAGGCGTCCGGACCTATTACAGCCGCATTTATGAGGCGAAATTCCTGCTCGGCGTGATCGCCGGTGCGCTGGCGGTGGACGACCGCATTGGCTATGTGGCCGACGGACCGATTTTCGGGACGCCTGCGGCAATCAACGCCTTTGCTCTCGGCGCGCAGCTGACAAATCCGCGCGCTTGGATTGAACTGCGCTGGTCGTGCTGTGAATCTTCGCCTGCTGCGCGTCTTGCGCAGGAAGGGCTGCGTGTGATCTGCGCACGCGACCTGCCAGGGACGGGCGACAGCCCGGACTGGCGCGGTCTGTGTCTGGCGCAGGAGGCAGGGCCTGTCTGCACCGCGCTTCCGGTGTGGAACTGGGGCGAGGTCTATATCCGGCTGGCGCGCAGCATCCTGCGCGGCGGCTGGGACGAGTTGAGCGCCGCAGCGGCGGTTAATTACTGGTGGGGCTTTGCAAACGCTGCGGTGGACGTGCGGATGATGGAAGCGCTGCCGGACGGCCCGCGCGAACTGGTGCGGATTCTGCGCGCTGCGCTGATTCACGGCGAACTTGCGCCCTTCTACCGGCACATCACCGACCAGACAGGCACCGTGCGAAACAACGGCGATCGTTGGCTCCCGCCGGAGGAAATTCTGCATATGGACTGGCTGTGCGCCAATGTGCACGGCAGCATCCCGCAGTATGACGATCTGCTGCCGATGGCAAAGCCGATGGTGCGTCTGCTGGGATTGTACCGCGAGACGCTCCAGCCGGAGAAAAGGGGGCCGCTGCTTTGAAACTTCTGCTGCTTGCCGATAAAGAAAGCCCCTATCTTTGGGACTATTACCAGCCGGGACGACTGAGCGAGTACGACCTCATGCTCTCCTGCGGCGATTTGAAGGCGGAGTATCTGTCATTTCTGGCTACGCTTGGCCGCGCGCCGCTTTATTATGTGCGCGGCAACCACGACGGCAATTATGACAGGCGTCCGCCGGAGGGCTGCGACTGCATTGAAGATAAGCTGGTCGTGTTCAACGGCCTGCGCATTGCGGGGCTGGGCGGAAGCCGCCTGTATTCGGGCGGCAAGAATCAATATTCCGAGCGCGAGATGAAAAACCGCATCTGGAAGCTCGGCTGGAAGATCCGCCGGGCAGGCGGCGTGGACATCGTGGTGGCGCACGCCCCGGTACGGGGCGTCGGCGACGGGGACGATTACGCGCATATGGGCTTCGAGGCGTTTTTGCCGTTGCTCGACCGGTATAAGCCACGCTATTTCATCCATGGTCATGTGCATATGGAGTATGGCCGCGACATTGCCCGCATGCTCCGGCGCGGGGACACGACGATTATCAACGCCTGTGAGCGCTATACGCTGGAGGTATAAATTATGGAATATCCGAAGGTCTGCCTGCGGCGCGGCGAGGAAGCCGGCGTTCTGAAGGGGCAGCGTCTGATCTATGACAATGAACTCGACTGGGCGGACGATATCTGCACGGACGGCTGTGTCGTTGACGTGCTGGACAGCCGCCAGCGCTTTGCCGCGCGCGGTTTTTTCAATTCCGCCTCCCGGCTGGCCGTCCGCGTTCTGACACGGGATGAAAATGAACCGATCGATCGCGCGTTTTTTGTCCGCCGGATCGAAGCGGCGTGGCGCGCGCGGCAGGCGCTGGGCTTTTCCGATTCCTGCCGCGTCGTCTTCGGCGAGTCCGACGGACTGCCGGGGCTGACGGTCGATAAATTTGCGGACTGCTTATCCTTCCAGATCGCCTGCCTGGGACTGGAGCGGTGGAAGCCGGAACTGATTTCGATTCTGGCAGAACTGTTCGCTCCGCGCGGCATTTATGAGCGCGACGATCTGCCTGTGCGCGAAAAAGAAGGCCTGCCGCAGATCAAAGCGTGCGTTTACGGCGCGGTTCCGGAGGAACTTGTGATCCGGGAACACGACGCGGATATGCTCGTTTCGATCGCAAACGGCCAGAAGACCGGGCATTTTCTCGATCAGCAGGAAAACCGTGGACGGTTAAAGCCCTACGCACCCGGACAGGACGTGCTCGATCTTTGCTGCTGCACGGGCGGATTCTCCATCCACGCGGCGCTTTATGGTGCGAAAAGCGTCGAGGCAGTCGATGTGTCCGAGGATGCGCTGGCGCTTGTGCGGCGCAACGCGGCGCTTAACGGGGTGCAGGATATCGTCACGACCACTTGCGCCAACGTCTTTGATCTTGCACGGCAGTATGTGCGGGAGGGGAGGCAGTATGGTCTCGTTGTCTGCGACCCGCCCGCGTTTGCCAAAAGCCGCAAGGCGCTGGAAAATGCCTATCGCGGCTATAAGGAACTCAATTTGCAGTGTATGCAGCTTGTAAAGCCCGGCGGATATCTTGTCTCCTGCTCATGCAGCCAGTTCATGACGCCGGAACTGTTTCTCAAAATGCTTCGTGAGGCCGCGCAGGACGCAGGCCGCGACGCAAGACTGCTTGAAACGCTCATTCAGTCCCGGGACCACCCAGCCAGCCTCACCTCCGAACAGTCGCTGTATCTCAAGGGGGATATTCTTCAGATCGTATAAGCGGCAGATTGTGGATACCGGATTCATACGTCTCTGCCCGCAGGCATATACTCCAATAGCATACACAGCCTGGAGGTGCCCGTATGACAGAGGACTTACTCACCAGAGCCAGGGAACTGGCTGTGTACATCATCGAAAACCGCGCCACCATTCGGCAGGCGGCAAAGCACTTCGGACTTTCCAAATCGACTGTGCATAAAGATCTTTCTGAGCGGCTGCCGTTGGCAAACCGCGCGCTGTATCTTTCTGTGCGGGAGATCCTCGACCAGAACAGAGCCGAACGCCATATCCGCGGCGGTCTGGCTACGAGAAAGAAATATAAGGGGTTCTGAATCTTGTCGTTTTCCGGGCGTTTTCCCGTTTTTTGGGGGAAACGTCCGGCTTTTTATACAGCTTGCTAAAAATTTGTGAGTTTCGATAAAATTTTTTGAGAAATGGGTTGATTCTTTGGTGCGGAAGGTATATACTTGGAATCAGGAAACAACTCCATTCAACAACAACACAACGTTCAGGAGGCAAAGAGTCATGAAATATGGTCGTACATTCAATTTCTCCGCTGGCCCCGCAATGATGCCGGAGCCCGTTCTGGAGGAGATCCGCGACGAGATGATGAACTACCGCGGCAGCGGCATGTGCGTCATGGAAATGAGCCACCGTTCCCCTGTTTTCCAGCAGATCATCGACGAGGCCGAGCAGGATCTGCGCGACCTCATGGGCATTCCCGACAACTATAAGGTTCTGTTCATTCAGGGCGGCGCAACGCTCCAGTTCTCCATGATCCCCATGAACCTCATGAAGAACGGCAAGGCCGTCTACATCGAGACCGGCGCATGGTCCAAGAAGGCCATTGCGGAAGCCAAGAAGGTCGGCGAGGTCATCGTCGCCGCTTCCAGCAAGGACAAGAACTATACCTATGTTCCCGACTGCTCCGATCTGGATATCCCCGAAGACACCGATTACGTCTACATCTGCGAAAATGAGACGATCCATGGCGTGACGTGGAACAAGCTGCCCAACACCAAGGGCCATGTGCTTGTTTCCGACCAGTCCTCCATGTTCCTGTCCAAGCCCTGCAACGTGTCCGATTACGGCATGATCTACGCGGGCGTGCAGAAGAACGTCGGCCCCGCCGGCATGGTTGTCGTCATCGTCCGTGAGGATCTGATCCGTGACGATCTGAAGGATCTGCCCATCTACCTGCAGTACAGCACGCACGCAGGCGCCGGCTCCATGTACAACACCCCGAACTGCTGGGCGATCTACTGCTGCGGCAAGGTCTTCAAGTACCTCAAGTCCATCGGCGGCCTCGAAGAGATGCACAAGCGCAATCTCGACAAGGCGAAGGTCTTCTATGACTTCCTGGATTCCTCCAAGATGTTCAAGGGCACCGTCGAGCCTGAGTTCCGTTCCCTCATGAACATCCCGTTCGTGACCGGGTCTGCCGATCTCGACAAGGAAGTCGTCGCCGCTACCAAGGCAGCCGGCTATGACAACCTCAAGGGCCACAAGTCCGTCGGCGGCCTGCGCGCTTCCATCTACAACGCCATGCCCAAGGAAGGCGTGGAAGCCCTCGTCGAATTCCTGAAGAACTTTGAAGCCAACTACGGCAAATAAGAAAACCTACAAGGCGCGGCATATTCTGTCGCGCCTTATTTCACAGAACAAATATAAGGAGATTTTATCATGCGTATTCTCGTAACTGATGGAATGGACAAGACCGCAATGGCGCAGCTGCGCGAGGCAGGCCACGAGGTCGTCGAGCAGTTCTATGCTCCGGAAGAACTGGGCGCAGCCCTGCGTGAGTTTGACGCAGTCGTCGTTCGCTCCAAGACCAAGGTTCGCGCGAACCACATCGATGAAGCCAAGGGCGGCAAGCTGAAGCTGATCATCCGCGGCGGTGTCGGCGTTGACAACATCGATGTCAAGTATGCAGAGGCCAACGGCATCACCGTCAAGAACACCCCGAAGGCTTCCTCTCAGTCCGTCGCAGAACTGGCCATGGGTCATATGTTCTCCTGCGCACGCTATCTTTCCATCGCGGGCCACACCATGCGCGAGGGCAAGTGGGAAAAGAAGGCCTACGGCAAGGGCATCGAGCTGCAGGGCAAGACCCTCGGCATCGTCGGCTTCGGCCGCATCGGCCAGCATCTGGGCGTCATGGCCAAGGCTATCGGCATGACTGTCATCGCCTTCGATATCTTCCACATCCCCGGCATCGAAGAGCAGCTGGGCATTCCCTATGTCGAGATGGACGAACTGCTTGCCAAGTCCGACTTCATCTCCGTCCATGCCCCGGCAGTTGACGGCGGCGCACTGATTAACGCAGAGCGCATCGCAAAGATGAAGGACGGCGTGTGCATCATCAATACCTCCCGCGGCACCAACGTTGACGAGGCCGCTCTGCTTGCCGCACTCGAGAGCGGCAAGGTCCGTGCTGCTGGTCTGGACGTCTACGCCGACGAACCCGCCTCCAACTCCGCGCTGTACTCCCATCCGATGGTCTCCTGCACGCCGCATATCGGCGCTGCCACCGTTGAGGCGCAGAAGCGCATCGGCGCGGAGATTGTGGATATTATCACAAATTTCGGCAAATAATTTCAGTCATTTCGCACAGGCATCCGCGCTTGTATTTCTGTCGCGGATGCGATATGATAATTTTGAGCAATCTGCAAAAAGATCGCAATAGATTGGTACAATTTTTTGAGGAGGATTTACCAAAATGAATGCTTATGTTGCCAGTGTCATCGACTATGTCAAGCAGGCACACGGGAATGAGCCTGAATTCGTTCAGACTGTAGAAGAGGTTCTCTCTTCCGTTTCCCCGATCATGGACGCGCATCCCGAATACGAGAAGGTTGACCTTCTGAAGAGAATGGTCGAGCCCGAAAGAATGTTCACGTTCCGCGTCTGCTGGATGGATGACAAGGGCGAATACCATACAAACCGCGGCTGGCGCTGCCAGTTCAACGGCGCCATCGGCCCGTACAAGGGCGGCCTGCGCTTCCAGAAGAACGTTTACGAAGGCATCATCAAGTTCCTCGGCTTCGAGCAGACTTTCAAGAACTCCCTGACCGGCCTGCCCATGGGCGGCGCAAAGGGCGGCTCCGACTTCGATCCCGCCGGCAAGTCCGACGCGGAGGTCATGCGTTTCTGCCAGAGCTTCATGACGGCTCTGTACCGCTACATCGGGCCCGACATCGACGTTCCTGCGGGCGACATGGGCGTCGGCGGCCGTGAGATCGGCTACCTGTACGGCCAGTACCGCCGTTTGAAGGGCGTCTGGGAGAACGGCGTTCTGACCGGCAAGGGCATGACCTACGGCGGCTCCCTGATCCGTCCGGAAGCAACCGGCTACGGCGCTGTCTACTATCTGCAGGAAGTCCTGAAGCACGAGAACGACACCATCGAGGGCAAGCGCCTTGCGATCTCCGGCTACGGCAACGTTGCATGGGGTATCATGAAGAAGTCCGCTGAACTCGGCGCGAAGGTTACTTATTTCTCCGGCCCGGACGGCTATGTTCATGACCCGGACGGCGTCAACACCGACGAGAAGCTGAACTTCATCCTTGAGATGCGTGCAAAGGACCCGATGCACTGCAAGCCGTACGCCGACAAGTTCGGCTGCGAGTTCGTCGCCGGCCAGAAGGCCTGGGGCGCGAAGGATGTCGATGTCAACATGCCGTCCGCCATGCAGAACGACGTTCGCATGGGCGAGGCTGAGAAGATCGCCGCCTCCGGCGTCAAGTACTACATCGAGGTCGCCAACATGCCGACCACGAACGACGCTCTGAACTATCTGCGCGCGCAGAAGCACATGATCGTCGCTCCGTCCAAGGCTGTCAATGCGGGCGGCGTCGGCGTTTCCGGTCTCGAAATGAGCCAGAACTCCGAGCGTCTGGTCTGGACGGCTGAAGAAGTCGATGCGCAGCTGCACAAGATGATGAAGAACATCCACAAGGTCTCCGCAGAGGCTGCCGAAGAGTACGGCCTTGGCTACGATCTGGTTGCAGGCGCCAATATTGCCGGCTTCAAGAAGGTTGCTCAGGCCATGTACGAGCAGGGCGTGTTCTAATCTATTTTCATTCCATACACAGCAGCCCCAGCGGTTTTCGCCGCTGGGGCTGTTCTTGCGCTGCTGCATATTTTGTGATATGCTGGCAATAAATCTGAACTTGCAGAGGTTTCACGATGAAAAAAGTGATCATTGGCGCAGTCATGTTTATGACAGGCGTTGTATCAGCCTTTATATTATGGGCGGAGCGATGGCCTTTCAATTTGAACACATCAACCTGAGTCCGTTTTCTATGACGATGCAGATTCTCGCACAGTATGGTCTGACAGCATTTCTGTATGCAGCGGCAGCCCTTGCGGCTGCAGGGATCGTTGTTGCGGTCTTGGGATTGAAAGAAACGTGAGAGGAACCACTAGCCTGTAAATGCAATACGAATGGCGCAATGCGTACATACGGAGGTTGCCCCGTATGTGCGCATTGCGCCAATTTGGTCCGTATAGCGGGAAGCCGGAGCCTCTTTTTCCAGTGCTGCACCGGCGCTGGGTACATCAGCCGGCCTGATGGCTGTTGGGAGCAAGCAGACTTTTGCCGCAGTGCGGGCAAATCTCACCGTCGCTGCGGCCAAGACGTTCGCCGCAGAAGGGGCAGCGCCAACACAGCAGATAGACGGCTGCGTATCCAATGGCAAACAGTGCCGTGAACAGGAAATATACCGGCTTTGATACGCCGCAGCCGATGATCAGGCTGGCAAGCGCCAGCGAAAACAACGTGAACAGCAGAACTTTGACTGTTTTCAGATTCATAGAGAAGCCTCCTCTGTCTTCATCCGAACCACAAAGTTTTCCGTTTCCTTCTATCCATAGTATAGCACGCCGCCTGAGTTCCGTATACGACCCGGGCGAAAATTTGTGCAATATTTCTATTGCTGCGCGTCGATGCGTTCCTTGAGGTCGTTCAAGTAGACCCAGCGCTCTGTCTTCGCATCCAGTTCCGCTGTCAGCCGTTCCTGCTCGTCCGTCAGAGCCTGTAGCCGGACATAGTCGCTGCCGCAGGCCTCCTGCTCCTGTTTGCAGGCGGCCAGCTGCTGTTCCAGATCGGCAATCACGCTGTCAATCATGTCAAATTCACGCTGCTCGTTGTAGGAGAATTTCAGTTTTTTCTCGCGCGGGCGCTCAGAAATCGGTTTTTCCTGCTTTTCGGGCTTCTTTTCCTCTGTGGGTGTCCGCTTGCGTGCCCAGTCGGACCAGTTGCCGGTAAACACGTCGATGCGGCCCTCCGGGTGCACCTCGAAGATGGTATCGGCCAGCTTGTCGAGGAAAAAGCGGTCATGCGAGACGGCGATGATGGGGCCGGGGAAGCTTTGCAGATAGTCCTCCAGAATGGAAAGCGTCGTAATGTCCAGATCATTCGTCGGTTCGTCGAGCAGCAGCACGTTGGGCGCTGCCATAAGGATGGACAGCAGATATAATCTTCGCCGTTCTCCGCCGGACAGCCTCCCAATGCTGGTCTGCTGCAAATCGGGCGGGAACAGGAAGCGTTCAAGCATGGTCTTGGCGGAGAATGTGCCCTCGTCCGTTTTTACCTGTGCGGCGACATTGTAGATAAAATCATACACACGCTGGTTCAGATCCAGCTCCCGGCCCTCCTGAGAAAAATGACCGATTCGGACTGTCTCGCCCAGTTCGACTACGCCGCTGTCCGGCAGGAGTTCGCCCGCCAGAATGCGCAGAAGCGTCGATTTGCCCGCGCCGTTGCGGCCGACGATGCCGATGCGGTCGCTGCGGAGAACGCCGTAGGAAAAATCACGGAAGATCGTGCGGCCGTCGTAACCCTTAGAGACATGTTCCAGCGTGATGATTTTTTTGCCGAGACGGCTCGAGGCCGCCGAAAGCTGTACCGCGCTGTCGCGTTCGGGCGCTTTGCGGTCCTTTAATTCCTCATAGCGCTGGATGCGTTCCTTGCTCTTGGTGCTGCGGGCCTGACAACCGCGCAGAATCCACTCGCGTTCGACGCGCAGGATGGACTGCCGCTTGCGCTCGGACGCCTCCGCCATCTGCGCGCGCTGCTCCCGCAGTTCGAGATAGCGGGAGTAATTGGCTTCATAGTGGTAAAGCTTTCCGCGCGAAAGTTCCGTGATATGGTTCACGACGCGTTCGAGAAAATACCGGTCGTGCGTGACCATGACCAGCCCGCCTCGATATTTTTTCAGCCAGTCTTCCAGCCACTGCACCATCTCGGTGTCCAGGTGGTTCGTCGGCTCGTCAAGCACAAGGACGTCTGCCGGATGGATGAGCGCGGCGCACAGCGCGGCGCGGCGGCGTTCACCGCCCGAAAGTGTTCCAATCAGCCGATTCGTGTCCGCAAGACCGAGCCGCGTCAGCATGCGCTTTGCCTCATATTCGTTCAGCTGCCGGAATTCCGGCGGCATACTGGCAAAGATCTGCTCCAGCACGGTCAGATCGTCGTGCATATCGGGGTTCTGTGCAAGCACGCTCACCTGTAAATTCGGCTTGCGGGCGATTGTCCCGCTGTCCGGCTGGAGCCACCCTGCCAGAACCTTCAAAAATGTTGATTTTCCGGTGCCGTTGATGCCGATCACGCCGGTTTTGTCGCCCTCATTTAAATAAAAATCCACATCGTCCAGCAGCTGACGGCTGCCGAAATTGATGGAAAGATGCTCTGCGGATATCAGCATAAAATTCCTCCTGCAAGGGGTTTCTGTTCCCATTCTATCACAGTCTTCGCCGGAAATCACGCGCTTCTTGCATTTTTGAAGGGCATCTGGTATCATGAGGGCGAAAACTATGGAATTGAGGTGAGTTTCCTATGAATGCCGTGAAATTACTGGCGCTCGATCTGGACGGGACACTGCTGAATTCCCAAAAAGAACTGACGCCGCGCACCTGCGATGCGCTTTATATTGCGGCGGAGGCAGGTGTCGAGATCGTGCCGACGACGGGCCGATTTTTTACCGGCATGCCGGAGGTCGTGCAGAAGCTGCCGTTTCTGCACTATGCCATCACCATCAACGGTGCGCAGGTCTATGATATCCGCAAGGAAAAAGCCGTCAGCGCAGCGGAGATCCCGCTGGAAACGGCCTTGCAGGTTCTGGAATATCTCGACGGCTTTCCCGTGATCTACGACTGCTATCAGGACAACTGGGGCTGGATGACGCGCAGCATGCAGGAAAACGCCGCTGCATTTGTTCCGTTCGACTACGCACTGCGCATGGTGCGCAGTCTGCGCACGCCGGTCGAGGAACTCAAGGCATACCTGCGGGGGCAGAACCGAGGCGTTCAAAAGCTGCAGCTGTTCACGCCGGACGATGCGCTGCGCGGCAGGCTGCTTAAAGACCTTACAGAGCAGTTCGACAGTTTAAGCGTCAGCACGTCCATGCCCTGCAACATTGAGATCAACGACGCGCATGCCAACAAGGGCGAGGCCATTGCAAGTCTGGCGGCCTATCTTGGCCTGCCGATGGCGGCGACCATGGCCATCGGCGATGGACTGAACGATACAAGTATGATCAAAATGGCAGGGCGAGGCGTGGCGATGGCGAATGCGTGTCCAGAAATTCTGGCGATTGCCGATGAAGTGACGGCCTCGTGCGACGAGGACGGCGCGGCGCTTGCCATCGAGCGGCACTGCATCCCAGGAAAGGCGTAGGATGGTTGACTGTCACATTCATATGGTGCTGGACGGCGTGAATTGGAAAGAAGCCATTGCGCGGCACAGGGCCGCGCCGCAGGAGGCGTTCATCAGAGAAACGCTCGAGCAGTATCAGACGCTGGGTTTTTCCGATCTGCGCGACGGCGGTGACCGTTGGGGTGTGTGCGATTTGGCCGCGAAGCTGGCCCCGGAATACGGCATCCGATACCGGTCGCCGGGCTTCCCAATCTACAAAATCGGACATTACGGCGGATTCATCGGGCGCGGCTTTGATGAATTTGTCGAATACCGTGCACTTGTCCGCGAAGCCAGAACGCGCGGTGCGCACTTTATCAAGATCATGATTTCTGGTCTGATGGATTTTGAACGCTACGGCGTTCTGACCAGCGAGCCGTTGCCGCCGAAACTGATTCGGGATATGATCGCCTGCGCGCATGACGAGGGCTTTTCCGTCATGGCCCACGCCAACGGCGACGAGGCCGTGCGCGCGGCGCTTGCGGGCGGTGTGGATTCTATCGAACACGGCGCATATCTCACAGATGAAACGCTCTGCCAGCTTGCAGAATCGCGCGCTGTCTGGGTGCCGACGCTCGTGACGATCGGCAATCTCATCGGCTGCGGGCGCTTTCCGGACGAGGTTTTAAAGCCGCTGCTGGCCTATCAGAGGAACGCAGTGAAAAAAGCTGCCGCGCTGGGCGCAAAAATTGCCTGTGGAAGCGACGCGGGCGCGTACCGTGTTTTGCACGGACAGGGGGGCATGGACGAGCGTGCGCTCCTGCGCCGTATCCTTGGGGAAGGCGCGGACGCGGTGCTCGATACGGGTAACACTGCAATTATGGCGCGATTCTGAATCTGACCCTAAAAAAATATCTGTTTTTGCATCTTTTTATAGTATCAGTATCGGATATAATCAGGGTATCCCAATAAGAGAGGTACTCCGATTATGAAAAAGAGAAACGAAACCATCCGTATGCTGGTTCTAAGTGCGATGTTTGCCGCGCTGTGCTGTGTGACGACGATGCTTGTGCAGTTTCCGACTGTTGCCGGGTATACGAACATCGGCGAGGGCATGTGCCTGCTTGCCGGTCTGGTGCTCGGTCCGTGGTACGGCTTCTTTGCCGCCGGTATCGGCAGCGGGCTTGCCGATCTGCTGGCAGGCTATGCGCATTATGTCCCCGGTACGTTTATCATCAAGGGCCTTGTGGCGTTGGTGGCTGCGCTGCTGCTGCGGCCGCTGCTGAAAAAAGGCGAGAAGATCCCGTTCTGGCGTCTGGCGCTGATTGAACTGCCGTCCGAGGTCATCATGGTCGCCGGGTATTTCGGCTATAAGGCGCTGATTCTCGGCAAGGGTCTTGCCGCCGCTGCATCCATCCCCAATAATCTGGTACAGGCTGCCGTCGGCATCGTCCTGTCGGTTGTTCTCTACACTGCGCTGGCCAAGGTTCCGGAAATTCATAAGGCGTTCTGGAAGGGCGAATAACGAATTTCGTAGTCTGAAAATCGTTTTTTGTCTGAGACGAGATTTCCAATATGAAACAGCAAAATAGAACACTCCGGCAGCTGGTTCTGAGCGCCATGTTTGCGGCGTTGTGTTGGGCGGCGACAATGCTTGTGCAGATTCCGACGGTTGCAGGATATACAAACATCGGCGAGGGCATGTGCCTGCTGTCCGGCTTGCTGCTCGGCCCGTGGTACGGCTTCTTCGCAGTCGGCGTCGGCAGCGCGCTTGCAGATCTGATTTCCGGGTATGCGTATTACGTTCCCGCAACGTTTGTCATCAAGGGCCTTGTGGCGCTGGTGGCTGCACTGCTGCTTCGTCCGCTGCTGAAGAAAGGCAGAAAGCTTCCGTTCTGGCAGCTGGCGCTTGTCGAACTGCCGTCTGAGGTGGTTATGGTTGCCGGCTATTTCGGCTATGAGGCACTGATTCTTGGGCAGGGACTTGCAGCGGCTGCGTCCATCCCCAACAACCTGCTGCAGGCGGCGGTCGGCATCATGTTGTCCGTCGTGCTCTACACGGTGCTTTCCAAACTCCCTGAACTTCATAAAACTTTCTGGAAAGGTGAAATGAATCATGTATGAAGAACTTACCACGCAGGCGAAACAGGCCGTTACAGAACTGCTGGATGCTGCGAAGCTGAAGCCCGGCAAGATTTTTGTCGTCGGCTGCTCGTCAAGTGAGATGGTCGGCGCGCGCATCGGCAAGGGCTCGAGCCTCGAGGCTGCGCAGGCCGCATTCGCGGGCATCTATCCCGTTTTGCAGGAGCGCGGCATTGAACTTGCCGTGCAGTGCTGCGAGCACCTCAACCGCGCGCTTGTTGTTGAGCGCGATGTTGCTGAGGCGCACGGCTTTGAGATTGTCAACGCCATCCCGCAGTTGCACGCGGGCGGCTCGTTCGCCATGACGGCGTGGGCCAATTTCAAGGATCCCGTGCTCGTCGAGACGATCGTTGCAGATGCAGGCATTGACATCGGCGGCACGCTGATTGGCATGCACCTGCGCCGTGTTGCGATTCCTGTCCGGCTGTCGATCAAAAAGATCGGTGAGGCGAACATCCTCTGTGCCCGTACCCGCCCCAAGTATATCGGCGGCGCCAGAGCCGTCTATCAGGAACTGTAAATGAAAAGCGCCAGCCCGAGCGGCTGGCGCTTTTTGTGAGTTCTATGGATTCGGTCAGATGATCCGGCCGAGGCCCGCGGTCTTCGCAGCCTGTGCTGCGCGGCGCAGCGCGGAGACGGGCTCACCCTCAAGGAAGTAGGCGTACATATCGAGAATCATCCCCGCCAGTTCCGAGTCGGCCTCCAGACCGGAGACGTCCTTCAGAACCTTTGCCGCTTCTTCCTTCGACTGCTCGATGCCCGCCTCGTTCAGATAACGGTAGACCGCACCGGCTGCGCCGACGGCGATATACGCGGGCTTCACACCCTGCTCCAGGCACAGCAGGCTTGAGCCGATCAGACGGTCAGCCGCGCTGAGTTTTCTTGTCGGGTCGCCGCCGACACGTTTGCAGGTGTCCTTCAGCGCCGCGTTGCGGAAGCGGCCAAGAAGATCGGTGATGTGCAGCATCAGGCTTTCCAACTCGACGCCGTACTTCTTAGAAAGTCCCAGCGCGCTCTCGAGCATGGCATTCTGCACGATGTTCAGAATTTCGGGATCATCGATGGACTGGTAGATATATTTGCGGCCCTCGTAACCGCCCAGATACGCGCAGGTCGCGTGGCCCATGTTGTGGACGTACAGCTTACGCTTGATGTAGAAATCAAACGGCTCGAACGGAACCATGTTCGTAATTTCCGGGATTTCACCCTTGAACGCGGCCTTATCGACCGGCAGGAAGCCGTAGCGCTCGACGCAGACGCGCATCGGGTCGCCGTCCTTCATCTCCTCGGTCTGCACCGGTACCATGCGGCCAATCGACGCTTCGACCAGGCCGACCTTTTCATCGAAATGCTTCTTTTCCTCGTCGGTCAGGAGATCCTTGAGCATGCCCTCCATGACCTTGTTGGCGTCCATCAGGTTTTCGCAGATGATGATGTTGAGCGGACGGTCGTCCCGCGCCCAGCGCTTTCTGAGGCCCGCGACGATGTTGCCGACGATGAACTTGAGAATTCTCGCACCGACCGCCGTCGCCATGATGTCGCAGTTGGCGATGGCCTCGGAGGCTGCCTCCTGATCGTTGCCGTTGACCGCGGTCACATGCTCGATCATCACGTCCTCATGTCCCTCGCTGGACACATAGCGGACGGGGTACTGCTTTTTTTCCTGCAAAGCCTTGACCACGGGTTCCGCCACATCGATGAACGTGACCTCATACCCGGACTGGCTGAGCGTTGCGCCGATAAAGCCGCGGCCGATGTTGCCGCCGCCGTACATAACTGCCTGTTTCATAGTGATTATGACCCTCTTTATTTATTTCTTGCCGTACAACTCGTACAGATTCAGGACTTCGTCCTTCGCCTTTACACCGTCAGACGCGCTGACCTCGCTGAGCGAGGCTGCCGCGCTGCACGCGCCAAGCTTGAGTGCCTCCGGCAGCGGCATATCCGTTTCCGCTGCGTACAGAACGCCCGCGCAGAACGCATCGCCCGCGCCGACCGTGCCCTTGATATAGCCCTTCGGAAGCTTCAGGCTTTCAAATTCATAATAATTGCCGTTTTCGTCCATGCCGCAGCCAATCTCCGGGCAGTGAATAACGGCCCACTTTGCTACGCCCAGTTCGTGCAGCTTTTGCAGCGCGGCTTTCATATTCTCCACATGCAGCGCGCCGTCTTCTCCGCGCAGCAGGACACCCGTGGTCTGCTGCGTCTCCAGTTCGTTGATGATGCAGTAGTCGGTGTATTTAAGCGCTGGGGTCACGAGCCGTGCGAAGCGCTCGCCCGCTTCGGAAACAACATCGATGGAGGTTTTCATGCCTGCTTGCTGCGCACGGTGCAGGAGTCGTGCCATCTTTGTGCCGTATTCCGCGTCCGGTTCATCCAGATGTGGCAGCAGAAGAATATAGCCAATGTGGAAAATATCGACATTCAGCTTGTCCCAGTCGATATCGTCTTCTCCGTAATAGGCGTTGCCGCCCGCATACTGGAAAAACGTGCGTTCCTTTGTCTGGTTGTTCGACATGACAGCCGTAAACGACGTATCGCCGCTGCGCTTGATCATGGAGCAATCGATGTTTTTGTATTTGCCCATTTCCTGCAGGACAAAATCGCCCTCCGCGTCATGTCCGGCGAAGCCGGAGGCCACGAGCGGCAGATTGGGATCCAGCCGCGCAAGGTCGGAAATGGTGTTGCAGACCGAGCCGCCGGTGGAGCGTGTAATGCCTTCTGTAATGTGTGTCAATTCGTTCTGCTTCGGCCAGGTTTCAATCGGGTAAGTGATATCCACGATCATATTGCCTGCACAGCATATGCCTTTTTTCATACGTCCTCCCTGTTTTCAGAGCCGAGCGGCTCTTGTTTTTTTCTCTGCTTACTGTTATTATGAAGGAACGGGGCAGGCTTATCACCGATGAAGATGCGTCTGCAGCCCGACAATGATGCTTTTTCGAGGAAAAAATGGAATCCTACAATGAATATGAACTGATCTCTCATTCCAAACTGGCAGACTGTACCATGTTTATTGTTGACATGGTATATCGCCCCATGCACCTGCATAAGGAACTGGAACTGTGCGTGGTACTGAGCGGCAGCTGCCGCGTCAGCACTGACCGGCAAGGCGTTGAAGCAGGGCCGGGCGAGGTATTGCTGTTTGATGCGGGCAGCAGCCATGAACTCTGCGCATCCGGCGTGCCGGCAAGGCTTCTGACGCTGCAGATCTCCAACAGCTTCTGCGCCCGGTTTTATCCGCAGATCCGCAGTATCCGCTTCGGCTGCCGGGGATTGTCCGCTTGCCTGCTGCCGGAGCGGCTGACGGCGCTTCGCCGCGCAATGCTGCTGGCGCTTCGCGCCTATCTGCGCGATACACCGGAAGCACCGTTTGCATGCATGGCGCAGGTCAACGAGATTTTCGCCATCCTGCTCAGCGATACGCCGTACCGCGTGCTGAGCGATACGGAAAACATGACGCAGACGCGCAACGCCGAGCGGATGCACCGCATTCTGCATTATCTGGAAACACACTATTCTGAGCCTGTCCGCCTCAGTGAAATCGCGGAACGGGAGGGGCTGACACAGACCTATCTGTCGCACTTGTTCCGTGAACAGCTGCATATCCCGTTTCAGGATTATCTGGCCCGGCTGCGGCTGGAGGCGGCGATGCTCCTGCTGCGCCAGTCCGATACGACGCTGACCGATGCGGCTTATGCCTGCGGCTTTTCCGATCCAAAGTATCTGAACCGAAGCTTTCAGAAAAATCTCGGGATGTCGCCCCGGCAGTGGCTGCAGGAAAACCGCCCGGATCCGAGTCGGGCGCCGTCCGCGGAGGACCCGCGTACAGCGCAGCGCATCCTGACGCCTGACGAGTGCCGGGCGCTGCTGGATGCGTTGGAGATTCCGTAAGAAATCTTAAATCTTCATGATCTTCAATTCTTCACCGCTGGCATAGGCTTTTTCCATGATGCGCTGGACGTGCACGGCGTCGGATGCGGGGACAACGAGGGGCTTATTGTTGAGAATGGAATCCGAGAAACTCTCGATTTCACGGGTGTACATATTGCCGAAGTCGCCGGGAATTTCGACGCCCACATCGTCGGCGTGGGTCTGCTCGGCGGAATAGGCGACATTTTTGTCAATGAACACGGCATTCAGCTTGCCGCCGTCGATCTGGCCGATCATCGTGTCGCCAAGCAGACGGCCCTTCGTGCCGAAGAACTCAACGCGCCACTTGGACGCCTCGTCCGGAATATTGAAGTTGGACTGCACGACGCACTGCGCGCCGTTTTCCATGCGCATGAGGATGGTGGACGTGTCTTCCACGTCATACTGCGGCTCAGGGAAGGCGATTTTTTCGTTCATGGATGCGACCTCGGTCACGCGCATGCCGGTGATATACTCCATGAGGTCGATGGTGTGGACGGACAGATCCATCATCGCGCCGCCGCCTGCTTTTGCTTTGCACTGCCGCCAGTTGCCGGGCTCATACGGAAGCCAGAGCGTAAACTGCGAATAGCCGGATACGACCGTGCCGATCTTGCCCTCGGCAATGGCTTTTTTCATACTCATGACGTGCGAACCGAAGCGCATCATGAAGCCCGCTGCGATCTTCACGCCCTTACGTTCGCAGTAGTCGATGACTTCCTGACCTTCGTCAGACGTCATGGCCAGCGGCTTTTCAATCAGAATATCCTTGCCGTAATCTGCGGCCAGCTTGGCCTGCTTTGCGTGCAGGACGATGGGCGTTGCAATATAAACGGCATCGACCTCCGGGTCTGCCAGCAGATCCTCTTCTTTGGTGTAGCCGCGCTTTGCGCCGTATTTCTGACGGATTTTTTCAACCTGCTCGGCATTGATGTCCATGACGGCGATCAGTTCTGCGTTCTTGGCCAGCATCATGCCGGGAATTGTTCTGCGATCCGCAATGCCGCCGGCGCCAATCACGCCCCAACGTAATTTTTTCATATGCTTCGCTCCTTTGTAAATCCATAGACCGCTCACAGCGGTCTTTTTCAGTATAGCACACTCCTTGCGTGTTGAAAAGGGAATTCCGTATAAAAAACGGGAAATCCAACGACAATCCACAAAATCTCACAAGGCTTTTGTACACTGAAATAAGCGGAACAGCATAAAAACAGGGGAAATGTGGAACACTTCCGCAGAAACGTGAAACGATGGAACTGACAGTTAACGATGCTTGCGGACGCACCTGCCGAATTGTGCGGTGCTGCTTTACCTGCATATTTCTCCTGCGTATGCAAACAATAGCTTTGGAACCAGTACAAAACGAAAGGCATTGGAGGAGCATATATGAAAGCAACAGGCATTGTCCGGCGCATCGACGACCTCGGCCGCGTCGTAATCCCCAAGGAAATCCGCCGCACCCTGCGGATTCGTGAGGGCGACCCGTTGCAGACAGCATTGACACAGTGGGAGAGATTTTGCTTTGCAATGGACGATTTAGCGAAACGGAACGGGTGGAAGTAGTACATAATGACGAAAGTAGGCGTGCTCAAAGGAGCGGTTTCTAGGCTTCACCAACTGTCGAAAGAATTCGCGCCCATCCCGCTGCAAAGCCGGGATGGGCGCACTTATTTTGCCAAGCAGAACGCTAAGGTCTCTCGGAAATCACACTACTCTCAAACAGCCGGAACCATGCAAACTGGAGGCTGACGGATTAAGACCTCTTAGAAATTACACTACTCTCAAACATGAATATGAGCCAACTGAGCGCGATTGGGGATTAAGACCTCTTAGAAATTACACTACTCTCAAACCTCAAATCATCATTTGAGGAAACCGCCCTACAAGCGGCAGAAAGCAGGTAATATCCGTTTTGCTAGAATTCACACAGATCTGCGTCCACAGTGACCCTCTTTTCCAGAGGCAGCAGCGCCTTGGAAACGGAATCCACCAGTAGCACGCTGAGAGAATGGTCCAGAATGGATCTAAAGAAGGGCGCGATCTCTTCATCACGATAGAAGCTGCGCAGATTCACCAAAACGAAGAGCTTATCCCGCTCCAGCTCCCGTGTCAGCTCCATATAGTCCAGAATGCGCTCCAGGTCATCTCCATAATCGTCCAAAATCTCAATACCGGCGGAGCGAATTACTCCACCGATACTGATTTTATCACAGGCAACTGTGCATGGCAACTCAAAAGAAAGCTCCTGAATAAATTGCTCCACTTCCCCCAGCAACTGCATTGTGCGAACATAATTTCGTTCGTTCAACGCTTCCGCCTCCAGCCAGGCCTGCAGCTTGGAAACCAGCGATTTTTTGCTGATTTCAAAGGAGAGAAAACTGTCAAGTACCTCCGCAAATTTAGAAAAGGTGATCGGCATATTATTCTATGACAAAACAGCCTTGCCCTCCAAGCCGGAGACCTGCAAGGAGATGTCTTGCAGGAACTGGCGAAAGAAGGAAGGCGCTTCTATGACAAGTGTATTGATTCCGTCACCGGAAAAGTCAAACAGCGTGTCCATTTGTGGGTGGGCGAGCATCATATAGCCCAGTTTCAGATCCAATTTGCATCGATTGGATACAATCACAGTACGCCAGCTCATAGCAGCTCCAACAGATTTCCACTACGGGATTCAAAAAGCCCGGAGGCGGACATATCCACAATTCTAATATCCGTATACTCTTTCTTCCATCCGGAAAGATACATTGAACGTCTTGCTTTGAATGCATTTTTACTAAGGTCCAAGTCAGACAGATCAATGGGGTTCGGTTGTCTTGCAAATAGCATTTGCATCTTAAGCAAAGCAGAGCACTGAATATCTATGGGCAGTTTTGCAAATGCAGCTTTTTTGCTCATCAGGTTTTCTGCAGAAACACCGGGTCGTTTGGCGAAAATACTATCCTCAATTTTGCTTATGTACAGATCGTATAGCTTCATATTCTCCTGAACGCTGACATGATCATGTTCTTCGGAAATGCTGTAATGGGGATAGAATTTTCGCTTTTCGCACACTCTCTCCAAATACTTGATATATCTCTCGGTTTCGTAGCTGCATACAAACTGTGTCAGCGGCAGGAAACCCACACGACCGTCTTTTATTGACCCGGAGGATAAGCAGCACAGAAATCCATCCAATGAAAGCACGGTATTTGTCTTTAAAATACGTTTCCCTAATGGGAACTCAATGTTGGATACATTCTTGCCGTTATCTTTCAAAGTTTTTGCAATATGCTCAACAGCAAGGAGATCATCCGTCAGGAATCTGCTGCTGCACATCAAATCAACGGGGAAAAACATCAGCTCTCTTTTCTTGCCCTGTGAGTATCTGACAAGTACAAAAAACGATGTTGTTGCTCCATTGTATCCGCCATACTTTTCAGCGGGCAAGTTTTTCTTGCGGGGGATCAAGCCCTCTTGAGCCTTCTTGGGCTGCTGATCAAAGAATCCTCCATTCTGTCCACTATGACGGCAGAATGTATATTGCGTTATATGCACCGCATTTTTGCCCATTACTTTGCGGACCTTCGCCAGATCATCCTCACCGTTCCACACTGCAGCACCGCCGGAAACGACCGGGTGGGTAAATAGCGGGCGAACGTTCAGAGAATAGTCCTGATGAACGTCGAACCATCTTCGGGTGAACTTTTCGTGATAGACATTGCCGACCACAACATTCAGGTATGCATCCTTGGCATGATGCAGATCATTGACGCTGCGGCATTTCAGCATATCAAATTCCTGCCGGAATCGGGATACCAGGCCGGCTTTGACATAGACGATCTCCGCATTGGGGTATCGTTCCTGAAGCAGCTGTGTTACGACTCTGGTGGACTGCCGGGTCTCTACCAACTGGCGGTTGATGAACTGGCGCAGTTCATCGTCCGTAAAGCCGGTATTTCGGGTCAGCCGATGGTATTTTTCTTCGGTGATCAATCCGATATTTTTCAGTTGATTCCAAAACGGCTGCATTTGCTCCCGGATCTCATGTTTGATAGGGAAGTGATCTCCTTTCTCACCGTTTTCAGTCGATAGGCACAGGACTTTGTTGTTCAGAATACTGTCATCCTGCACTTTGGACTGGGGATAGATATGATCGATATCATAGGTTTTTGAGAGAAGCTGGCTCAGGTCGATCGCTTGCCCCGTATACGCACATTTTCCCAACTGGAGGTAATACAGGAATAGTTTGTCGCTTTGCAAGCGGCTGTTCGCCTCATCTCCCATAGCTTCCAGCTCGGCAAGCAATTCGGGAGCATCTTCGTGCTTGACCTGTTTATACAAATCGAGCAGCTGTTGTTTTCTGCTTTTGGTTCGTTTTCCCTTTTGGCTCTCCGTTGCACCGCGAGCCATTTCCACAAAGATCCGCTCCGGCGCGCAGCCCATTGCCTTTACCACATCCGTGCAGATGTCCAGAGATCGGATGATCTGCCGCTTTACGGAATTGGAGACATACATATCATCCAGTCGCTGGGAAAGGGGGCTTTTTCGTGATGGCTCCGAATAGTAATCCGCAGCGAAATCACGGATCTGATCCCGGAAGGTATAACGGGAGGACAGCAGCTGCAGTAGGTTGTCGTTGGTTTGCCACAATGCATCCATGATGGACATTGCTTCCCCGCTGCCATTTACTGCGGCCCCCATGGTCTCGGTGAGGAGTCGGCCGGACAAGCGGCCAAATTCTTTCAGCCGCAGCCGAAGTATGTATTTTCGATCGTCTTCTGACAAAGCCGGATAGTGATTTTCAAGCCACCTGTTCATGCGGGATTTATCCTCGGAATATGCGGCATGGAGAATAATATCCTCTACCTGTTCTTCAGAGAGTGTGCCGGCGGATAGCATTGCCCGGAAGCTGTGATAGGGCTTCAAATTGGCTTTGATCGTATCATCCACACCACTGATCTCATCATCAGCGCCAATGTATCCATGACTTTTCAAATATCCGGAAATGGTTTTCTTTGTAACTTTTTTGCCGGAATCCACGAAAAGGGCCTGATAGATTTCCTGCTTTAATTGTACGGGAATTGGCTGCCGGTTTATTTTCAGATCGTTGATCTCGTTCAGCACCATGTACCGGCTATACAGAAGTGAGCAGTATGGGAGGACATCTTCACCCGGAAGATAGGTGCAGGTGTTGGTCATCCGCCGTATAAAATTCTGTTCGCTTCTGTCCAGATCGACGATCTTTTCGAAATTCCAGGGGTAGATCTTATCAGGCTTCCGCTCCAGCCATGCAAAGGGAGAGCTTTGATTCAACGGGCCTACATAATACGGAATTCTGAAGCGGAAGATGGCGCGGATCTTATCAGCGTTTGTGATGCCGTCTGCGTCCGCCTTGCCAAGCATAGTCAGATAATTTGAGGCATGGTCTAAAATTTGATCCAGTTCGTACGCATATAACTGGTGTGGAATCACGCGGTTGTCTGAATCCTTCTGCTTGGGCAGAAAAGTGTACTGGGTCAGGCGATCCATCATATCTGCATACTTTGCTTGATCTTCTTTTTCAGGTTGGATGTCCTTCACAAGCCTTTTCACAAAATCGCAGAATGCATTTTTGTCAGAGCGTGTGACCCGATCTGCTTCCTTGCAGCTTTTGACATTGCCGGAATATGCAACATAGTTATCCTTAGTTGCATCGCGGAATACTTTGGAATAATCCTTTCGGCAGTATTTCCCAATAAAGTATTTCAGAAATATCAGGTCTCTCTTGTGCTGCTCGTAAATTGCAACTTTTGCTTCAGAAATGCTTTGCTTCCCCTGCAGGGTGATGTTCAGCAGCGCACAATCATACATTGCCCGCATTTTCCGCAGAAGATCGGCGTCATCACCGAGCTCTGTCAAAATGCGCTCAAAATTTTCTTCATCCATGCTGAGTGCGACAGAGTCCAATTCTTTGTATGCTTCATTTCCAAACAGATCAGCGGAGGATACTTTTCCGCCGGAGAGCAGCGATACAATGGCATCCCTGCTGAAGGGAAATTCTTCCTCGGGCTTCTTGGATGGTTTATTCCCGCCGAATACCCTTGTTTTGAATGCGGACTTTTTCTGATTGATGCCATCCCGAGTCTGCATGATCTCCTGGACAGTTTTGCCGGAAACAGAATCTGCCCAAGGGGACTGGCATTCATAATTCTGGGTGAAGCAGCGAAGAAATTCCGCATAAGGCTTTTGGAAATTGCCGACCTGATCCGCACTTGCCTCAGACAGAAAATGCCCCCGGTTGGCAACCAGCCATGCGCAGGCAAGATAAATAAGGCGAATATCTCTGGGAGAATCAGCGGTCATAAGGTCTACGATTAGGTGGTGGATCGTAGGGTATTTGCGATAATATTCTTTATCGTCAATACCGCCGTCGAATATCCGAACACCGCGCTGTGTATCTTCAGAAAATAGTGCACTTTCCGATCTGCGAATAAAGAAATTCGAATCGACCCGGCAAATGTACGGAGCAAAAATCTCTTGCAGCAATCTTACTCGCTGCTGGCGGCGATCCACCCGCCTACGTGCTGTTCTGTTGATTCTCCTGTTTTCTGCAAGCTCCGCTTCCTCAAAAGTAGTGATCCCCCACACCGGCTCACCCCGGAATTTTAAAAGGCTGTAATTTTCTCCAGTAACTGCGTATCCTACTGAATTTGTGCCGATGTCTAATCCCAAATAATACTTCTTTGATTCCTTCATATTGACAACCTCACCGAATATATCTATAATGAAAGAGCAGATTGACCTCTGCAATTACACTACGAGTTCAAATAAAAGATTTCTCAAATCGTCGGTTTGTCCGGCTGCACAGTGTGTGCAAAGATTCAGAGGCCCGAAAGGGGCTCTTTTCTTTTGCGTTTTTCATATATTAAAGATCGTTTTATCGCATAATATTGTATATTTTCACTGTACCACATCCGCTTTAATATTACAATCCCAAACCATGCAGGCATGGGCTGCTTTGGCGGCCCTTGGGCTGATACTTTGCTGGGTCAACGTTCAAAGCACCTGATGCCATGCTAGGGTCGGAGTCAAACAGCAGCGTGCCGTGGTGCAGAATCCGACTTTGTGGATACGCTGCGCTGTGCAGGACACCTTACGACCCTTCACCAGAATGTCGTTGTGACCCGAAGCCTCCGCACATATGATTGTATGCCGGGTCCGTGGATCCGGTTTCCAGATGACGCAGTTGTTCCATAGACCTGTTCCTTTTTCTCTCAAAGCATAAACAGTGCCTCGCGGATGACTTCGCAGGCGGTCGGGTGCGGGAAGACGATCTTGTCCAGATGCTGCATAGGCAGCTTGGAGTAGGCCATCGCCGCCGCGCCGTACATCATCTCGGAGGCGTAGCCGCCGATGATGTGCACGCCGACGAGCTGGCGCTTCTTGACATCATAGATGAGCTTGCAAAAGCCGTCGCCCACAGCGTAATTTCATAAAAACGTCAATTATTTTCTTCTCTTTCTTCGTCTTGCTTTTCTAACGCATATGCTTGACATTTGCGCTGATCCACATAAAATGAAAGTATAGAGTTTCTATTTTGGCGTAAGTCGTCCTCGTTTCTTCCCGCAGAGCTTGGCTTTGCTATATTCTGATTCATAATTTAACTTGAGCAGTTTCCTGATTTCGGGGAACTGCTCTTTTTCAACAAGGTAAAAATTCAAGTGCGCAGGAGATTATTTTCTTCTGCGCACTTTTTATTATAAATAGCAAAACTCTTTTCAAAAAACAAACCGCCGTTTCAAAATCAACTATGCAAAAAAGTGATGCTTGTCTGGGTCTGTTCTTGTTTGCAGCTGTCTGAGAAATGAATCAAGATTCTGCCGTCTTGTATCGGAAGACGCAAAATCTGATACCGCTCCGAATGAGTGTATGTATTAAGGCACCGAAAAGTCCCCGCCTGTGCTACGTCTGCGGAAAATGATGTAGTCTGACAAGTTATCACATAAACCATCCCGGAATGTACCCACGTTGCAGTAAGCGGGCACATAGGAATCCTTTACTGCAATGAACTCTCGCGGAAGATATGAGCCTTGCCGGTGACTCTTATCTTCGAAATAACTCTTTTTTCAGAGAGTGCCCTTGAGCTGGTTATTTGACATACAGCGTATGGAAAATAACCAGCGAATAGGATTTTTACTGGCAGTTTGGAATCACCGAAACAGGTGTTCCGACTCGGTTAGCAGACACCAATGGCTGTTCGCCAGCCTAAAAAGACTGATGTTGTAATTAACACGCGCGTAAACGCTGGGGCATACTTTTATGTCGAGTTTTATTGAAAAGGTGGATTTTTATGAGCAAAAAACACAAAGTCAAGCATCCAAAGCGGAAACAGCTTGGGAGTTTAAAATATCAGATTTCGCAGTTGCGATTAGAGCCCTTTGACCAGAAAAGCAAAAAGCCAATGTCAGTGAGCACGGTAAAGCAATATAAAAAGCACGCGCAGGAATTTGGTGCATGGTGCAAAGAACATTATAAGTGTAAGACAGTGGATGCGTGCAAAAAGCATATCCAAGATTACTCGGACTATTTGCGTGCTAGTGGTAAGTCCGCGTCAACCATACATACTTATTTGGCCGGTGTGTGCCGCGTTTTGGACGTTCCGCTTGACACAATAAACAAACCGATTCGAGTGGTAGCCGATAATACTCGCTCACGCGGTACGAAAGCTGTGGACAGCCGGTCAGATTCTGGCCGTGAGGCGTCGCCACGGTTGTACGACTTTGCTTGCATCGCCGGAATCCGTAGAGCGGAATATCTACACCTTACACCAGAAGACTTAGTTGAGGATGATTTTGGAAATCCGTGTATTCTTGTAAGAAAGGGCAAAGGCGGCAAGCGCCAACTGCAACGTATATTGCCGGAGGAACTGCCTGCTATAAAAGTCGTCTTTGATGCTCCTGCTGATGAACAGCATTTATTCAGCCGTGACGAGTTGAAAAACAAGATAGACTTGCACCATCTGCGTGCTCAGCGAGCACAGAAAATGTATCGATATTATTTAGATAGAATCGAAACCGAAACAGGGTATCGAGCGCAACTCATCAGTGAAATCCGTCACATCTGGGAGCAGGACGACGAAACGCGTAAAAGCAATGGCTACCGTGCAAAAAGGTGGAGCGATATGAAAGTCACCGGGAACTATGTTTTGAGGGGAAACAATAGAAAATTAGCGCAAAAACACGGATTTCCCGTCGCATATAACCGTTTGGCGTTGCTGGCGGTTTCGATTTTCCATTTGAGCCACTGGAGGCATGATGTCACAGTTGCTAACTACCTCTTGGCGGCCTGATTTGACATTCTGACGATGCCCAAAACCGCTCATTGAAGCTTTTCTTCAATGCTTTTCTAGCGTACCATTGCTATGATAAGCGGGGGCGAGTGGCGTGATAATAATTGACTTGGAGTGGAACTGTGGCAGCGATTACTCTGGCTTTGATGAAATTCTGCAAATCGGTGCAGTACGAATAAAAGCGCTTGGCGGCTCCATATTGGGCACTTTCAATGTTCATGTTAGACCTCAGGTGAACACAACATTGCACCCAGCTGCCGTGGAGCTGCCGGAACTGCAGCGCTCATTTTCAGATGGTGTATGCTTCCCCGTTGCATTTCTAAAATTTAGAGAGTGGGCACGGCACGAGAAAGACTATGCTGCTTGGGGAGAGGACGATTTCCGTGTTTTGCAGCAAAATGTATCGTTCTGGAATCTGAAAGCTCTGCCCATGCGTGCGGCATTTAATCTCCAACGTGGTTTTGGGCAGCGGCTCGGCATAACTGCGCAGATAGCGCTTTGTAAGGCTGTTTCATATTGTAAAATACCGGAGAGTTTTACGTTCCATGATGCTTTGAACGACGCTATGTATGCGGCGCTGTTAACGCCGTGGATAACGCTCCAAGACCTTGTCGTGCCGCCGCGCGCAGCCGGATTTCGCAACTGCTAGCGCTGGTCGTCCACACCGTTTTTACCGCCTACGAAAAAGCGCAGCAAGTATCTTTCTTCCATACAAGCTGTTTTGAATTTTCCACGGATGCGCCGACAGAGCTGCCCGATTTGCGGTCGGAAGCTTTGGGCACAGTCTTGGTTACAATGGCAAGACAGCGAAAACTACTATGCGCCGCTGTTCTGTATGGAACATGGTGGTTTTCTATGTCGATTAACGTTGGCGGCGCACGATGGCCTATATCGCGGCTGTTCGGCAATGGTCTGCGCAGACCGGCGGGAACTGCTGCGTTTTCATGCAGCGTGTGCGGGGAATTTATTAGTCTGCCAAAATTATAAAAAATTCTGCGCCCGGATTGAAGAACGGCTTCAATGATTTTTTTAAAATAGCTTGTTAAGCTATCTTCAGGAGGTGTTCTTTCTATGACAAAAGAAACTTTTATTCAGACGATGGAACTGTTGCAAAAGCAGCCAAATTATGAAAGTGACCTTGCAAAAGAGCTGCTGCAAACATTGAAACGCGCTTTTCCCGATACCTTTGATTGGATTCTATGGTGGCTTGCAAGGCCGGATAACTATGCAATTTGGACAGCTGACGAAACGCAGCGCCGGAATCTAGGGGACGCAGAATTCCTTTATAATTTCATAACAACGCCGACGGCTAGAGACGGCACGCTGTAAGGCAATGATATAGCTATGCTGTCCTTGGTTGTATCGAGGGAAACGCGTGAGCAGTTGGATGATTATGTGTTCGGTACGGGTATCAATTTTCAAGAGTTCCTCTGTATGCTGATTGAATGGCTATTGAAGCATCCGGGTGAAGTCAAACGAATCATACATACAGATATATTTGGGGAGAGGCGTAGTTATCGAGGCGACTTTTCTCATATTCACTCTTATGAACCAATTTACCGGGACGCTTTCAAACGCGATTGTGATGAAATCCTGGATTCTGTTTTCCGCGGCGTTATCCCGCAGCGCATTCGAAACGATGACGGCACCATGGCGATGCTGATGCCATGCGGCGCTGAGAATACGAACTAACTAAAAGAGACACCCAGAACCAAGTATATTACTTGGTTCTGGGTGTCCCATTCTTTTCTGCTGTCATTGCGTCACGAATCAGTCGGTTGACAAATGCGTTGACCGTTTCGCCGTGTGCTTTTGCAAACGCTTGAATTTCTGCTTTTTGTCCCTTCGGAACACGGATTTTGATTTCATCAACCTTTTCAGTACTCCATTTTTTAATTGCCCGCAGCTGTGCTTCCGTAGCCATCGTGTATCTCCGTTCTATGAGATTGTATGAATTGTCAATTATGCATATATTAGTACCCATATATTTATGGATGTTTACGTATTTATATATAGGTACTAATATGTTATAATCCAGTCAACAAATGAACATCGGCAGCGTCCGAAAGCTGCAATCTTTCGGACGCTTGCGCGGGCGACGCTCCGCCTGCACAGCAGTAATTCTGCACCTTAAGGTTAGTATACCCTTTTGCAATCTCCTTTTCAAGGTGCAAATGAACGCCGTGTGGGAATCGTCCTGCGGCGTTCTTTTGCATATCTTGAATGGAGGAATTTTTATGCCTTTGAAAAGTGGAACGATTTGTACGCATTGCGGAAAGTCCATGACAAAACACCCAAGTGGCATTTGCAGCCAGTGCCGGCGGCTCAGTTGTACCAAGCCGTGTAAGGTTTGTGGTCAAACTGGCCGCAATCTATATGACGGCGTTTGCAGCTCATGTCGCAGCAAAGCAAAGTCGAAAGAAGCAAAACACTATCTGACGGAAGCCATTGATGATACACAGAAAACACTTTTGCTGCTGGTAGAACTGAACAACGGCATGAGCTATCGCGCCGCAGCTAAAACGGTCGGACTTTCAACCACCGCGGCATTTTCACGCATCAAAAAGCTGCTGCCTGCCAGAGCACTCGATTTCACGGAGGTAACGGAGGATGGAGTATAATCCCGGCGAAGTAATGGCGGTCAAAAACCAGTTGACGCAAAATATAAATCTGCTGAACGCCTTTCTGTCCGGCACACCCGCCAATCGACTTGCCAAGCAGATGGGGATTTCCAGTTATGAGTTGGAAGCTCGTTTGCAGGCAATATTGAAAGGACACACATGGCTGTTCGCCGCTCACTGCCCGGAAATTGATGTCAAGGCAACTGGCCTGAACATTTGCTCCCGCCTGGAAGCACACGAAATCCTGAAATCTGAACTGCGGTTGTATTTGGGCTTCACATCCGCTGAGACAATTTATCGTTGGTCAGAGGGAAAAAATCTCCCCACGCTCCAAAACCTCTATGCAATTAGTCGGATTTTGGGCATATCCATCAATGAGCTGCTTGTAACGGTTCCGGCTTGACGTGTAATTGCTTCACGGTGTTGCAGTAAGTTGTGAAAACACTGCAAAATTTGCGAAAAAGTCAGAAATAAAAAAATAATTGCTTTCCAGTGCAACTCGCGATACAATTAAATTGGAAATTGAATACCTGCACTAGGCAGGCGTGAAATCAGCAAGACGTATCGCGCGTCTTGCTGATTTTTTATCCGCATTTTTGAATCCATGAGGTCAGATTGGTATGAAAACAGGGGAAATGTGGAAATCATATCCACAAGGAGCGTGAGGCTATGGAAATGATTGTCAAGGATGAGCGGAAGCTGGTTGAGATTTGGCTGACGAATGCAGAAAAGTCAGACCCGGTTCTGCGCGCCGGCTTGCAGAGCGTCTATGACACATACAAAAAGAAAAAGTATCTGGTGGCCGTATTTGAATCGGGCAACGGCGACCTTTATGAACAGACGCGGGATCTGCTGCTTTATAACCGCCAACGGATGGCGGAGCAGGAGATCCGGCGAGAAAAGGCGCAGCAGATGACCATGTAGCGCCAGATACATTGGGGGCGAAGAGAAATTTTCTCTTCGCCCCCGTTTTCTTTTTATGCAAATAAAATTCAAAGGGAGACGACTCCACCGCAGTGATGTACGCCTCCCTTAGTGACTGATTTTATCGTTGCCCGCCAACCCTCCGGCCCATTCGTCCGGAATCGCATCAGGTTTTATCGCTGCCTGCCAGCCCCCACGGCCCTTACGTCCGGAATTGCTATCGGGTTTTAAGTGTCAGCCGCACTAGCGAGATGTCGCCTGCGCCTGCAATTTTGTTTCAGGGCACTTTTATGATCTGCAGTTTTTTGACCCAGTGCTTAGGAGGACGATGGCAGTTAGGATCAGGGCGATGCCGAGGAGGGCGCTCCAGGACGGGTACTCCTGAAACAGCACCGCGCCGAGCAGAGAGCTGGACACCACGTCCACGCAGTTGAGGATGGATGCGCGTGATAGCTCAATCCGCTGCAGACCCATGGAATAGAACAAATACGGAAAAAAGCAGGTGATCACGCCAAACAGCAGGCACAGCGGGATGGCGGCAGGCCGCGCGGAGAGCGCTGTGCCGATCGCGCCCCAGTCGCTCACGAACGCGCAGCCGATCGCCGCAAGACCGAAGGTGTAGAACAGGATCGTCCACGTCTGATAGCCGCGGTCGATGGCAAATTTGGCGAAGATGGAGTACAGCGCGTAGAAAAATCCGGCGGCAAATCCCGCCAGCAGCCCGTCGGGGCTGCCGCTGATGCCGGAGAGCACGCCGGAGACCAATACGCACCCGCCGATGGATAAAATGAGCGCCAAAAGCTTCCGCGGTGTAATCTTTTCACGGAACAAAAGCGCCCCCAGCAGCATGATGTAGATGGGTGACATATATGTCAGCACCGTCGCAATGGAGATGCTGACGCGCTCGACGGCCCGAAAATAGAAAACGCAGTACAGCAGCAGACTGCACAGTCCCGTGCCCAGAAAGCACCAGAGGTCGCGCAGGCGGATGCGCAGCAGGCTGCGGTCGCGCAGGAGCAGAAACACGCCCGTGGTCAAAAACGCGGAGATGAGCCGCACCTGCGAGACCTCCAGCGCATACAGCCCAAACGCGTTCAGAAGCCGCGCCAACGGGCCCATGGTGCTCCAGCCCAGTGCGGCGAGGATGACATACAGCGCACCGCGGCGCGCCTGTGCAGTGCTGTTCATAGTACCTCCCTGCGCGCCCGTCCGCGCGCTGCCCAAAAATTTGGAACGTTTCAAAAAGCGGAAATTCTGCCGTTATAGCATGTAACGGCAGAATATTCGGCATCTTTCGGACACTATTACGATACCGAACGCCGCTCCAAAAGTCAAGGAACTCTCCCGTAGGGAATGTTGGAAAAATTTTCGTGCCCGGAAAAAACGTGCTCAGACCCAGTCTCGGGAGGGCGGCACGGAAGTTGGAGAGTCTGACAGATGCCAGGGGAATGTTTGCGGGCATCCGGCAGCCGCCGTGGGGAGCCGAAACAGGGTGAGGAATGCGCGTGGAGCGGCGAAACGCCCCGCAAACCTTTCGCTGCGAAAAGTTTGCAAGTGCGGCAGAAAAGCTGGAAGCGTTGTGAATAAGTCCAATTGCAACAAATTCTGAAATATTGTTTTATGCTATTTGCATAAAACTCAGCGAGAAAATGTGAAAATCAGATTCCATAAAAATACATTAACTCTCCCAAACGGAATGCGCTAATTTTAAAATAGCGAGTGGCAGGGGCGTCCCTGCCCGCAAAAAAAGAATATGGAGGAAGAAAAATGAAAGCTATGAAAAAGGCGCTGTGTCTGCTTCTGGCGGCTGTGATGCTGTTTGCCATCACGGCGTGCAGCGGCAGCACGAACGGCACCGCTCCAGACGCGCAGACCACGGCCTCGGCGGCATCGGACGGCAAGGTCGGCGACCATGACGGCAACATCGTCGTCGCCGTGCAGTACGATCTCGGCAGCTTCAACACCGGCGCACGTTGGGCGAACGAGGACTTCCCGTACTACTTCCTGGTGTATGACCGCCTGTTTGAGTATGACGAGGATACAAACGCCATCCCGCATCTGGTAGAGGAAGAGACCGTCCTGAGCGACACGCAGATCCAGTACAAGATCCATCAGGGTGCAAAGTTCAGCGATGGCACGGAGGTCAAGGCGGAGGACATCGCGGCATCCGTCATGCACGCCGTCAACTCCAAGCTCGCGGGCGAAATGTTTGACCAGATCCTCTCGGTCGACGTGGTGGACGATTACACCGTGGTCGTCAACACCGCGGACGTCTATCCGCAGCTCAAGCTGGCGCTGGCCGACCCGCTGGCGTCCATCCTGCCCGCCAAGTTCCTGAAGGACGCGGAAGCGAACCCCGATCTGTGGTCCGATCCCGTCTGCTCCGGCCGCTACAAGGTCAAGAGTCGTGTGGTCGGCAGCTCCGTGGAGCTGATCCCCAACGAATACTGGTGGGACGCAGCGACCGCCCCGCAGAATGACTCCATCACCTTCAAGGTCGTACCCGAAGCATCCACTCGGACGATCATGGTCCAGACTGGCGAAGCCGATCTCTGCGACAACTTCTCCGCTGCCGACATTGCAACGGCTGAGGCTGACCCCAACGTCACCATCCACCGTCTGCCCTCCTCGCGTTATTTCTACATCTTTATGAATGTGAACGCGCCGGAGTTTGAGAAGAAGGAAGTCCGTCAGGCGCTGAACTACGCCATCGACCGCGAGGCGTGTCTGCTGGTGCAGGAGGAGGGCTGCGGTCAGGTCATGTTTGACTACGTCGCGCCCGCGTGCATGGGCTACATGGAGAACCCCGGCGGCTACGAGTATAACCCTGAAAAGGCAAAGGAGCTGCTGAAGGCAGCCGGTGTGGAGAACCTAACGTTCGACCTCACCTGCGACGCGTCCTTCAACAGCATGGCCGCCCTCATTCAGGCGCAGCTGGCCGAGATCGGCGTGACCTGCAACATTGTGACCATCGAGCAGATGCCGGATATTATCCCGCTGATCGACCAGGGTCAGTGCAACGCCGGTGTTGTGGCGTGGTCCGGTCCTCCCGATGACGCGCTGACCATCCCCTGCACACTGGGCGAGGCCGCCATCGGCGCCAACAACTTCTCCAAGTATGTGAACCCCGAGCTGGAGGCACTGTTCTCCAAGGCGTATGATATGGACGACAACGCCCGTACCGAGGCCTATCGTGAGTGGGAAGAGATCCTCTGCGAGGACTGCCCGTGGATTCCGTTGTATGTCAACGAGCAGCGTGCACTGGCAAACGCCGACCTCAAGAACGTCGAGATGTGCTGCATCATGCCGTACAATCTCTATAAGCTCACCTACTAAGTCTGCAGCTTCATCAGCCTGCGCGCCTTCGGGTGCGCAGGCTGAGCGGGTCAGACCGCGTCTGACCCGCACTCAGATCCGTGATACCCCTTCGGGAAGAAAGAGGAATATCTATGTGGAAATATATTCTGAAACGGCTGCTGCTGACCATTCCTATTTTGCTGGCAGTCGTGTTTATCGTTTTTACGCTGCTGTATTTTGCCCCCGGCGACATTACCATACAGATGCTCGGCACACAGTGGACACCGGAGGCCGCTGCCGCGCTCAAGCATGAGTTGGGACTCGATCTGCCGTTTTTCGTGCAGTTTATCAACTATATCGGCGGTATTTTTACCGGCAATCTCGGCATCTCGTTCATGTCGCGTGAGCCGGTGGCGGCGATGCTCGCCGTGTGCCTGCCGAACACACTGTATATTCTGGTGACGTCCGTGACGCTCGCCGTGGTCATCTCCATCCCCATTGGCATCCTCGCTGCGCTGAAGCCGAACTCCTGGTTTTCCGGCTTCACCACCGCGTTTTCGCTTATCGGCGTGTCCGCCCCGGCGTTCTGGGTCGGGCTTTTGCTGGTGCTGCTGTTTTCGCTGCGGCTGGGTTGGCTGCCGGCGTCTGGACTGGAGTCCCCGGCGGCGCTCATCCTGCCGGCGGTCACGATGAGCCTGACGTATCTGGCGTCGCTGTCGCGCACGACACGCTCGTCCATGATCGAGGCGATGCGCATGGACTACATCCGCACCGCCCGCGCCAAGGGCGTGAAGCAGCACAGCATCATCTTTAAGCACGCACTGCGCAACGCCCTGCTGCCAACAGTCTCGCTCATTGGCTTTATCATCGGCGAGATGTTCGGCGGCGCGACGATCGTGGAGACCATCTTCGGCATCCCCGGCATGGGGCGGCTGCTGGTGGAGTCGGTCAACAAGCGCGATATGAACCCAGTGCTGGGCTGCGTGACGGTTATGGCAATCGGCGTGGCGCTGATGTCCATTCTGACGGATGTCGCCTTCGCCTTCCTCGATCCGCGCATCAAGGCGCAGTATGTGAGCGGAGGAAAAAGCCATGGCTGATGTAAAAGATGTGAAAAAAGTCAATAAGCGCGAGTTCCTGAAAAAATACCATAAGGCAAATAAAGCACTGGAGATGTGGCGCATCTTCAAAAGCAACCGTCTGGCGGTGGTGGGGCTGCTGATTTTCATCGTCATTCTGCTGCTGATGATCTTTGCCAACGTCATCGCGGACTACAAGACCGTCGCCATCGCCACGAATACGCCAGAGCGTCTGCAGTCGCCGTCGGCGGCGCACCTGCTGGGCACAGACGATCTCGGGCGCGATATGCTCGCGCGCGTCATCCACGGCGGCCGCGTTTCGCTGCGCATCGCGGTGGGCGCGGGGCTGCTGGGGCTGCTGCTCTCTGGCACGATCGGCTCGCTCGCAGGCTTCTACGGCGGCGCGGTTGACAACATCCTCATGCGCTGCATCGATGTTCTGGCGTGCGTGCCGTGCATCGTGCTGGCCATCGCCATGGTCGCCGCCATGGGTGCGAGCGAGACGAATCTGATCATCGCCATCGGCGTATCCACCACGGTGGGTCTCAGCCGGACGGTGCGTTCCGCCGTCCTGGGCGTGCGGAACATGGAATACATCGAGGCAGCCCGCGCGCTCGGCCAGTCCACGTGGAAGATCATCCTCAAGCATGTGCTGGTCAACTGCGTGGCGCCCATCATCGTGCATCTCAGCATCCAGATCGCCTGCAACATCCTGTGGGTGGCGGAGCTGTCGTTCTTGGGACTGGGCATTTCCGCGCCCACGCCGGAGTGGGGCTGCATGATCTCGGCGGCGCGGACGAATATGCGGACGTATCCGTATCTCGTCATCGTACCGGGGCTTGCGATCTTCTTCTCTGCTGTCTCGTTCAATCTGATCGGCGATGGTCTGCGCGACGCGCTCGATCCTAAGCTCAAATGCTGAGGCGGAGGTGCAGACATGAAAAAAGAAGAGTCTTTGCAGAAAAACGAAGCGCTGCAGCCGGAAGAGGAGCTGCTGCTGAATATTGAGGACCTCCATGTGCATTTTGTCAGCAAGGAGGAGACAGTCAAGGCGCTCAACGGCGTAGATCTCAAGGTCCGCCGCGGCAGCACCATCGGCATCGTCGGCGAGACCGGCGCGGGCAAGACCACAACGGCGCTGACTGTGCTCAATATGGTACCGAAGCCGCAGGGCAAGATCGTCCGCGGCAGGATCACGCTCGAGGGCATCGACATTCTCAGCCAGAACGAGGCCGAGATGTCGCTCATCCGCGGCAACAAGGTGTCGATGATCTTTCAGGACCCGATGTCGTCGCTGAACCCGGTTTTGAACGTGGGCGATCAGATCGCCGAGAGCCTTGTATTGCACAAGGACATGGGTAGTCACGAGGCGCTGGCGGAGGCGGGGCGGCTGCTGGAGCAGGTGGGTATCCCAGCTTCGCGGGCGGTGGATTATCCGCACCAGTTCTCCGGCGGCATGAAGCAGCGCGTGCTCATTGCGATGGGTCTTGCCTGCGGGCCGCAGCTGCTCATCGCCGATGAGCCGACCACAGCGCTGGATGTGACCATTCAGGCGCAGGTGCTGGAGCTGATGAAGCAGCTGCGCGAGACGTCCAACACGACGATCTTGATGATCACGCACGATTTTGGCATCGTGGCTGAGATGTGTGACGAGGTGTACGTCATGTACGCCGGGATGATCATTGAAAACGGTCTGCTTGCCGAGATCTTTGACCGCACGCGTCACCCATATACCGAGGGACTTTTCAACTCCCTGCCGGATATTGATCACCGCGACCGGGCACTGCTGCCCATCAAGGGCCGCACCGTCGACCCGACGGATCTGCCCACTGGCTGCCCGTTCTGGCCGCGCTGCAACTACGCGACCGAGCGCTGCAAGCAGGAAATGCCGCCGCGTATGCGGATCACGGACACGCACTTTGTAAAGTGCTGGCTATACGAGCACACGGCGGAAAACCGCCTGCAGCGGCAGGACTATGTGGAGGAACACGAGCATGGCTGAGAATATTCTGGAGATCCGAAACCTCAAAAAATATTTTAAGGTCGGCGCAGGGCAGCTCCACGCGGTCGATGATGTGACGTTTTCCATCGCGCGCGGCACAACGCTGGGCGTGGTCGGCGAGTCCGGCTGCGGCAAATCGACGCTCGGGCGGACGATCCTGCGGCTGATCGAGCCGACGGCGGGTGAAATTTTCTTTGACGGCGAGAACATCACGAAGGTCGGCAGGCGCCGGCTGAAGGAGCTGCGGCGGGATATGCAGCTGATCTTTCAGGACCCGTTTTCCTCGCTCAATCCCAAGCTCACCATCTCGCAGGCCATCGACGAGGCACTGGCGCTCACGGGCAAATACCGCGATGCCGATGAGCGCTTTGCCAAGGTGCTGGAGCTGATGGAGACGGTGGGTCTGGACGAGCGACTGGTGAACGCCTATCCGCACGAGCTGGACGGCGGCCGCCGCCAGCGCGTGGGCATCGCACGGGCGCTGGCGATGGATCCGAAGTTCATCGTCTGTGACGAGCCGGTCTCGGCGCTGGATGTATCCATTCAGGCACAGATCCTGAATCTGCTGCGCAGGCTGCAGAAGGAGCGGGGACTGACGTATATCTTCATCACGCACGATCTGTCCGTGGTCAACTACATCTCCGACGAGATCGCCGTGATGTATCTGGGCAGGATGATCGAAAAGGCAAAGACGGAGGAGCTGTTCAAGAATCCGACGCATCCGTATACAAAGGCGCTGCTGTCGGCTCTGCCGATCCCGAGTCTGCACAACCGTCGTGAGCGCATCCTGATCCGCGGCGAGATCACCTCTCCCATTGACCCCAAGCCCTGCTGCCGGTTTGCCACGCGCTGCGAATACTGCACGGCGGAGTGCACAGCCGGAGAGCCGAAGCTGACGGACATCGGCGGCGGTCATCTGGTCGCCTGCTATCAATGTACAGAAAAGGAATAAAACAATGAAGGCCATTATAAACGGAAAACTGGTTTTCCCGGAGCGGATCATCGACGGCAGCATCCTCATTGAGGGCGGACGCATCGTGGCCGCGGGGCAGGTGGACGTACCGGCAGACGCGGAAATTCTGGATGCGGCAGGGCTTTACGTCGGTCCGGGGCTGATCGACCAGCACTCGCACGGCTATCAGTGGCACGACATCGGTATTTCCGTCAATGACGATCCGGCGGGCGCGGCGCGCGGGCATCTGCTCCATGGCACCACGACCTACATCCCCAGCTCTGACTACGGAGACGCGGCGGCGGTGCAGTTGGATATGATCCGCCGCAGCATCGACGCCATTCAAAATGACCCCGAGACTACCATCTCCGGCATTCATCTGGAGGGACCGTTCATCAACAAACGCTACGGCTCCTGCCCCGAGCGGGCGCTGGACTATTCTGACGAGATGTGCGAGCGCTTTTTTGCGCTGGCCGCGCCGTATGCGCTGCACTGCACCTATGCGCCCGATCTGCCGGACGCGCCGCGGCTGGAGGAAAAGCTGCGCAAATACGGCATCCGCCCCGCCATCGGTCACACCGAGGCCGGGCCTGCCGACATTGAGCGCGCCGTAGCGCGCGGGGCGACGATCTTTACCCATCTGTACGACGCCAACGGCAACTATCTCGGCATGACTGAGGCCGCCAAGCGTACACAGCATCCGCAGGAGTGCACGGCGGACATCGCCCTGTCCATCCCTGGGATGTACTATGAGCTGATCTGCGACGCGCACGGATTCCATGTGTCGAAGGTCAATGTCAATGCCGCGCTGCGCGCCGCGGGCGAGGATCACATCATCCTCATCACCGACACGTTCGTGGAGCCGTCGGACGGCATGGGCAAAAATCTCGACCCCGAAAGCGACGTGAACTACGATTTCCGCGGTACGCTCTCCGGCAGCCGCCTGACGCTCGCCCGCGCAGCGCGGAACTTTATGCGCTTTACAGGCGCGGACGTGCGCGTGGCGTTCAAGTGCGCCGCTACGAACTCGGCGAAGGCGCTGGGACTGTATGACCGCGTTGGCTCTATCGAGGCGGGGCGGCTGGCGAACATCCTGCTGGTGGACGAGGCGTTCCATGTGAAAAAAATCCTGCTGCGCGGCAAAGAGCTGCCGCAGATCCGGGATTGACAGAACGCTATGAATACCTATATGATAAAAAGGCGGACAGGCGGCGCGGCCGACTGGGCGCGTGTGCCGCAGGCGCGGCTGGAGTACGCGCTGGTGCAGCCGCCCGCGCCCGTCACGGCGGCAGCACAGCTTTGCTGGGACGATGCCGGTTTGTACGTCCGCCTGACGGCGCGCGAGCCGCAGATCCTTGCCCGCTTTACGGGTGAGAGTGACCCCGTCTGCCGCGACAGCTGTCTGGAACTGTTCCTCTGCCCGCTGGCAGACGATCCGCGGTATTTTAACATCGAGCTGAATCCCAACGGCGCGTGCTTTTTCGGCTTTGGATGCGGGCGGGCAGACCTCATCCGCCTGCACCCGTGGGACGTGCGGCGGATGCTCGCCATCGAGCCGTTCCGGGAGCATGACCTCTGGGGTGTGTCGTACTGCGTGCCGCAGAGCGTGATCCGGCTGTTTATGCCGGGCTTTACGCTGCGCGCGGGGCTGCATATGCGCGCAAATTTTTACAAGTGCGGCGACGATCTCTGCCCGCCGCACGAGCTGTGCTGGAGCCCGATCACAAACGGCGTGACGGACTTTCACCAGCCGGCGTTCTTTGGAGATCTGTACCTGCAATAAAGGA
>OJNS01000211.1_pt1 | contig 42601 bp, 41 predicted proteins | sample 1597911 | NCBI WGS metagenome assembly OJNS01 (sample SAMN01915214, study PRJEB22387) | human gut metagenome | isolation source: stool | host: Homo sapiens | place: USA
TCGGAATCGGGGCGATTGCCGTATACATATAGATTTTGAACATTCTGCCATACACTGTCAGAATCATTACAAATGACAATACAGTAATCAGCAGACTGCCAAGCAGTGTGACAATCCACAACGGAATGGATTCCAGCATTCCCACGCTCTCAATCTTATCTACAATCTCCGTTGGCAGTTCCGTCACGCTTCCTGCCATACTGGAGCCACTCATTACGGTTGTCACGATTCCCTGCACAATGGAAAACAGTGCCTGCATAAGTTCCATCCCGTATGTAATTGCTCCCTGAGCAAGTGCAAACCGGATAAATGCTTTTAGCACATGTTCCGGCTTTTTCAGATCTGTAAAACTGCCACACGTTTTTATGATTCCGGCTGCAAAAAATAACACCAGTAATCCATAGGCAATGGCTGTCAGTGTATCATTGATATTGGTCATAATCCGCCAGATGCCGCCACCCTTAAAAGTTGCCGGATTTTCAGTCAGCAGAGTCCACAGTTCTGCCATCTTTTCACTCCATGTGGATAGTGCTGAGTTTAGATTCTGTACAATCCAGTTATCACTCAAAAACTCTCACCTCCCTGAACATATTTTTGAATGCAGGAGTACCTTCCGGCACTCCTGCTGTCTCCTGATATACTTTTTCAAAGAGGCTTACGCCATAATCAGATCCAGGATTTCTTTGGCGAACGTAATAATTACCCCTCCGGCCAGTGTCAGAAATCCATTTGCCCTCTGGCTTGGATCATGGCTTTTTAAAGACAGACCAACCTGCACAACACCAAATCCAAGCAAAATCAAACCGATCGCACGAATCAGGGAAAAAATAAAAGTAGACAGGTTATTGATAACGGACAACGGATCTCCGGCTGCGAATGCGGTCGTTGCTCCAACCGTTACGGTCAGTACCAGTGCCATATAAAGGCTCATCCACTTTTTCTGTTTTCTCCCCATCGGCATCGGGGTTATCATTTTTTCAGTTGTATTCTTTTTTGTTCTATTTTTTTCTCCTGTGAGAAGTTTCTTCAATACACATCACTCCAATCCATCAAAAAACTGCTATTCACCAAGGATGTCTTCGGTAGACAGCAGTTCGTAGTCGTCTAATCTGTTAATGTCAATCTTTAGGTCGTCGTGAGCCAGTGGTGTTTTCGCATAATCATAAGGCGATGCACCACCGTCCTCTGTGTATCTGAAATTCACATGCTTTTTTAAATCATATTTATCGTCCATGATCGGACGCTCCCCACGAATAAACAAAATCGCTTTGCGGTTATCTAAAAGCCGTATTTCATCCGGTGTTAAAAGTTCCCTTCCAGTCTGCTGATAATTCACCGAATAGCTGCCGCTACGCCCTTTTGTCTGTCCGTAGGTATTGGTATCCAATGTCTCTTTTCCCAATAATTCCGAGACATACTTATGTCCTTCTTTTTCATTTCCACCCAGATATAAAAATTCATCGCAGTTACCGATAAGGCTCTCATACGAGTCTTTAAACAAGGCTTTCATCTGTGCGATGTTCTGGATGATGATACTGCAGGAAATCCCTCTGGAACGCATGGTTGCCAGAATCTTGTCAAAATCATCCGGCAAGGCTACGTTTGGCCATTCATCCATAATGCAGTGTACCGGAATCGGAAGCCTTCCTCCGTACTTCCGGTCTGCCACATAATACAGTGTCTGAAACAGATTACTGTAAATCATGCCGACCAGATAATTCATGCTGGTGTCTGCATCCGGAATACAGCAAAACAGTGCTACTTTTTTCTCCCCGATACTGTATAAGTCCAGTTCGTCTGTACAGGTCAGATTGGCGATCTGTTTCAGATTGAACGCTGCCAGACGGACACCAACAGAAATCAAAATAGATTTCGCAGTCTTGCCGGCCGCCTGCTTATAAATGGCATACTGCTTGACCGCAATACTCTCCGGGTCCCGCATTTCCAGTCTTTCAAACAAAATGTCCAATGGGGACTGGTAATCCTCATCATCTTCTTTGACCTGAGCGCTTCCAAGCATTTCCATGATCATCGGAAAGTTCTGTTCTTCCGGTGGAGCCTCATGCAGCAAATACAGCATAAGTGCCTGTAAAAGTGCAGTCTCGGACTTCTCCCAGAACGGGTCTGAACTCTGCGCTCCCTTCGGTGTTGTGTTGCGGATCAGGTTATTGATCAGCTTCAGTACATCCTTATCATCCCGGACATACGCAAACGGATTATAACACCAGGAAGTCTCCGGATTGATCAAATCAAAAACCCGGACTTCATATCCATTCCGTTCCAGAACACCTCCGGTTTTACGCAAAAGTTCTGCCTTGGGATCAGTAATCACCATCGAACAGTTGCACTGCATGATGTTTGGGATTGCATACGTCCGGCTCTTTCCAGCTCCTGAACCTCCGACTACCAGCACATTTAGGTTTCGTTTGTGCTTATAACCGTCCAGTCCCATGCGGAAATGCTGTGTCAGAAGCAGATTATTCGTGTACTGCTTTTCGCAGTAACGTCTGCAGATTTCGGACACGTTGCCCCATTTTGCGGAACCATGTTCCACACCTCTTCTATAATTTCTTTTTTGGGATTCATAAATACCAATGCCTAAGAAATAGGCTGCTGTGAATATCAGAATACATTTGAACGTATACGGTGTATACGTGATAAAAAACGGCTGTTCGAGTTTTTCGCTCAGCGTTTCTAAGATTTGAATAAAATTCTTATCCGGTGCAATGGCACAAGCGGTAATCGCTGCCGCCCACCAGACAAATGGCAGAAAGACAAGATACAGAACCCAGTCCTGCTTTTTTGTACTTATCTCTGCAAGTCAGATTCTCTTTTCTTGCGTGGCTTTTCTTCTGGATGTCCCTGTCCTTCTTTCTTATGAAAGGAATCCACTCCCGGTATCAGTGAGAGACTTCTGCCGTTGTCCCACTTAACACCAAGCTGGCCTGCATCATCCACATACTGCACAGTTCCTTCCAGTCCCTGCGGCATACCCGCTTCTCCATCCATCGAATTCAGACAGATTCTTGTTCCTGCCGGATACTGTTCTCTAAGTCTTGCCACTTTTTCTCTTGAATAAATGACCAATCAACCACTCCTTTCTCTACCAGAACATGTGTCTGCTAGTATTCGGTTTTGCAACCTGAATAATAACTTTATCTATTCCATCACTGTATCTTCCGGCTGCAAGATATTTACTTCTGAGTCTGTTCAGTGCCTTACGGATCTGCCTTTGTTCCCCGGCTGTAATCTGCAGCCGTTTCTGGGCGAGGTCGTATTCACTTACTTTTTTCAGAAGAGCTTTCGTTTCTTCCAAACATTCGTCCTGCTCATTCTGTGCCTGCAGCTCATCATTCAGTGCCACCACGAACATATTTTTCATAATGTTATCCATCTTCAAATAGTATTTTGTCATCTGGCTGACCTCCTTTTTTTGTTACACCAACCATATCACAAGACCTCCGTAATAGCTACTCCAACCGTCCAACTTTTTCACTTTTATCGTTCCGGCTGGTTCTTTGCTTTTTTCTCTTTTCCGGATGCTTTTTCATCCTTGGTTTCCGGTGTTTTTACAGGGTCTCCGATTGCGAACTCATCGGTTACATACTCCTGTTCCTTTGCACCAAAATTGCGTTCGATATGGTTTCGGATACTGTAGGAAGCCTGACGGACATCATTTAAAAATTCTCTCAGTTCCTGCGGATCTTTCTTTCCACATTCATTCCTCTGTGCAATATACTCCAGATTGAATCCGGTAACATCCACACCATAACGTTTCGCAATCACATAGGCTGCACAATAAGCCTGTGCACTGACTTTCTGTCGGCTGTAGGTTCCGGTATGCTGGTCCAGTGCTGCACATGCCAGTTCTCTGTTCAGTGCATGGAATGTCGTTACTTCACTCATTCCGTTGCGGATATAAATGGTACGGTATCTCGGATTGTACTGGGCCTGCACTTTGTCTGGCAGATCATCCTCAATCTGCACACGTACCGACTGGTCTTTTAAGACAGTTCCTATCAGTTCTGTCAGACTTCGCTGAGGGCGTTCTTCCAATGGCTTTCCAGACATCTGACTGATGTCAAATCCTTTTCCAATCGTATACCCTCTCCGCATTTCTCCGTCTTTTTCGTATTCAGTGGAAATCATATAAGTAATGCCATGCTCCCCTGCTTTTACTGAACGGTGTTCTTCTCTCCAGCGTTCATAAGACCTTACCACCTTAAAATCCGGATGCTGTCCGTAGATCAAAAGCAGATTCGGAGTTCTCTGTGTATTACACTCTGCCATAAAATCCAGAAAGCCTTTCAGTTTTTCTCCATCCTGAAAAACTCCCTGTGCCTGTGAATCTACTTCAGCCCATACCTCTTCTCTTTCCTGCTGCTTCTTGGCTGCATATTCTTCTTTCGTCAATTTCTGTTCAGGAATCGGCTGTTCTTCCGTTCCACCTGAAATCATATCTGTTAAATCCATATACATTACCTGCCTTTCGTTTTCATATTCTTGCGTTTCTTCCTGCTCTCTCTGGCATTTTTCCGTCTGTCCGGCCGTTTACGTTTCTCTTCCTGCTCCTTGCGGATATCTCCGAGTTCTTTCCGCACAGATGGTTTTTCATTCTTTTCTTTCCAGCTAGTTTCCCGATCGGAAGAAGTATTTCTGTTGCGCGAGAAAGGTTCGGATGGATTCTTTTCTTCCCCTTCCTGCGCCTGTGTAAAATTTCCTTCCGGGAAAGCCTCATCCCCGATCTGGAACATTTCTTCCGCATCGTCCAGTTCAAATTCTATCTTGCCTTCCGGCAGGACAACGGTCTCTGTCCGTACATTCTCCCCGGTTTCTTTTTCCATCTGGTTTTCTGTCTTTTCCGGTGCAGTCTCTTTTTCCACTGCTTCCGTAACCATAGAGCCTGATTCTGCTTTTACAAAATCCAGATTCATCCGGTCTAATACCCGGTTCATCTTCGCGGCATCATCTGCAAATACCATGACCTCTGTCTGGTCCGGATTCACCTTATCTTTGATGACTACATATAAGATACCTCTCGCCTTGGCTTCTTTTGCAAATTCTTTTAAACGGTCACCCGGAACGGTAAAAAATTTCATCGGGCGCTGTTCCTTTAACATTCTGGTAAGCCTTGTTTTCCCTCTTGTCTTTTTCTGATCCTTTAATGCGGCCGCAATAAAGATTGCCACGTGCTTTGCCACATTTCCGGTAATCTTCAAAGAGTATTCCATTCCTTCCAGACTGTACCGCACCACCTGATCAGCCGGTTCTGCTCCATAATTCATACTTATCTCACCTCCTGACTCTTCTGCATTCTTTCTTTATCTTCCACACGTTTTTCATTCTGGCTCTGTTCTTCTGCTTTCTGAAGTTTCGCTTCGATTTCCAAGGAATGTTTCTCAATCTGAACGGTCATACGAACTTCCTTACGGAGTCGCTTCAATTCCTCATTGATTTCGGACAATCGTTCTTCCCCAGTCTCCCTGCCCCCATTCCGATACAATCTTCTGCGTTCTTTCATAAGTTCCGCAATCTGCTTTTGCAATGGCTCTCGGTACGCGGCAAGCTGCTCTCTGGTTATGATGTCATGTTTCAGTAGAAATTCAATCTGTTCAATCCTGCGGTCCAGTTTCCGGATATCCTCTCTGACAGCGTATGGACTCCTTTTCGGTCTTTTTGGCAGTACCCCCATTTGATATAAATAGGAATAATACAGTGCCTGAATCCCGGTCAGTTTCTTTTTGGGATGAATCTGTACTGCCTTTTGATAGACTCGTTTCACCTTTGGCTGTAGTATCTGCCCACGTATTTCCTCTTCGGAATAGTTTTTTCCGAGAGAACGCAGACGGATATACCGCTCCATTCCCGGAGCTTTTAAAGAAATGTATTTCCTGTTCAGTTTCCATGTATAACCCCGCTTTTCCATCTCTTTTAGGAATTGTGACCAGGAGTAGCTTTCCTGTACCGATTCCCTGATATCCAAACGGATCGCCGTTCTCCATGTCGGCTTTCCTTCCTGTTCTGCTTTCCACTGTACATAAGGGATTGATTTTTTCTGATTGGATTCAATGATAGACAGACCATATTTTCTGCACAGGTCATCGGAAATCTTACGGATCTCCGTATAATAACTCTTGGCATTACTATGGTACTTATGTCCGTCCACCATGCTTACAGAATTCCAGACAATATGATTATGATAGTGTCTGGTATTAAGATGTGTTGTTATGACTACTTCAAATTGTCCTTTTAAGAGCCGGTCTGCCAGTTCCTGCCCGATGAGATGTGCCAGTTCCGGTGTCACTTCACCTTCTGCAAAACTCTGTACCAGATGATATCCTTCTACACCGCCCATCTTATGGAATCTCCTTTTCGTTGCCACCATATCTTCATACGCATTTTCATTGGTACATCCGATGGTATCTTCGAAGACCGCTTGTTCCGTCTTTGTCCGGTTCATGGCATAATCAATGGCAGCCTCCAGAGAGTCTGCTTTCTGTGTGGTTTTTTCTTTGTCTTTCACATATTCGATGGAACGGTCCAGGCGGTGGACGGGGATAACACTTGTATAAGCCATCTGTCATTACCACTCTTCCTTTACCAGATGCCATGTCTCTTTGGTAAGCCGGAGCATTTCCTGTACACTCTGCTCACTTGCCATTCCCGAAGCATTCGCAACATGGGCAAGCTGGTTCGCATTATTGCACAGACCCGCTATCTTCCTAAGCAGTTCCGGGTGATGTTCACAAGGTTTTGCGTGTACCTGTGCTCCTAAGATCAGCGAACGCATAAACTCTTCCCGACTCAGTCCGCTTTTTTCCACCTGTTCCTCCAATTCCCTGAGTTCCCTTGCATTTAACCGCACCGGGATCACATGGTTTCGTTTTCGCATTGCATCACCGTCCCTTCTTTTTTCTCTTCCTCTTTCATCATACCGCCAAGATCCTCATCGGATTTTTTCGCTGCAACCATGCAACAGGTCACTATCACTCCTATAAATCCTCCGCTCATCAATGCGATTACAATCATTACTCCATTTCTTAACATGACTTGATCCTTCCTTTCCATTTCCGTCTGTGTCCGGGGGATTGGGGTTCTCCCCAAAGTGCGTTTGGATATCCAAACGCTATGCTTGCAAAACGAGTACCGCCAGTTTCTGTAGCACCGGATTGACTCGATTCTGATTTATTTTGATTCTTTTATCTGTACCAGTCCATCAAGTGTCGTACAAATGATATGGAGTCTGTCTGCCATACTGATTTCGGTATTCATTGTTCCTGTCACTTCTTTCCCACATACGACTACCATCCGGCATCTCCGTAAAAGGATATGGGACATTCTTCCATATCCCTGCATATCTTCTGCATCAGACTCTTCCAAGAATGGTGAGAATACAAATCTCGGACAGATTGGTACATACCCAAGTTCATAGATTTTTCTGCAATATTTCTGCACTTTTACCCGGCTTTCTTCTGCTGAACAGCACACATAAGCCAGCGCCTGTTCCATACGCTCCATCTCCTTCCTGCATCCAGTTGGATGCCACTCATTTTCTCTATAAAAAACAAGATGTCCAATTGGACATCCCGGCTACTTTTCATCCTCTTTCTGCTCTGCTTCTAATGCAATTCTCACTCTGTCACTTCCCAGTTTGTAGTAGGCATCTGTTACCTCAATTCCCACTGCACGATAACCTGTCATAACCGCTGCAAGGACAGTCGTTCCTGCTCCGGCAAACGGGTCCAGGATCAGACCTCCCGGCTCACAGATCTGGATCACATCTTTCATAAGCTGCAATGGTTTCTCTGTCACATGGATACGGTTCTGCGGATTTCCATATCGGAAAACACCCGGCAGACAGGAGACCGGGCGGTTGATCGGCATCGGTCCGTTACTGCCCCACACGATATATTCAGCCTGCTGGCGGAAACGTCCTTTCTGCGGACGGGAGTTTCCCTTGTCCCACACGGCAATCCCGCGCCAGATCCAGCCCGCCCACTGGAGCGCGTCGCTGGCACAGGGAAGCTGCCGCCAGTCAATAAACATACAAACCGGCGCGCCGGGCTTGGCTGCACGTCTTGCAAGATACAGCCACTCTGCCGCCCAGCGGGTCCATGATCGCTGATCCTTGGCGTCGCCGTCAAAGTCGGGCGGTGCGTTGCCGCCCATGCTGGAATATTTCTTTGCGGTGGCTTTGGATTTCTCCGCCTGTGTGCGGCCACCGGACGCATACGGCGGATCTGTGATGACGGCGTCAAATGTGCCGGGAGGAAAGCTCTCCAGCACCGTAAGGCTGTCTCCGTGGATGATCTCCCATCTGGGCTTATCGCTCATGGGCATCCGCTCCCTTCGTTTTTTGAGTATGTTGTCGATTCTGTACCCGTTCGTGCGTCAGTTCAAAAACGCTGAGATATTCCGCAGTCGCATTCGTCAGCAGCGTGTAATCACGCGAACCGGGGCAGCAAGCATACCACTGAGGCGTTTTTCCATCAACCCAGATGTGCGGTTCCGTATTGCGAAGATTTGGATTTGTGCTGCGGCAGCTTCTGCTGACAACGTCACCAATTTTCATCTGAACACTGTCGATTTCACCTTTTGTAGGATTCAGAATCGAAACCGTCAGGTATGGATACTGATTCGCAACGATATCTTTTGTAAATCGCGCTTTGACCCGCAGATCGCCAAGACTGCCGTAGCAGCATTCGCCAACGAATTGCGGATCATGGATCACGCGCCCATCTCCATAGATCTTTCTCAGTTCTTCCAGAAAGAAATTTGTCATGTACGTTCATCCTCCAGTTCCGCACAGGCCATCCGCAGCTTCTCTGCCTTGTCCGTCTGCTCCCAAGCTGCCTGCGGGTGCATGAAATGGCAGTTGTTGCAGATTTCTGCAAAGAACGGCTTGTCCAGATCCAGCGCGCGGATCATGCCAGCCGGAGTGAAATCAAAGACACGGCGGACGGCTTCCGTCAGGAATGCGTCGTCATAGTATCCGCTCTCCTGCGTGTCGATCTCGACGGCAACCGGTTCGGTTTGCCCAATGGCATAGGCAAGACTGACCGTACACACATCGGCAAGACCAGCCGCGACGATGTTCTTTGCTACATAGCGCGCCATATATGCGCCGCTGCGGTCAACCTTCGTGCCGTCCTTGCCGGAAAGCGCACCGCCGCCGTGGGGTGCAAGCCCGCCGTAGGTATCGACCATCAGCTTGCGGCCAGTGAGACCAGTATCGGCTTCAAAGCCGCCCAGCACAAATCTGCCGGATGGGTTGATGAAAATTTTCGTCTGCTCGTCGATGCGCACGTCATGGCAGGCGCGGGCAATGACCAGCCTGCGGAGTTCCTCACGAAGCTCGTCAGGGTCTTTGCCTGCATCATGCTGGCAGGAGATCACGATGGTGTCCACGCGCTCCGGCACACCGAACGCATACTGCACGGACACCTGCGCTTTGCCGTCCGGTCCAATGCCGGAGATCAGCTTTTCTTCCCGGCAGGTGGTGAGCAGGCTCGTGATGCGGTTCGCCAGCACAACCGGCGCGGGCAGCAGTTCAACCGTTTCCCAACAGGCATAGCCGTACACGATGCCCTGATCGCCCGCGCCGAGCGTTTCGCCATCGACCGCACCTGCAATATCGGGGCTTTGCGTATGCAGTCGCTCCTCTACATTATAATTACAGTCATATCCGGCATTCCGAACAGTCTGCCGCACGATGGCTTCCACGTCGGGGCTTGCCGTTGTGCGGAGTTCCCCGGCAACAAGAATTTTGCCCGCCGTTGCCAGCACTTCACAGGCGACGCGGGCATTCGGATCTTCTTTGAGGCAGGCGTCCAGAACGTTGTCCGCAATCGTGTCGCAGAGCTTGTCCGGATGGCCTGCCGTGACGGACTCTGCCGTCAGGATGTAGTTATCTTTCATGCGTCGATTTTCCTTTCTTCGGCTGATTGATCGCCTTTCCATGCTGCATGACGAACAGCTTTTCGCGGGAATACAGGCGCGTATAGGTCTGGATCTGTTTGTCAGTCAGAGAGCAAAAGCTCTCGCCGCTGCCTTGGGCGAGGAAGAACGTGCCATGGATGATGTCATACGGTATGCCATTGCGATTCCGCAGGAAGCGGTTTTCCGGCAGGCCGAGGAGTTTGGCTTCTTCGTTGCACAGCAGCAGGACATTCGGATCATCAAACGGTTCGACGGCCTGAATGAAGCCACCCACAATAGCCTGCATGCTCGCCAAGCTGCCGTCGATCTCCTTGACATACGGATCTTTGGTGGGTTCCACGACCAGAATGCGCATGGGATTATCGCTCATAGTTATCCTTCTCCTTTCCGCGGCGGTTGTGATTGTAGTCGCCAATGTCTGTGATCGTCACATATTCCCCAATCAAGCACAGGGCTTCGCCGTAGCTGTGGCACTCGCCGCTGAAAATGCGGTTGGTGAGTTCCTTTGCCTGATCCCGCAAGCCAGCTTCGCGCAGCGTCCTCGCCGCAATGCCGACAAGGTTAAAAATATTGCCGTCCTGCCCGATGAGCGGGCAGGGCGGCTTTTCGATGCTCGGTTCGGATTCCTCTAAAAATCCACCCAGACGGTTCGGCACATAATCACTGAGCCATGTCCCGCCAATCGTTCCGTATGTGGTAAGTCTCCACATGGCGAGTTTACCGACATCAAGATCAACACCTTCAAAGTCAAACAGCATGTTGGTGTGACCGTCGTACTCAAACAGAGATGCCCCTTCAAACCGGCTGCCATTGCGCAGGATTCCGGCATCCGTGAGCATTTCGTTGATTCCATCCAACCATTCCTGCGGATCACCGCCGCAGCCTTGCAGGATCAGCCCTTCTCGGTCGCTCATTTTGCGAAGATCACCGACCTGAATTCTCCGGATGGCGTTATCGCTCATGGCTGGCCTCCTTCCGCTGCGGCGGCTTGGTCTGCACTTTCTTTGGATACGGTTCAATGCCGCATTCCTTGAGGCAGTTCTTGAACGCATACTTGAGACAGCCGACCGGCAGACCGTTCTGCTCGTAGCCCGTTTTGATACCGAGATAGTAGCCTCTCGGCGGCAGGGACGGTTTCAGATGCAGCTCCGGGTTCATAATGTAGGCCATAACTGGGACGCGCTGCCCGTCAAACGTCCGCACCTCCAGCGTCTGCTTGATATACAGACGCGGATAGCCTTCGTAGCGGTCGAGCGATGCTTCACATTTGTCAGTTAACTCCCACAAAAGGCCGTAGACACAAGCACCTTCCTTGGGTTCGACCGTCGCAACGCCGCTGCCGCGAAAGCGCAGGTCATAATTGTCCAGCACAGCCTGTCCGTAGACGGTTGCGTCCGGACAGCGGTAGCGCATCTGGTCCAGATTGATATTGCTGCCGTAAGCAAAATACAGTGGTTTTTCCATCCTCATTCCTCCAACAGCTCCAGCGCGCCGATCTCCTGCAAAACATGAATAAGTGCGGCTGCACGTTCTCCCGTGCTGCTCTCCGGCAGCTCGCAGGGCTGCTCCGTCATGCGGCGGATCGTGTTCTGCATATAACGGATATATCCTTCCGTGCCGTCGAACGTGCCTGCATCAAAATGCAAGGCGCGGAGCTGGGTTAAAATTTCGATGGGTGTTCCCTCGTATGTAGATTCTTCAATACAAATTCTCATTCGGTCACCTCTCCTGTTCCTGTTGAGATGTTCGGTTTTTGTGGCTGCTTGCATAGCAGTCCTTGTCATATCGCCAGGCGCGGTTGCCCTGAAGATTGGCAAGCAGATGATCGCGCGTATTCTTGAATTCATCGCCGTTCAGCCCCATCCGCACGAGCCAGACACGGAACGTGAACAGCTCATTGTCGCTCATCGTCTTGCGCATGACGCTGGTGCGCTGGGCGATGGCCTGCGCGGACATGGCGAGGCACAGATTGACGTAGGCTTTTGCGCGACCGGCGTGGAGGGTAGAATTAAAGCAGCGCCATTCAATGGTGCCGCGATAAAAGACAGAATGCAGATTCAGCGCATAATAGCGCGTCCAGTTGTAATGCTCATGCGCAGAAATGCAGCCTTCGTACCAGATGTTCTCCAACTGCGTCAAATCTGTGGTTGGTTCGTTGGACAGCCGCCTTGCCCGCTGCAGCATGGGTTCGCGCACACGCTGACACCAGCGGTTGACACGGGCGGGGTCCGTTTTCAGGGCTTTGAACAGCAGATCTTCCTTGGAATACATGATACTGAGCAGGTTCTTGAGACTCTGGCGGTTATGGTTGGAGGCGTCCACATGGACGTGCATCCCGCAGGAGTCGTTGACTTTTCCGCCTGCCTGCCGGATACGGCGCACACACTCCTGGAATTTCTCCATTTCGTCATAGGTGAGTTTCGGCGTTACCATTTCCACGCGATATTCCGGATCGGTCGTTCTGCGATAGTGCCCATCGTCATTCCACTCTGCGCGGATACTGCCATCGCTCATGATGCGCCACTGCTTGCCCTCCCGATCCGGTACATACCAGCTATCGTAATTATCATAGCTGCGCTGCGGCGTCGTTCCAAAATATGCGCCAAGCGCCTCTGCCGCTTCTGCTCGCGTAATGCCGGTCAGCTCGATTTCCACGCCGAAGCATTGATCTTTGATCCCAATCATCGCTGCTCACAGTCCTGAAGGAAGATCATGTTTACTACATCGTAGGGCATACGTCACGTCCTTCCTCTTTATCATGCAGTTCCGCATCTGCTGCGCGGATGCGGCGGCCAATGGCTTCTATGACCGTCACGGTCACGCTGTTGCCAGCTTGCTTGTACGCCTGCGCATCGGAGTTGATGACGAGGATCTTGTCGATCTGATCCTCGCTGAACCCTTGTAATCGAAAACATTCCCGCGGCATCAGCCTGCGGACTCTGCCGCCGCGCATGACAATGCCATGCGTGTTTGCCGTGTCTACCGTGTGGGCAACGCCCGCAAACACACGGCCGCGGCGCGTATTGCTGCCCGCGAAGCCGAGGTCGACGGAATCGCCTTCGTGCGCTTCCTTATAGCCTTTCTTCGTTGCTTCCTTAATGTAGAGAACGCCGGAATTCTGTCCCTTGAAATTGGTGAGGGAACCGTCCTGCCGGGTATTCAGGCAGCGGGCGTTCGGCGTGATCTTCGGATCGCCCTTGGTCAGATCCACAAAATAAAGGCCCGTGTGCGCCCCACCGCCGCCCTGCGCCGCAGTCAGGGTGCAGGCTAGTCCGTCTGCGTCGTAGACACGGGTTCCGTGGCGGCCGGGGACGATTTGTACAAGAGCTTTTGCATCTGCTCCAAAGACAGGCAGTATTTTTCCGGCGCATCGGGGATCAAGATATCCGACAAGGAACAGCCGACGCCTTGATTGCGGGACTCCAAAATGTTTGCTGTTAAGCACAGTCCATTCGACATGATACCCCAGGTCATAAAGCGTGGAGAGGATGACACCAAATGTCCGGCCTCGGTCATGCGAAAGGAGCCCAGGCACATTTTCAAGAAAAAGATACGCCGGTCGCTTCTCTTTAACCACTCTGGCCAGTTCAAAGAAGAGAGTGCCTCTTGCATCTTCAAATCCTTTTCTCCTGCCAGCTGTAGAAAACGCCTGGCAGGGGAAGCCTCCGCACAGGAGGTCAAAGTCGGGGAGTTCTTTGGGGTCAATGGTTCTTGCGTCGGGATAGTAGACTTCCTCCTTTCCGGGCGCGTGGATGGCGCGATAGCTGGCGTCTGCATATTTGTCGATTTCGCAATGACCGATACACTGAAATCCGCCTGCAAAGTTTAACCCTGCCCGGAAACCGCCGACGCCCGCGAACATATCAAAATATCGGATTATACGTTCAGCTTTCTTCACCTTCTTCCTGCAGCGCGCGCAAAAAGCCGAGAACGTCATCGTCGACGCTCCCGGCTGGCTGCGGCTGCAAAATTGTTTGTGGGTAGGAGCTGTTTTGCAGCTCCGCTTGGAGAATTGCTTTTAAGTCCTTCAGAAATTGCTCCCGCTGCGCCTGCTGACATAACGCCAGACAGAGCCAGTTTGTGCGCTGTCCGGCAGGGATCGCGGACAGAATCTCCCACGCCTGCCGGTGCAGCGGATTGTCCAAAAACAGCGTTGTACCAAACCGGGCCGTTTGCGGCTTATCCTGCATGGTCTGCCACCTGTCCAGCCAGCCGCTCGTATGCCTGCGCATTCAACTTGTCATCGTCCAGAATGACGGGACGCAGAACACTGCCATGCGGCAGGTATCGCTTCATAAGCCCTGCCCCGCCGCCGAGAAATACAACCGGCATGGCGCGGCAGTCCAGCCCAGCTTCGGCAATGGCAGAGAGAATGCGGCGGGCATAGATCCCGGCTTCCCGCTGGATGATGGCTTTCACACGGTCGTCCATGCTGTCGGGACTTCCACGCAGAACATTTTCAATCTGCACACTGGTGAGCGATAAATTCAGGCTTCGGCGCACCTGCTCTGCGATCTCATCCAGACAGCGGATCATGCCAAGCTCCAGACTGCGGCAGGAGGCTGCGTTCGGAATACGGTTGTCCAGCCGCATGATATCCACGGTCCAGCCGCCAATGTCCGCAAGGATCACGGACGGTTCATTCAGCAGATCGCTGTGCTGGAGGATGGCCGCATAGCCCTGCGGGAACAGCTTCACATCCTGCACAGAAGTTTCATACGAAATTCCTTCATACGAAAAAGAGACCGGTTTGCCCTCGCGCAGCAGATATGCCCGGAATGCTTTCTTTTCCCGGCCGAAGCTCGTCAGCGGCAAGCCAGCCGCAAGGATCACCGACGTTGCGGTCGGCGCGTTCCGGTACGCGATTTCTTTGGCGATGGCCGCCAGCGTCAGCAGATAGTAATTCTCATCCACTGTCTTATCCTGCTGGAGCGGCTGCCGCCCGCTGCCGACAACGTAGTATTTTCCGTCATAGCAGAGGACGTTTTTCTGCGTGTACGGTTCATGTTCGTATTCTGCCAAGCCGGAGGGAAACGAACAATGCGCGGTTTTCATGGCCGCGTAGCCATGATCCACGCCAATGGTAATGGGTTCTGTCATCGTTCTTCCACCTTTTCTTTCCGTTTGTTCATATCCTTCTGCGGTGCGCGTTCCTCTGGGAGCAGTTTCCCAAAGCCCAGCTTACGCAGCGTCTTTTCATACAGCTTTTTCTCAAACGCCAGATACTCTGGAGATGTGTAATCGGTATGAAGCGAAACAGCTTCTTCATAGCACGGCGCAACGATCTCATACTCCACAGAGCCGAAACGGTCCGCGGTCAGGTATCGCAGCATCCCGTAACCGTCCATTTCCTCGAATTTTCCCATATTATTTTCCGTGGCAAACTCCGTGCTGATATGAAAGCGCGTCAACTCAGCAGCGCTTTTATAAAGCACAAATCCGCCCGGATCAAGATACGGTGCAACCGTCTTATATAACCGCCGACAGTGTTCCCGGCTGTTCAGCTGCGGGACCAGCTTCACAAGGGCTGCTTCCAGCGCTTTGTTCTTTTGAGACAACTTCCTGTTACCGATTTGCAGACTGTTATACGCAATGGAGAGCTGAACCGCCGTGCGCTCTTGGGACGCTTGCTGCTCGCGCATGGCCTCATATTTGATCTTCAGCGCCGGATATTCTCGGATCGCGGTCAGCATTTCAGATAATTTCATCTGCGCTTCCTCCGATACCGTGAAAACCGCTGCAGCACCTGCAGGCGGTTATCAATCTTGCACGATGCCTGATCAACTGCTTCCATGTCCTTATCCAGCTTCTTGTGGATGTGTTCCAGCGCGTCGCGGTCATTGCAGCAGTCCACCAGAACGTAGGTGCTGCCGGTGGAAAACACCTCGCGCCTGCCGTATGGGTCGCGGAGACTGGCAATGAGCCGCTGGCCGACCTTTTTCCGGTACGCAATTTGCAATGCTTCCGGTTCTCCGCGGATACCGTACCGCTTCAAGATCTGCGCAACCTCGTCGGAGGAGATCTGCTGGTGCGTCATCAGCTTCTCCAAGATCTCTGCGGCGGCGTCCTCCGGAACGCCGGAATAGCCAGAATAACCATCTAAATATGCCGTCATGTTTGGAACTCCTTTCTGCGCGCAAACGGCCATCCCGCAATGGGATGGCCGCTTTGTTTGTTACGCTGCCGCAGGAAGCTCCGCAGCATCGTCCAGTTCTTTCCGGGGCGAGAGGAATTCCACCTCGGTCGCTTTGAGCAGGAAGCCGGGCTGCCGCTCCGGTTCCTCGGCAAAGGTGATCGTTTCAAAATCACCGCTGGCCGCAATCTTGCAGCCCTTTCTGGCAAACTCCGCGCAGCGTTCTGCGAGCACGCCGCGCACCTTGATCGAGATAAAATCGGTCAGCTTTTCTCCATCCGGAGATTTGTAGCGGCGGTCCGAGGCAATGCGCATGATGGCATAGGGCTTGCCGGTTTCTTCGTTGGTCTTGAGGACGGGATCTCCCGTCAGGTTGCCGATGGCAATCATTTTAAGCATATTGATGCCCTTCTTTCTTTGTAATTACGCCCATTCGACGACGAACAGGACGCAGAGGATATTGGCATTTGTGACCGGCTGGGACAGGGCGCTGACAACTGCGTCATAGGTGAGCGTCAGGCTTTCTTCCTCGTTGATCTGCCACGGGGAAGTGAGTTCAAACTGCTCCGTGCTGCCGGTCTTGCTGGTCTGTGCGCTGTTGATCTTGAAGCCAATCTGGTTGCTGTCCACCTTGGCGTGGGACATATCCGAAGCATACGGCACCAGTGTCCAGCCATTTTCTGCCGTCAGGGTCACGGAGGACACCTGCACAGCGGCGGTGGAGTGGTTGACAATCTCCGCGTTTGAGACATAGACCTTCCCGTTCTGATCGACCGTCACCGGCAGCACAGCCGGAACAATGACAGAGAACACGGTTGCTTCCTCCCAATGCGCATAGTAGGTGGTAGAAGCTACCTCTTTGAATACGGTGTTGCCATCTACCTGCGTGCCGCCGGTTTCCTGCGTAAACCAGCCGAGGAACGCATAGCCCCTGCGGGTAGGCTCCGTGGGCAGGTTCAGCGTTTCGCCGTAGGTCTGGTTCGTGGTTTCTGTTTTGCCGGTACCGAGATCCCATGTGATCTTGTATTCTGCCGGGGCAAACTGCGCGTAGAACGTCCGCGCAGCCGTAATGGTAACCGTGCTGTACAGCGCGCCGCCTGCCTTTTCCGTGTACCAGCCGGAGAACGTGTGGCCTGCCTTGACCGGCGTATAGCCGGGGGCAACGGCGGTCTGGTTGGGCGCGACGGAGGTCGTCACGCTGTTCTTGCCGCCGACGCTGCCGCCGTTGGACGAGGCGTCCCACGTCACGATCAGCGCGACATTTGCGCCGCAATCGTCGCAGACACCGTCTGCATTGGAATCCCGATGGTCGCCATACTCATAGTCCGAATCGCTGCAGGCCGAACAGGTCTTTGTTCTGCGATGCTGCGTTTCGTCGTATTTTGACCAGTTCCCGTAGGAATAACTGTGATTGGCATAGTCATAGTCTGTCGCGCCGCAGCCGGAGCAGGTTTTCGAGCGACGGTGCTGGGTATCAGAATACTTGCTCCACGAGCCCGTAGCATAAGAATGCGAACCGTAGTCCGTGGTACTGTATCCGCAGGTGCGGCAGGACACCGTCCGGCTGTGCTGACTGGAGGAATCGTTGCTCCAGCTTCCGTAGCTCAGACTGTGCGAAGCATAGTCATAGATGGATGCGCCGCAGTTCCGGCAATAGGCTTCGCGCCGGTGCTGACTGCTGGAATATTCCTCCCAAGAGCCGTAGCTATAACTATGGCCGCTCGCATAGATGGTTTCACTTTTGGTCTGACCGCAAGCACAGGAGTACGAACGGTAACCGTTGCTGGTGCAGGTTGCGTCGCTTTGGTAGTCCAGCACCCATGTATGGCTGCCGCAGGAAGGGCAGGTCCAGGACCCATAGCTGCCGTCGCCGTGCTCCTTGTAAACGTAAGTGCCAAGATTTTTTACATAATGGCACTTATAACACTCGTAGTACTCCTGATGACCTCTGGATGTATGCGTCTGCTCGACGTAGGTGCCTTGCAAAGAATACTGCTTACAGCTTGGGCAGGTGCCGACAATGCCGGTGGACGCACGGGTGGAAACTTGTGCAGGCGCTTTCTTGATGCCGCCTGCGGTGGCGACATCTGCGTTCTGATACACACCGTAAAGATCGTGGAAATATCGGTTGCTTCGATTGGATGCCATCCAGTCATAATCGTGGAAAGGCACAGAAGAATCCGGGTATCCAATGATGTACGCAACATAAAGCGTATCGCCGCTGTCGGTTTCACGCCAGAATGCATTTTCCCCAATGCTGTCCAGCGTATGCTCCCCGTAATAAATGGAGAGCTTCGTCAGCAGCGGACAGTTATAAAAGGCGTGTCTGCCGATGACTGGCGTGGTGCTGGGGATCTCGGCAGTCGTGAGATTGGTACAGTCCTCGAACCAGTAAGCGAGATCGGAGATCGCCAGACTCTCCATGTCGTCGAACCAAACCTGCGTGATCTGGCTGCGGTATTCTGCCCACGGTTGGTCGTCTTTGCTTGTAAAGGCGCTGCAGTCCCCGCTGCCGGAGATCGTCAACCAGCCCTTGTCGTCCAGCTTCCATGTGATCTTGCTGTCCTGGATCGTGCCGCTGGCAATGGCATCATCTGCCGCAAATGCCGAGATACTGAGCGAAAGGAGCATGCAGAGGGCAAGCAGGAGTGCTGTGAGTTTTCTTGTTTTCATAGCGGTTCCTCCCTCCTTTACGAATTGCCGGTTGCAGGCGCGATGGTGAAGATCAGCATTGCGGCATTCACTTTCTCCACCTTTTCAGCTACCGTGACCTTCGCCGTGTATGCGATCCGCAGGTTTTTCCCTGCGTCAATGACCGGGAACGCGCCGTCAGCCAGCGTCAGTTTGCCTTCCTTGACCGTCTTGCAGCCGTTGATGCTGAACGCGATCTTTCCGGCTTCGCTGCCGAAGTTCTCAAAATCGCCAATGGCAAACGCGCCGGGCTGCACATCGACGGCAACAACCTGCACCGCACCGCTCTGTGCGCGGTTTTCAATGACGGCGTTGGATGCCGTTACAACATAGCCGTCCAAAACCGTGACCGGCAGGCAGGCGGGGACGCTGACAGAGATAGGCGAAACAGAATTCACAACCGTCAGCACTACCGGAACGCTGGCCTGCGCGGTTTCTGCGGCAAAGGCAGAAACCGACAGCGAGCAGAGCATCAGAACAGCCAGCAGGAGAGAAAACAATTTCTTTGTTCTCATTTTGACATTACCTCCTTCGGCCACAGGTACGCTGCGTGCAGTGCGGTCTTGACTTCCAGTGTGCCGACCGTCTTGCCATCACGGGTGGCTGTGACCGTCGCGGTGCAGGCAGCGTTGCCGTATTCCGGCGCTTCTTTCAGCGTGATGGAACTGACCGACGCGCCCGCTGCAAGGGTGATAGGATCTGCAATGAGGCTGCCGTCGGAATCTCTGCGGATCTCGATGGTATAGGTGTCTGTTTTGCTGTTATTTTTCAGTACGGCAGATACCGTCTGCTCTCCGACGAGGGCGTACAGATGCGCGGGGATCTCTGCCTGAATGAGATTCTCGTCTACCATCTTATTGAGATCGCGCTGCGCATTCAGCAGATCGTCCATCGCGTAAAATACAATCTCTGTTTCCGGGAATTTGCCTGCGCGCTCGGTGATGCGGGTTTTGATTTTGTCGTAGACCAGCAGTGTAGATTCGCGGTCAAAAATGACCTTGACCGGCCCGTCCACACGGCAGGCAATGACTTCGGCTGCCCTTGTACCGTCATCGCAGTAAATTGCATCAACGCCGCCGCCCCAAACTACAAGGCGACCGGAGATTTTTACGTTAGACAGCGTGATCTTGCCGTCCGCAACGCCGTTTCCGATGATGAGATCGCCGTCAATGGACATGTCCTTCAATTCAACGTCCTTGGTACGGACGAGCAGATTGCCCTTGTAGTCCTTCGTATAGCTGCCGTTTTTGGTGATATAGGACTGGATGATGTTGAAATAGAGCTGCGCGAACTCCGCTCTCGTGATATTGGCCTGCGGGACAAGTCCCTGTGTGCGGCCATGCACATAACCGGCTGCGACCATTGCTTTCATGTACGGCAGCGCCCATCCGGACACTTCCTTCGCATCCGCAAACTTGGACAGATCCATCTTGGTGTAATCATCCAAATTAAGCTGCAAAGCTCTTGCCACAACCGCAATGGCTTCCTGACGGGTGATTGCCCGGTCTGGCTGCATGCTGCTGGCGGAAACGCCGTTATACGTTCCCATCTGGACGGCGAGGGCTACATCTTTGTAGTACCACTTGGATTTTGCAACGTCCTTATACGCAGAAATGTCCGCTGTTTTGTAACAGCCAAAGGAACGGTTTGTAATAGCCGCCATTTCCGCACGGGTCAAAAGACCGTTGGGGTCAAGCTGCGTCTTGGATTTGCCGTAAAGCAAGCCGTTATCTATAGCTGCGGACACGGCTTCGGCGTACCATGCTTTTGTGTCCACATCCTTAAAATCTGAAATGCTCGCCGCGGATGCGGAAACAGCGAGAGACAGGCAGGTCACGACAGCCAGAAACAGCGCAAGAATTCGTTTTGCGTTCAAAGTGAATCCCTCCTACAAGATAAAAACTGCCGGGGGAAGCAGGTTCCCCCGGCGATGTATGGATGCGGATCAGACCGCATCCCAGCAGATCACGAACAGAACGGACGCAACGGAAGCGTTGACGACAGCTTCGGAGACAGGGCTGACAATGGCGTCATAGCTGACCGCGATGGAGTTCGCAGTCTGGTCGCCGTTGCCGGACATGTAGCAGCCTTCGATGGCACCGTCGATGAGGGTCTGAGAAGCAGCGTTTTCCGCATTGGTGAGCTGCTCCACGCCGCCGCCCAGCGCGAGCTTGAAGCCGATCATATTGCTGTCCATCTTGACCTTGGCAAGGCTGTCCTTGCTGCCGAACGCGGTCAGCTTCCAGCCGGCACCGGCTTCGACCTTGACATTGTCGACCTTGACCGCGCCATAGGAATTGTTGGTGATGCGGATATCGGTAGCCGTCGTGACCGTGCCGTCCACACCGACTGCGATGGGGAGGATGGTCGGGATCACAACATTCATCTTCGTGGCGGCGGGATCGCCGTCGAAGGTGCCATCCGAGGTGGAAGACAGGCTGACGCTGGAGGTGCCGGTGCCGCCGGAGACGTCCACTGTAGTGGGTTCGGCAGCGGACGCGCCAATGGCGAGACTTGCCATGAGGCAGACAGCGAGGAGCAGGGATACGAGTTTCTTCATGTTCTTCATAGTTGGTTCTCCTTTTTCGTTTTGTTAGTTTTGGATGGTGATATGGATGATGGCTCCGGCAACGCCCAAGGTTGCGCCGGAGTCAGGATCTAAGTTGGAAAAGTAGGCGGTACATTCGTACTCGCCCGCAGGCAGTTCGACGTCGAGCGCTGCATGCTCGATCTTGCTGCCGACCGCAATGGCCTTGGACTCGTAGATCTTTTCGCCCGTGTCATTGCGATAGAACTCCACCTTCTGTGGATAGAGATTGTTCAGCTCATTGACCAGCATGACATTGCCTTCACTCTTGCCGTCCTTGAAATAAGGCGCGGTGTTGCAGCTGATGTTGATCATGCCAGCCTGCACCTTGTCGTTGAGGCGCTGCTCGATTTCCTCCTGCGAGAGCGTCTCCCAACCGCCTTCAATGGCGGAGTCGTCGTAGACGATGCCGCTCTGCGCGGCAGGCTCTTTTGGTTCGTCGTTTCTGACGGCGAATGTGACAATCACGGCAATGACCACCAGAATGGCAAGTGCAATGAGACTGATGTGGATGGGGCTGAGCTTTGTTTTCCGTTTATACATGGTCGATCTCCTTTTTGTTTTTACGAATTTGATTATGCCGCCGCTTCAAAATAACTCCGCGGCTTGACGGTGTAGAGGAACCGGCGAATATCGGATACCTCTGTCAAGATCGGCATTTCCGGCAGCGCGTCCAATACATCCTGTCGGTAGCGGCCTCTGGCGCTGCATCGCTCATCCAAGATGGCAACCACGCAGGTGTCCGTTTCCGTGCGGATGGCGCGTCCGAAACCCTGCTTGAGCTTGATCTGCATTTCCGGCACGATGACGCTCCGAATGAAATCATGCAGAGCAGGATAGTTTTTCTTTTCATGCTCGTGGATGGCGTCCGGGAATGCAAACGGCAGCCGGGGAATGATAAGCAGCGACACACAGTCGCCGGGAAAGTCCATGCCTTCCCACGCAGCTCCGGTTGCCAGAAGAACGGCTCCGGGGGTGCTCTTGAATTGCCGCAGTATCTGCGGGTGGTTCCTGCGCATGACGAAGATTGGAATGCCGCTTTTGAGCCTGTAGAGACATTCACAGACAGTGGACATATCCTTGTAAGAGGTGAAAAGAACAAGGGCGTGTCCGTTCGCCGCTTGCAGCAGGCATAGAATCTGCCGGGCAACAGTTTGGGGATACCGCTCGTCCTCAGAAAAGCGCGGCGGCCGCTGCGGAAAAAATAATCTGCAATTTGAGGCGTAGTCAAAGGGCGATACGGCAACCGTTTCTGTGACTCTTGGATTGCCAGACAGCCCACATTCGTCCTGAAACCGGCGAAAGCTGCTGCCAATGACAAGCGTTCCGGAGGTGAGCAAGAGCGGGATCTGCTTGCTCCAGACGGTATTCTGCATTCTGGCTGTGATGTCTGCCGGGACACTGCACAGCATGAGCTTACCGTCATCATCCTCTGCGGTGTAACGAATGGTGTCCGGTTTGGGGCGAAGAAACAGCACGACTTTATCGGTGAGCTGCTCCTGCGCCCGCTTGGTGGCAGGTTCCAGAAACGTGGACAGCTTTCTGCCGATCAAAAACAGCGTAGAAAGGACTCTGCTGAGATCATCATGGAGCAGCTCAACAGGATACTCCGGCGACAATTCTGCCATCTTTTGCAGAAGTGTGGACGATGCGGAAAATAGCCGATCTGACGCCAGCGCGTATCCATCCTGCTTCAGCCGGACAACTGCGCTGCGGATCTCTCCAGCCGTTAAGGTTGTTCCAAACATCTCCCGTGCCGTTTCCGGCAGCTTATGCGCCTCGTCCACAATGACCGTGCAGGCATCCGGGAGGATGGGCCTCAAGCCGTTTTCCCGGTGCATACAGTCTGCCAGCCAGAGGTTCTGGTTGCAGATCTGGAACAGGTATCGCTTCTGCCCGCATTCGGTTAGATGCCGCCGATAGCGGCAGTCCGGGTGTTTGCAGTCACAAAACTGCGGAACGCAGACACGCTCACGGTCAAAGCTGCTGAGTTTCTGTGTTTCATCCAGATCCAGAACATCCCGCAGGGAATAAAGTTCTTTCTTCTGCATGACATTTTTCCCGTTCGGGCGCTGCTGCAGGTGCTGGCGCAGCCGCTCGTCACAGACATAGTGACTCTTGCCCTTGCGCAAGGCGGCAAGAATAGGTGTTGTGATATGCGGATCGTCCGACAGCGCATCCGACAGGAACGGCAGATATTCCCGCACAATGGCGTTCTGGAGAGCAATGCTGGAGGTCGCGATAATTACCGGCTGGAATGGGAGCCCGTCCACCAGCCTGCTATGGCTGTACACGATGGCAGCGGTCAGGTAGGCGTATGTCTTGCCGATACCGGTCCCGGCATCGCTCAGCGCAATGCGGTTTTCAAACATGGCGTCCAGCATGGTGTGACTGAGACGGATCTGCTCCGGCCGCTCCGTCATGCCGTGCGCAGGGAGAATGGTCTTGAAGATGTGGTCGAGTTCGGTATGTGCGTTTTTTCTGGTAAGTTTGTTGATCATGATTTTTTCATCCTATCTTGAAAAGTTTGTTCCGCCGTATTTGCAGCTCGCACCCCGGCGATGGGGAACAGCGCGGACAGAGCTTGGCAGCTCTCACAGCCTGTAACTGGGGTCTTTACTGCTTTCAACCCCAGCGCATGGCAGCCTGTCTTACGTGCAGGCCAGACGTTGTGTGTCCAAACAGATTGGGCGGCATGATGCAGCCTGCCAAGGCTGCCCACGGCGCGTTTCTCGCTCGCCGGAAGCTCGCTGCTTCCGGGTCGTCGCGCGCGCCGTGCGCGTTTCCCAACCTGCGGTGTGATCCGCATTGCTGGTATTCACTTTTCAAGGTTCAGTGAGGGGTGTTTCGAATCCCCTCACTATCCCTCCCGAAAAAACAGTCAAGTGAATAACAGATTTTCAAAAATTTTTGAAATATTTTTTCTCACAGCATTTTTCGAAGTGCTTTCAGGAGACATTCCATCCGATAAACGACCGCGCGGGGATATACGCCAAGCCGCTTTGCATACTCGCGCATTGAAAGACCATCAAAAAACACGGCGTGGATCATTTCCTGATCTTCCGGGTCCAACGTTTCCAAGACTGCGTGTAACCTTTTGACCAGCAGCTTGTCCGCAATCATGTCCTCCAGATTCTCTGCGCTGCAGAGTGCAGCTTCGGAGTAGCCTTCCTCCAAGAGCGCATCCACGGACAACGGCTTGTCGTCGTTATCCCGTTCTTCCAGATACCGCTCCCGGCGATCCATGCTTGCGTAGGCTTCATACACTTCATCTGAAACGGCTACTTCCTTGCCATCAACGTAAATGATGTTGGCAATGACATTGCCGTTTTCGTCGCGGAAGCGTCTGTAATTCCGCGTATCTTTCCAGTTGTACATTCGTAAGCTCCAATCTCAAAATTTTGTAATATTTCAAGATGGAGTTACGGATATTTCGCTGTGCTCTCAGACCATCTGCGCATGTATGCCCTTTCCGCTATTCAGCGAAAAGGGCATAAACGCAAAAAAGAAGCCCTACGGAAAGCTGAACAGCTTACCGTAAGGCTCCGAACGCGGCGTTCCCACATTCTAAGGTGGGCGGTTGGTGCGCTTGACTGGTATCATAGTATTTGGTTTTTGAATTGCAGTTTAGATGATTACTTCAACCGGGCAGATTGCGATCCCGATTTGCTGCCCGCACTTCGGGCATTTGGAGAACCATTGCGCGCGGTCTGCCTGCTCCGGACGGAACAGCTGCAGACTACGCAGGTCTGTATGTTCAGCGGCATTGAGAAGCCGTCCTCTTTGACAGATCGGGCATCTGATCGCCCGATCTGCTTTCACTGCACAATTTACTGCTTGTTTCATGCGTACCTCTCTTTCCTGATTCCATGTTTGACTTCGATTCTGTATGCTGACAATCCCTTATTGGAACAGAACTGTCTGGAGAGGCTTCGACAGACGCGCCCAAGGAGTGGAGGCGCGTGTTCCAACGTGTAAAATAGGATTGATGATGGCTCTATCATATAGCGACTAATAAGCTACGTCAATTTCTCATTTGTAGAACTATATGCTATTTTTATTGACACCCTAACCGCGAGACGATATAATTCAGGTATCACCAAACGGGAGGAATTCGCATGGCTTCTATTAGCCCATTGAGTACATATAAAGAACAATCCAATCTTTACGACGCAGTTGCAGAAAAAGACGCCAACTATGTTGGAAAGCAAATTCATGCTGCACGGAAGGACTTGAAAATCAGCTTGGAACAGTTCAGCCAACGGCTCTCACAGTATGGCGTTGAAATTACACGAACAGCACTTAACAAGTGGGAGTTGGGTAAAGCGGTTCCAAGTGCATATCAGCTCCTGGCCGTCTGTGCTGCGCTGCATCTGGAGGATGGCTTTGATTATTTTGTGAGCAATACAAAACGCCCCCTGCTGAACGCAGAGGGGCGTCGAAAAGTGAAAGAGTATCGGGAGGATCTGATTGCATCCGGGAAGTATCGGGAGGTACCGCCAGTGCTGGAGATCCGCTATCTGGATATGCCGGTCAGCGACCTGCCGGTATCCGCTGGTACAGGCGCGTTTCTGGATGAGGGGAACTTTGAAATGGTCAGCTTCCCGGAAAGCAGCATCCCGGATGGTGCAGAGTTCGGGGTTCGGGTGTCCGGTGACAGTATGGAACCAGTTTATCACGACGGTCAGATTGTCTGGGTGCAGCAGTGTGAAACGCTCCGTCCTGGAGAAGTTGGCGTCATGATTTACGATGGACAAGGCTATATCAAGGTGTATGCCGAACAGGAACCGGATGATCCGGAAGCATATCTCAGCAGTGACGGCGTGCGGCGGATGCAGCCGGTTATGGTGTCTTACAACAAGGCATATGCACCGAAGCCAGCATCGCCGGAACTGGAATTCCGAATTGTTGGGCGAGTTCTATAAGTCCAAATTATCGTACACATCTTGTGATATAATGCTATCATCAAAGTAAAAACAATTTGCTTTTTTGATAGGAGTGAATGTGATTTTGAATACAAATGCGCGATTGGACGAGCTTCTGCGAGCCAGAAATACAAACATCTTTCAGTTTTCCAAGGATAGCGGAATCCCATACAGCACCCTTGCAAATCCCCGATACCACAAAACACAGCTTTCTGTAGACACGATTGAACTGGTCTGTAAGGCACTCTGTATATCGTTATCAGAATTCTTTGCAGACGATAATAGATGCGTTGGTTCTAGAGAATAGGATGAATTGAGGTTTGCTTGGTTTTATCACGGCTTGCTTTCTGCTGCAAAAAGCGGCGAGAAGATTCTCTTCCTGCTTGCAAGAAAGGCACAGGATAGGAATAAGCAAGCTAATGTCCATCCAAGCGGATAGGATAGTGAGCGGCCGATATTGCCGAATTGCGGGATCAACCATAAGGCGCAAACTACATTTCCGAGTAATTCTCCAAGGCCGGACAGCAGGGAAAGCCTGCTGAGGCCGACAGAGTCGAAAAACGAGCGGAGTGTGTAGACCAGAGCCAGGAAGATGTAGCCGACTCCCTGCCAACGCCAGAAATCTGCGCCGAGCGCAATGATTTGCGCGTTTTCAAACAAACGGCCATAGTACCATTTTCCAAGGAACGCGTAAATCAAGAAGCAGATCAAACCATACGCAGCAGAGCAGATTACAGTCAGACGCAGAAAGCTGCGCAGTCGCGCCGGTTTATGGGCTGCATAATTCTGCGGGCAATACGCCATGCAAGCAGAGCCGAATGCGCTCATAATGCCGGTCAACGGCAGTGCAACATTGAGAACAGAAATAAAATCCAACTGCAGATAGCGGTTTGCCTGATAGGTAACCAGAAGATAGCCGGAAGTACAAAGGAGATTTTGCAGAGCGATCAACAAACCATAGCGAATGATTTCACGAATCGTTATCCAGTCAATATGCCGCATTTGGCGTATAACCGAAATATGAAAGCCAGCTTTACGGAACAGGAAAAAATCAAAGGCAAGCTGAAATAGCGCGCCCAGACCGGAACAGAGCGCAAGTCCGACAATCCCTGCGTGAAAGGCGGCCAGCAGCAAGGCGGCTGCAGCATAATTTAACAGCACAACAATGATATTGATCCAGAATAGGCGCGCGGAACCGCTTGTCCCATTAACAACGGTCAGAAGCAGCCCGGCGATAACAACGGGAAGATAACAGACGGTATAGAGGATAAAGTAGCGCTTGGCTGAAGCGTGGATCATCTCCGGAATATGCAGAACCGAAAAGAGCGGATGGCAGAACAGAAGCAGCAGAAGTGCAAGCGTGCAGTCTATAATGGTAGCGGCCGCAATGCCGTTAAAAATCTGCTGCGAGCAGGCTTCCTTATCATTCAGCGCAAAGGTGTAAGCAGTCTTAATCCACGCTGCCAGCATAATACTGGAGACGATATTTGCAAAGGCGGTCGTGACTGCACTTAAATAGCCTGTGATCGCAAATGCGTCCGCTCCGACATAGCGGCTATAGAGTTGGTTCGTCCATGTGGTTGTGATCCAAAGAAGAAGATTGACGCCGACCAACGGGAAACAAATCGAAAAAAGAATTTTTGCAGGACGGTCTGTCAGGTAGTTGATGGATCGCATGAGGCGTTCACGCCCCTTTCTTTATCAATTTCGATAAAATCATACTGTCAAACTTGTGGGATGTCAACAAAAATTGCTATACGTATAAATTGTTCTTGCAACTGAAAAGGCGAAGGAATATAATATCGACATAAAGAAGAACAAAAATCGGCAAAAACAGTTGCTATTTTGTAATAAATTTGCATTTATTCGGATAGTAATTACAGGAGAACCTTTATGAAGGTTACAAGAGCAGACGTCGCAAAACTAGCCGGTGTTTCCACCGCAACGGTTTCTTATGTATTGAACGGTTCCCGCAATATGTCCGAAAAAACGAAAAAACTCGTGATGGATGCGGTGGAGCAGTTGAATTACACGCCGGATATGATCGCCAGAAGCATGACCAAAAACGAGACCATGCAGCTGTCGCTGATGATCAATGATATCACGAATCCGTTTTACAGCGAGATCGTTGTCGGCTTTGAGAACGCAGCCATCGAGAAAGGCTATTTCGTGAATGTCTGCACCGGTTATAAAAACATCAACAACTATTTTGATAATTATATCGCACGACGAATCGACGGTGTTTTTGTTGTCGCAATTCCGAACAAATTTGATGTAAGTCGTTTGTACAATCTGACTGAAAACGGCATTAAAGTTGTTGTCAGCGGCAATACTGAGGTGGACTTCAAGCGTGTCAGTTCTATAGAAAACGACTACGCATCCGGCATGCAGATGGCTGTTGCATACCTGCACCAGCTTGGGCATGAGCGAATCGCATATCTGAGCGGCCTGAGCCGGAAACACAAATTTGACGGTAAACTGGATGGATATCTGAATGCCATGCAGCAGCAGGGGTTGTCCTGTGGGGAAGAACTGCTGCTGGAGGGAAAGGCCCCCTATTCCACCAGCGTTGAAGACGGATATGCTCTGGCAAATGAGCTGATCGCTTCCGGTAAGGATTTTTCTGCGGTTATCTGTACGAATGATCTGATGGCGATGGGCGCGATTTCCGCCTTTGAAGACGCGGGAATGAATGTGCCGCAGGACGTGTCGGTCATGGGCTTTGATGATATCCTCTTTTCAAGAGCATGGCGGCCGGCCATCAGCACGATGGCTGTCTCCAAGTTTGAGTTTGGAAAAAAGGCATTTGAATTACTCTATACCAATATCAAAAACGGGTACACCGGTTATTATCTCAGCCCGATGGAGCTCAGAGCCCGCGAATCGACCGGGGTACGAAAATAAAAAAGAAAGCCTGCATTCATTGATGAAATGGATGACGGATTTTCTTATCAGCAGAATTTACCCGTATAGCAGCCTGGAATTGGATGCACATTCGGGTGTTTCTTTCAACGCTTTCTTTACCCGTATAGCAATTGCGGGAAAGATATAAAATGAATAAATTTCTCCGCTGCGGAATGCCGGAGGATTTTATTGAAAAACACAGGAGGTACATATTGTGAAAAAGAAAAGCTTACTCGCATTGCTGCTCGCACTGGTCATGGTGATCGCCATGTTTGCAGGCTGCAGCAAGACCACTGACACGCCCGCCGAGACTCCGACTACGCAGGAACCGGCAACCGACACGCCCGCGGAAGACAACAACGTGTCGGCAGATGAAGCACCCGCAGCTGCATCCGATGTAACATGGGACACCAGCAAGAATGACGAGATCATTGTCACTGTCATCAACGGCTACTACACCGCTGGCGAAAAGAAGCTGGCTGAAGAGTACATGAAGCTGCACCCGGAAACCAAGGTCACAATCGACGTAATCGCGGACAACGACTCTTATAGAACCAAGATGCAGACGATTCTCACCAGCGAGGACAGCAGCAACACGCCGGATATCGTCCATTCCAACTTCTTTGGCGACGTTGTCGGCGGTGCGGCAGCAGCACTGAGCCAGGGCTATCTGATGGATATGTCCCCAGTTCTGGATATGGAGCATCCGTATCAGGACGGCCTTGTCCGCGACATGTATGACGATGTCGTTCTGACCGAGGCCAAGAACAACTCCGGCGGCACGATGATGCAGGCGCTTCCGTTTGACAAGTGTGGCATTTCGTTCTTCTACAACAAGGACGCATTTGCGGCCCTCGGCCTGAGCGCCCCCGAAACTTGGGAAGACCTGCTGGATGTCTGCGCGAAGTTTGAAGAGGCCGGTTATGAGAACCCCATTACCGTTTCCTCCGAAGCCTCCTGGATTATCACTTCTCTGTCTGACGCAGGTTTCCGTGATCATGAGTATGACTACATGGTGCAGCCGGGCGATGCGCTGTATGATGAGGCCACCATGCCCTACAATGCAAACTTCCAGTTTGACGAAAACGACCTGACCTGTGATGCTTTCGTTATCATGTCTGACGAGAGAATTGCTCAGGCCAAACTCGACGGCAGCATCTTCTCCGATGCGTCCAAGACCACATGGACGGAATTCGCAAAACTCGCAAAGTACTTCCCGGACAACTACATTGCCGGTGGTGCTGACACGATCACCGATTTTGAAATGCAGTTCTCCCCCATTATGCTGTCCGGCTCCTGGAACGTCGGCCTGATTCTGGACGACCTGAACCAGATGCCCGCTGACAAGCAGTTTGACTGGGCAACGTTCAATATCCCCGGCTTTGCCAACGCACCGGAAGGCTTCGGCTCTACCATGAGAGGTCTGTACGTTCTGGGCAACGTTATGGGCATTGTCGCAAAGGACGACGCCGACCACGAAGCACGCGTTCTGGACTTCTATCTGTACTGGTACTCGCAGGCTGGCGCACAGCTTTGCTACGAGGAGACTCTGAGCAACGGTAACTACGTGCAGGGCCCGTCCATGATCAAAGGCGTCACGCTGAGCGATACGCTCAACGAAAAACTCGCCGGCTTTATCGTCAAGGGTCCCGTCAAGCAGGCAATGTCCGGCTTGGTTGGTATCTCTGAAACAACAGAGGCTGATCGTCCGCTTCACAACGACCTGATCAACAAGTTCGTTGCTGGCGAAATCGATCTGGATACGTTCCTCAACGGTCTGTTTGAGATTCAGACCAGATTTGTGCAGAGTCAGGCGGAGAACGCGGGCTGGGATCTCGATCCGGCGACCTGATTTCTGAAATAGAAATATAGCAAAACAACACAGTAGGAAAAGGGATGGAGATCATCCCTTTTCCTACTACTATGACACAGGAGCGTGCAGCATGGAGGATGCTTTTCGTACAAAAATGCAGCAGTTTCGACGCGTTGGGACAATGTTGGACTGCTCACGCAACGCGGTCGCGAATCTGGATAGCCTGCGGGAGTGGATCGATCTGACAGCAGGCCTTGGGTTTACAACGCTGATGCTTTATACGGAAGACACCTATGAGTTGGCTGAAAATCCGTACTTCGGCTATCTGCGCGGACGCTACTCGAAAGAAGATCTGAAAGAGGTCGACGCATATGCGGCGTCAAAGCATATGGAGTTGATACCCTGTATCCAAACGCTTGCGCATCTGCGAACCTTGAAGCGCTGGCCGGAGTATGCGCCGCATTTTGACGCGGAGGATATACTCCTGATCGACGATGACCGCGTTTACGCGCTGATTGACCAGATATTCTCCACCCTATCACAGTGCTTCACCTCCAGAATCGCGCATATCGGCATGGACGAAGCGAACATGCTCGGCCGCGGCCGCTATCTGGAGCAGCACGGATATCACGATGCTGTGGAGCTGCTGCTGAGGCACCTGAAGCGCGTTGCTGCCATCGGTGCAAAATATGGCTTCTCGCTTTTGATGTAATCATGCGGACAGTGATTCATATGCTTCGACAGCGAAAGTCTGCAGCATAAAAGCACAGATTCCCGACAATGTGTCGCTCGTTTATTGGGATTACTACGCGACAGAAAAAGCACATTATGACCAGCGTCTGCAAGCGCACAAAGCATTGAAAGCGGACACATGGTTCGCTGGCGGCATATGGAGCTGGACAGGCTATGCGCCGCACAACGGCTTCAGCATTCGCGCGGCGCGGGCTGCGATAGAGAGCTGCCAAGAGAACGCAGTGCAGGACATCTTCTTTGCGCTGTGGGGCGACGATGGCGGAGAATGCTCCCGTTATGCGCTGCTGCCCTCGCTTTTTTACGTATCTGAACATGCGCGCGGCAATTCTGACGCAGAGACGATCAAATGCCGCTTCCAGAAGAAATTCCGGCTTCCTTTTGAGAAATTCATGCTTCTTGATCTTCCGGGAACACCGAACGGAACAGATACGCAGATCTGCAACGCGGAAAAATTCCTGCTCTATCAGGACTGCTTTCTAGGGCTGATGGACAGAAACGTTGCGCCGGGGACTGGCGCACTGTATGCCAGCTGCGCAGCCCGTCTTGCACCATATACCCGAAATCGAACATGGGGATATCTGTTTTTGACGCAGAAAGCGCTGTGCGAGGTTTTGCAGCTAAAAGCCGAACTTGGTGTGCGGACACAGCGGGCATATGCTGCGCGTGACCGCAGTGCGCTGGAGCAGCTGCTGCGGGATTATCAGGAAACAGGAAAAAGATTGAAGCACTTTTATGAAACATTCAAGCGGCAATGGCTGCTTGAAAATAAGCCGCATGGCTTCGACGTGCAGGATACCCGCCTGGGCGGACTCATTTGGCGCGTCAAAAGCTGCAAAGAGCGCCTGCAGGCGCTTTATGATGGTAAAATTGATCGGATCGAGGAATTGGAGGAGCCGCGGCTGGAGCTACTTGGACACGGAGAAGTAGCTGGTGAAACATCCGTATGCTATAATTCATGGAAGCTTACTGTGACGGTCAATCCGATCTGAATGGAAAAGAATACTCTATAGGCATGGTGATTTATAAACGCGCCTATATTGCAATACAACTGAGAAACATGACCTTTATGAGAGAATCGAGGGGTGTAAAATGAAAAATTTCCTCAGAAAATGTGTGCCGTATTTCTTTATTGCGTCCACATTCCTGATGCTGATCGTTTTCCTGTACCTTTCTGTCGGCGTAGCATTTGTAACCTCGCTTACAGATAAGGTTGCATCACCGAATGCACAGACGCATTTTATCTGGCTGCAGAACTTCAGAAAGCTGCTGTCCGATCAGATCTTCTGGCTGTCGTTCCGGAATCAGCTGGTCATCAGCATATTTGCTGTTTTTAACAGCTGCTTTTTCCCGCTGCTTTCTGCGCTGCTTCTGTACTATGTTCGGAGAAAAAAAGTTTCCCGCGTGATCAAAACAGCCTTTGTGCTGCCGATGCTCGTGCCGTCTATTGTGACGATCCTGATCTGGAAATTTCTCTACAACCCGAATTTCGGCTTTAACAGCATTCTGCAGCTTTTGCACCTCGGTTCTCTGACACATAACTGGCTGAACGACAGATCGACCGCGCTGTGGTGCATCGTTCTGCTTGGATTCCCGTTCGTATCGGGTATGTATTTCCTGCTGTTCCATACGGGCGTGAACAATATTGACGCTTCACTATATGACGCGGCGAAAGTCGACGGTGCAACAAGCTGGGATATCGTGCGCAATGTGCAGCTTCCGGGCGTATGGCCGTATGTCAAGGTCGTTGCGACGCTCAGTCTGATCAGCAGTCTGTCCGGTTTCGGACAGGTATCCGCACTGACGAACGGCGGCCCCGGCTTTGATACGATGATTCCTGCGCTCTATATGTATAAGGTCGCATTCGGTGACGGCCAGCAGGGATACTCGTCCGCGCTAGGTGTTGTGCTGTTCTTCGTGATCGTGCTGCTGACTGTGATTACCAATAAACTGATGTCGATGAAGGAGGACAAGGCATGAAAAATCAAAAGCGACTCGGCGCGTCCTATTTCATCAGCAGACTGGTTCTGATTTTGCTGCTGGTTACCACGTTCTTCCCCTTTATCATGATGATCAATATGTCGCTCAAGCCGACGGTTCTGATCAGCACGGAGTTTCTGTCCATTCCCAAGCAGCCCTACTGGGATAACTTTATCAAAGCATTCAAATTTGTAAAGCGGCCCATCCTCAATTCGCTTTTGATCTGCGGCACATCGTTGCTCGGCATTCTGATCAACGGTCTGCTCAGCGGCTACGCATTCGGACGGATGCGCTTTAAGGGCAAAAAGGCGCTCTATTCTATCCTGCTTGCCGTTATGATGGTTCCGGCAACGATCACGATCGTTCCGCAGTATCTGATCGTAGAAAAAATGCACCTTGTCAACACCTACTGGGCATTGATCCTGCCGTATATCGGCAGCCAGCAGGTATTCGGTGTTGTACTGGCAAAAACAAACTTTGAACAGATCCCGCAGGAGCTGTTCGACGCAGCAAAGATCGACGGCGCAAGCGAATTTCAGGCTATGCTGAATATCGGTCTGCCACTGATCAAGCCAACGCTTGTTACTGTCGGTATTCAGGCGGTCGTTGCGATCTACAATGACTACATCTGGCCGACGGTCGCACTGACAGGCGGCGATTCCATCAAGACGTTTTGCCAGATCGTCTATAACAATGCACAGGGTTACGTCCGGACAGACATCGGCCTGCTGTGTGCAGCGTTTATCATCGGCACAATTCCGCTGATGATCATCACGTGCAGCTGCCTGAAATACTATCTGGAGGGCATGGTTGCCGGTGCAGTAAAGGGATAACGGCAGCGGGGACAGGTGACAACATGAATGAAAAACACGAATCTTATTTGGTGCAGCGATGGGAGCTGGAAACCCGTTCTGAGGCCGACGAGCGAACAAGGGTTTATCTAACGCCGAAGCGTATCGTTTGGGAAACAAATGACAAGGATGCTTCTGTAGAAAACAGCGCCGCTTTGTTGGAGCAAAAATCCCGCCAGATCTCCCTGCACGCGGACTCGCTGTGTACGCTATGCAGCCGTGAACACAGCGCAGGACTCCTGCTGGATTTCGGGCAGGAGATGCACGGCGGATTGGAATTTTCCGTGCAAAGCGTTTCGGGTGCGAAACATGTACAGCTTCGTATCCGCTTTGGAGAATCTGCAGCTGAGGCGATGAGCGAGCTTGGCGGTCAGACGCATGCGACGAACGACCATGCGATCCGCGACTGTACCATGTGGGTACAGTCGCTGAGCATGAATCCGATTGGCGAAACCGGCTTCCGGTTTGCGCGGATCGACCTGCTGACGCGGGGTACAAGCATTTGCCTGAAAACCGTAAATGCGGTCATGGTATTTCGGGATATTCCTTATCTTGGAAGCTTTCAAAGCAGCGATCCGCTGTTAAACAGAATCTGGGACGTTGGCGCGTATACAGTGCATTTGAATATGCAGCAGTATATCTGGGACGGCATCAAGCGCGACCGTCTGGTCTGGATCGGAGATCTGCATCCGGAAATCGCAACCATTCAGACCGTGTTCGGCGATCAGAAGGTCATTCGCGACAGTCTGGACTACGTTGTTTCCGAAACGCCGGACGGCGCGTGGATGAATGATATTCCATCCTATTCCATGTGGTGGATCATCATCCAGCATGACTATTTCATGCAGTTTGGCAATACGGAATATCTGAAAAAACAGCTCCCGTATATGAAGCGGCTCTGCCGTATGCTTTCTGCGCAAATCGGCGCGGATGGGCAGGATATCACGCCGCAGATGCGCTTTGTAGACTGGCCGACAAAGGACAACAAGGATGCAGTGGACACCGGCCTGCAGGCGCTGCACGTGCTTGCCATGCAGTGTGCCGCGCACCTGTTTAGGCTCTGCGGGGAAGACGATGCAGCTGCGCACTGTCAAAAGGATTATGAAATGCTGCGCAAATGGCAGGTACATCTGGTGCAGGCCAAGCAAGCCAACGCTCTGGCTGTTTGGGCAGGACTTCTGGATGCAAAGGAAACCAACGAGAAAAGTCTGGCCGTCGGCGGCTCAGAGGGGCTGTCTACCTTTATGGCCTATTATATCCTGCAGGCGCGTGCGCAGGCAGGAGATGTATCCGGTGCGCTCGACACGCTCCGGGAATATTGGGGCGGAATGCTCCGATTGGGTGCCACGACCTTCTGGGAGGATTTTGACATTCGCTGGCTGAAAAACGCAGCACCGATTGACCGTCTGCCGCTGCCCGGTGAAATCGATGTCCACGGAAGCTATGGCAACCACTGCTACCAGGGCTTCCGCCACAGCCTGTGCCATGGCTGGTCGAGCGGCGTTACCAGCTGGCTGACAAGGTACATTCTCGGAATTGAGATTGTGGAGCCCGGCTGCCGGAAAATCCGTATCCGTCCAAATCTTTGCGGCCTGCAATGGGTTTGCGGAAGCTATCCCACACCGGATGGTGTTCTGACAGTCGAGCACCGGCTGCGCGAGGACGGAAGCATCCAGACGACAGTTCATGCGCCGGATGGAATCGAGATTGTCTATTCATAAGTGGATATCTGCTTCTAGCGCGCTGTTCGGTACAGCTTTTCGTGCCGCAGCGGAATAGGAAGCAAGGAAATGCGTCAAGGTTCATGTACGAAAAATAAATGGACTCTGGCGCATTTTCTACATAAAATAGGTTTGAATCACTCACCCTGAACTTGAAGAACAACAGAAGATCAATGATTTAGATGAGAGGAACTGCAAATGAGAAACGATCCGCGTATTTTATCGTATGCAAAAGCAAATTACCGCAAAATGTTCAGAGAATCGGACGGAATCATCCATCATCCGTTCATTGTTCCGGGTAGCTGTTACGATAATTGTCTCTGGGATTGGGACAGCTGGCTGACGAATATTGCACTTCGTCAGTTTGTGACGGACGACATTTCTGAATATGAAAAAGGCTGCATCCTGAATTTTCTGGAGCATATGGACGATCAGGGCAGAATTCCAATTGTCATTCTGCCGGATCGGACAATGCCAGAACTCAGCACACAGCCTGACACCAACATTCACAAGCCCTGCCTTGCACAGCATGCAGCGTTTATTGTGCGGCAGACCGGCGAGGCTGAATGGCTGCGGCCGTATTTTGACCGCCTGCTTTGCTTCATTCGATATTATGAGGAGCATTGCAGGCACGAGAGTGGGCTTTATTTCTGGATCGATGACTTTGCCATCGGTGTCGATAATGACCCGTGTACCTTCTATCGTCCGAAGCGAAGCTCTGCGTCCATTTTCCTGAACTGCCTAATGTATCGGGAGTTGCTGGCGGTATGCTTTCTTGGCGAAGCGCTGGGCGTTGATGTAGCCCATTACCGCCAAGCGGCAGAAGTACTGAAAATCGCAGTTCAGACGCATTGCTATGACGAAAAGGACGGTTTCTATTACAGCGTAGATCTGAACCTGCTCCCGATTGAAACGGGCACGTTCCTCCACTCCGGCGCACCGCGCCATTGGAACTGCCTGATCCAGCGCATCGGCTGCTGGTCCGGTTTCCTTGCCATGTGGAGCGGAATTGCCACGAAAGAGCAGGCGGAGCGGATGGTGCGGGAAAATCTGCTCGATAAAAACGCATTCTGGGCGCCGTTCGGCGTTCGGACACTCTCCAGGTACGAAAAAATGTACACAGTTGTTCCGTCCAATAATCCGTCCTGTTGGCTGGGGCCGGTGTGGGGAATCTCCAATTACATGGTATTCCGCGGACTTTTACGGTATGGATATGAAAAAGAGGCAGCAGAACTGGCGGAAAAGACCGTTTCGATGCTGGATGCAGACATCCGTGACTGCGGAGAGATGCACGAATACTATGACCCCGAAACTGGAAAGCCGGTTATCAATCCCGGATTCCAGAACTGGAATCTGCTTGCAATCAATATGACCGCGTGGCTGAATGGAGAAGCCGCTGTGTGGGAATAAAGGCATCTTGGACAATTAAAAATGGGGAGGATAACACATATGCAAAAGAGGCGAGTATTATCACTGATTCTGGCAGTCCTTTTATTCTTAACAACAAGTCCTATGGATGTAAGAGCGGCTGGTGGGGGCGCATGGGAATGGGAAAATGAAAACAATTACGAAGGCTGGAGTCACAACAACCAAATTGACGCCACGTGTGTTGCAGACGGATGGTATACGCTGCATATCCCTGGAACAGGAGATCCGAATATAACAAGCCCTACCATTTCGATTGACGCATCAACATATAAAACGTTGGAGATTACCTACCGAAATCAAACCGGCAATTCAAATGCACGACTCTATTGGCGCGGTAGCGGTGAGGGTTTTTCTGAAAGCAAGGCTGTTAACTTTATGACCTTTGCAGATGGAGAAGTTCATACATTCCAAATCAATCTCGCGCAGCAAAGCGGTTGGACAGGAACAATTGCGCAGATCCGCATTGACCCAACAACGGGAGGCAACGGCAACCTCGGAATTGATTCACTTCGCTTTACGACCGCAGCCAAGCCGGAGGGAAGGCTGTCACAAGAGTGGCAATGGACAACAGAAAATGACACCTTGGGCTGGACAACCAATGAACAGGTCAATCGTTCGAACGTGGAAAACGGCAGATATGTCCTGTACTTGGCAAATAAAAACGATCCGAATCTGTTGAGCCCGACAATTCGGGTTGATGGTTCGACCTATCAGTATTTTGAAATCACATATAAAAATGAAACAGGAAACAGGGATGCGAAGCTATACTGGACGAGAGAAGATGCAGGCTTCTCGGAAGCGCGGGCAATGAGCATCCCGACAATTACGGACGGAAAATGGCATACGCTTCGTGTGGATCTATCAGCATCTGGCGAGTGGCGTGGTACTATTACTCAGTTGAGATTCGATCCGACAACCGGAGGAACAGGAAATTTTGAAATTGACCGGTTGGCGCTTTTGGATAAGCCTTGTCGCTACACACTGCATAACGGTTATTTTTATCTGAGCGGAACAGCGGGACTCATTGACACATTATGTTTTGATCCCAATGGTGCGTCAAATTACAATGAAGACCTTATCAATGGGAACCTGTTTTTAGCGTTTGACTATAATGGAACTCCCTACAGCGGGACCTCCGCAGATGTCGAATGGACGATTTCCGGAAATACGCTTCAAATCCGCAATATTCAGTTTGCTTCATCGGGACTTTCTGGCATCTGGACAATTGAATTGGACGGGAACCAGTTACATAGTTCCTTTGAAATCATATCGTATGGGAACAATAAGCAGCTAAAAAACACCGGATATGTTATGGATATGCTGTGGGAAAACAACGGGTATGATGTTGAGGCAGCTCCGGCCGGTGCGCTGAAGGTTCCTTTCTCCAAAATGGTTGCCAGCTCCGATCGCTATCATTCTGCGTATGCCTTTAAGCGGATGTCAAGAGAAGATACCGAAACGGTGGGCCTCGACGGTGACTGGATTGACTGGGAGGGGGCAAACGGCTTCGATTTTAATCTCCGCTTCATTCCGGACACAAAATATATCAGCCCACTTTGCAGCGTTGACAATTTGCGCCTTTATTTCCGCAATCCCAATGCAGAAACAATCACCATTCAAAATGGAGAATCTTTTACTCGTACACTCACAATTCAACTGAATCAATCAACGGATGCTACCCCAGAGCACTTTGCACGCTATGGCAGCGAGAATTCAACTGTTAGCACAGCTCTGAATGAGATGATGTACGAGTTTGGCTATGCGAGAGAGGCATCCAGCACAAATCCCGACTGGTGGGAATGGGTTAGTCTGACGCGCGCGTGGCGAAATGATCATTATCTGACGCCGGATTTGAACAGCACAACCAATGTTTCGCAAAACGCGGACGGATATATTTGGACGTGGGCAGGATCGCAGGGATGGCCATTTCCTACCGACAGAGACAGCAATCACTATTTAATGACAACTGCGAATTACATCAATGCAGTTTATAACTACTTTATGTACAATGGTGATCTTGCATATCTGCGTGCAAATATCAGCAAAATGCGGTTGGGCATGCAGTATCTTCTGAATCAGTATGACGCACAAGCGAAATTGTTTATCATTGATCATCCCGATCATAACGGTACAAATACAAGCATTGGCAGCAACTACTGGGACATCACGCCCTACGGCTATAAAAGCGCATATGACAATATTTACTGCTATCTTGCGCTGAATCGGATGGCTGAAATTGAACAAATGCTAGGAAACACTGTGAGGGCAAATGAATTGGCCGGATATGCAGGTGATTTAAAGTCAGGATATAATGCAGCGTTTTGGACCGGTAATCACTATGTTCAGGTCATTGATGCATATGGAACCGCACATGATTATGGCTGTGTTTATCTGAACCTTGAGGCGCTCAATTATGGCCTTGCAAGCAAAACACAGGCCGTGGCGATTATGAATTTCCTAAGCAACACGAGAACATCGTCTGGCTCCGCAGACACATTTACGGCATTTCAATTTGCGCCAAGAGTTACCATGTTTAACAACGTACATAACTCCGAGGGTGGCTGGTACGTGGCAATCTATAATAGCAGTGGCATTTTTGGTACAGATCAGCTTCAAAATGGCGGCGCAAATTTCTATACAATGTACTATGAATTGATGTGCCGTATAAAGACCTATGGTGCTGACAATGCGTATCGTCGTCTTGAAACGTTGGTGAATCGCTTTAATATAGAGCATATGCAGGGAGGCAATCAGCTATATTACGGAGAAAAGAATCAACATGGCGGCGAGGGTAACGTCGGCATTTGGGGTGAGTTCCCAGAAAGCGGTCTTGTCCCGGTTGCAGCAAAGGATGGATTTATGGGAATCAGCGCAGATAAAGGCGGACTGCATATCACACCTAATCTGCCATCTTCCGATATGACAACGTTGAGTTTAAGCAATATTGACTATTGGGGGATGAAGCTGAATATCTCAGTTTCTGCTACAAGCGTGCGGATTTACGCTGTTGAGAACAATAGCCCATACACAGACTGGAGTGTGAATGGAACCGCTGTTAGCGGATCGTTCGATATCATTGTTCCAATTCAAGCTGGCGAATCGGTAACATTGTCGCGAGCAACAAACACATACGATTTATCAATGGAATAAGAAGCCACAAAGGAGAGCAGTCATGGATGAACATCTATTAAAACACATGATGCCGACAGTCTTAAAGACCAATTCGCGTGTCGATCCGCTTGGGATCGACACGTTGCCGCCGCTGTTTCAGTGGCAGCTCTGCACACAGCATGAGAATTGTTACCAAAGCGCTTACCGGATCGTTGTGATGGAAAGCGGCGGCAGAGTGGTCTGGGACAGCGGGAAAGTGCTGTCCGATCAGCAGATCCAGATTCCATATAGCGGAGAGGCACTGCGCTCCATGACGCGCTATTGCTGGCGCGTCATGGTCTGGGATCAGAGTGATGTTCCATCTGAATGGAGCGAAGATGCGGCATTTGAGACGGGACTGCTGCATCCGGAGGATTGGAGCGCAGCGTGGATCGGCGGCAATAGCGAATTTGATCCGTTTGCGGGTCTGCATTGGATCGGATGCAGCGCGGAAGCCGGACAGAGCGTAGATTTCTGCCGTACATTTGCATTGGAAAAGCCGCTGCAGCAGGCCATTTTTGACGGGACGGCTTTCGCGTGCTGGGAACTGTTCTGCAATGGTGTGCTCTACCGCAGAATGAACACCGATTGGAAGCAGGATGGGACTTCTCCGATCCGCTATGCCGATTTGACGGAATATCTGAATATCGGAGAAAATACGCTTTGCCTGCGAGTCACGGCAGACGAGCAGGGAAACACTGCTGCAATCGGGAAACTGCTGGTGCGCTTTGAAGACGGAGAAGATATCTGCATCCAGACAGATGCAGACTGGACGGCACAGGGTATACCGGCGCAAATCGTCGGAAGCTATGGTGACACACCTTGGGGAAAGCCAAAGCGCCGCGGCCCTGCTCCGCTGCTGCGCAAGGAATTTTCGCTGGACGGGAGGGTAGCCCGTGCGCGGCTCTACGTCTGCGGGCTTGGTTATGGCGTATATACCATCAACGGTGAGTCGGTCACGGATGCAGTTTTGCAGACGGAATACTCCCAGTATCATAAGACGGTCTATTACCATACATTCGATGTGACGAAATTGCTTCGCAGTGGCGAAAACTGTATCGGCGCAGAGCTTGGACGCGGGTATTACAGCTTTCACAAGGACTGGATCGGCATTATGGCCGAACAGGATGAGCCGAAACTTTTTCTGGAACTGAAGATCTGGATGGCAGACGGATGCTGCGTGAGCGTCGCGAGCGGGGCAGACTGGAAAACGACAGATGGCCCGACCGTTGACGACAACATTTGGTACGGCGATAAGTATGACGCACGGCTGCTGCCGCACGGCTGGGAGCTGCCGGGATTTGACGACAGCGCATGGTGGCCTGTCCGGATCATGCGCGCCCCCGGTGGAACACTTCACGCAGCGGAGTTGCCGCCGATTCGGGTAACGGAAGCCTTGCAGCCCGTGCGCGTGACCGTACCCGGCGAAAAGATTCGCGTCTATGACTTCGGGAAAGTAACGACCGGCTGGGCGGAAATCCGCGTCAGCGAGAAGCCAGGTACGCGGCTCAAGCTGACCTATGGCGAAAAGCTGCTGGAAAACGGCCGCGTGGATATGCAGACAAAATGCGGCATCTACCAGTTCTGGGAGCCTGCGCAGACGGACATTTACATCTGCAGCGGCGGTGACGAGCGATGGACGCCGAAATTTTCCTACAAGGGTTACCGCTATGTTGAGGTTGTAGGCGTTGACCATGAGATCGGGATAACCGGACTGGCTTTTCACAAT